>Ga0307511_10003185_pt1 | contig 16888 bp, 14 predicted proteins | sample 13_EM_MG_FD_200266 | JGI IMG/M metagenome (GOLD analysis project Ga0307511, IMG submission 200266) | Populus trichocarpa ectomycorrhiza microbial communities from riparian zone in the Pacific Northwest, United States - 13_EM | ecosystem: Host-associated > Plants > Roots > Unclassified | place... | reverse complement strand
AACGGTACTCCCGTGCCCTTCGATTGTGGAAACCGAGCAAAAATACCCGACCGGAAAATTATGTCAAGATGTGATACCACGGCCCATCAGGAGTTGAAATTGCCGAGTCACCGAAATCAATGTCACGATTCAGGAGAAATTTCTATCGCCTGCTTCTTCTCCTCCCGTTTCGATTTCCACACCCGACACTCCTTACTCTCTTTAATCACCACCTCCCCCATCACCTCCGCACGCTGAGCAGTCGCCTCCTTCGCCCACTCCTGTATCTCGTCCACCCATGCCTGTGGGTCGGGACAATCCAGCACAGGGCCTTCACCCCCCATCACCTCCCAGCTGCTCATTCGCCGAACGGCTTCCATCGACCAACGTGCGCATGTAAACGGCTCCACTGTATCCCCCTTCATATCGTCATTAACTGGGGTTTTCTCCAGCACCTGTATAAACCTCCTTCTATTCCAACTATGCCTACCTAGGCCCCCCTCGGAGGAGAAATCAGCGATCTTCACCGCCAGGACGAGGGTGGCGTCGGAGTCGAAGCTGGACTTTGGGAGTAATACCCCCAGCTCTCGTGTCCACGGCTGCGTGCCCAGGTAGTTTGTGACATGGTATATATCCCCTTTCCGCATCCCAGTTAGATGATGGTACTGGGGGTGGGTTCCAAGAGACAGAGGAGGTGTATATGTCAGGGTCGGGATGAGCTCGGGGATGTAGAATGCCCAGTGGAAACGGCCACCTTGGAGGTTGTTGATAAGGACATAGAGGCAGTGGTTTGCGAGGGCAATCATCGATACCACTTGAGACCGATGAGTTCTAGTGGATCGCGGAGCAGGGCTGAGAGACAAATCCGCGATCCTAGTCGGGGTAGCAGCTAGCTAGAGACAAACGGTGTAACGAAGGACGTGGTTCACTGACCCAACGATGCTGAGGGTATAGAGTCTAGAAAAAAGGGTCGTAATACAACAGATAATTGCAGTTTCGAGGATGGCGGTGCCGTGATGTCAAGGGACAGAATACAGAATTGGCCCCCGGCTGTAAGGTATTCGTGTTTGTTGTGGTCAGATGCTCACTTAGAAAACTCCTGGCCTGGGCCTAGCTAAGCCTATTAGTTCACCATGCCTAAATCACCTAAATCACCTAAATCACGCAGGGTCTACTAGATCTCCAACGGACTAGAGGCACTACTTAGCCAATATCATATATCCGAGAGGGATAGGCTCCACTATGGTACGGCTTTAGCAGCTCTGATCGAATGCCTCGGGGTTTGTGTACTTTTGGCCGTTGTTGGCGTGTACTGTACATTCAAAGAGTTTATTGGTTGGCAGGAGGGGTTCAATTAGGAGCCGCGATAGCTCGTGGTGCTGTGGCATACAATAATACATGCATGTAGACGTAATATATCGAGTAGGATCCTTCGCAGTTCGCAATAGACTATCTATTGTAGGTAGATCTCCAAGTGATAAACATATATATCCAAGTTTCTTCGCCCTTGGCTCCGGAAATCGTTTTTCTTCTTCAAACAAGTAAGCACGTCTTTTTTTCTCTTGCAGATGCCTCATGTAACCTATTGGTCCGATCCGGCACCCAGAAATTTTTCCTCACCTACCGTACATACATACATATGCTTATACGGCAGTCGGTTGTCATGCATGTTCACGGTTTGTCGTCGTAACTGTGGCCGGCCTTACTGATTCGGTGACACCAAGACCTGGGATCGAGAATTGTCGTCAGGCCTGTTGCGCTAGGACTTTAAAGCACAGTACATTCATGCACCAGATCATCGCTTCCAACTTCTTGGTGTGGAACCCGTAGTTGTAGCCACGTGCATGGGTACAGTAAGGTACCGTACAGAGGGGTACGGTATTTGTGGCACTGAAGTGAACCAGACTGTACCTATTAGACAGTTGACGTTACGCCATGGTCATGGGTGGAGAAATCCCCCCTTAAGCTTGAAATTGTTTTCAGGTTGACCTGTGGACGACTGGCTGAGAGAGGCAAACAAACATCCCAACATATTGTCGAAGGAGCGCCGGGCAGCCGTTTTGCCTCTAAGCTACTGGTCGGCTCTTTAAGTACATGTTTCGCCATGTTTCTCTAACATGAATGGACAGGGCTAGACAGGGATGCGAGTGGAACAAGAAGTTGGCTTGTTAATATAAACCGGGGGACACCCGATAGAAGGACTGTGATATATGTGTATATAATGGTATTATGAAGGGAAGATCTACACAAATGGGCTCGAACAGAACTCAAGAATAAACAACACCTGCATGCAATGATGACAGAGACGCCGATCAAACATGCATGATCATGAAACATAACAGTTGTCAAACAAAAAGAAAAGCCCGGTTGGGACATCGATGACACCCTTCGCGATCGCTGCTACTTCAGAAGAGGCGGGGTAGTACGGAGTACCATAGCCTCCTGGTAACTAACCGGTACCGTAGAGCCTCGTAATTTAGCACCTGAGCCGCGCTGGATGGTTCAATCCCTGGCTAAAGCCACCTAAAAGCTCAAGTTGGTTTGGTAGCTGCGCGCACTGACAGGCTTGAGGACCTTGACTGGTAACGCTGCTAGGTAGGTACCTGCGATAGCGTGCTGAATTACGGGATTCGCTACATCCGTCTGGGTAAACATTAAGTAGGTAGTATTTGAGAGAAATGGAGTTGAGGTTTGTAAAGGGCCGGAGCACTACCCTTTCATGATTGAGGGTATAAATTTTAGTGACCGTTCTTCTCAATGTCGCTAGAGGTGTTTACAGGTGCAGACGCATCGCCAAAGGCGAATTTCGAGTGCTTGCGAATCGAAGCTCCCTTGAAGTAGAAGAGAAATGGAATGGCACGCAAGTAGGGTGGTTGCCCATTCGTAACCGAGACGTGCATACCTGTGAATCAGCATTAGCGGCACTGTTCCTATTGCTTACAATTCCCAAGCAGGGTAAGGGCGTGTCTTGAAAGCTTACATTTGATTGGTGAAAAGCACAGTACAACCCCCCCACATTGACCGCAAGAATGTCTTTGCTGCCAAAGCCGAAGCAGCTTGCTTCTGGTACGAATCAACGAGATAGTTATTTGCCGAGTTGTAGAGGAAGATAAACCCGAATCCGACAGGGAATCCAGCAAGAGCCGGTCCAGCCCAGGAAATCCTTGGATACGAAGCCCATGCAAAGATGAACAATCCAATTGGAACTGCCCAGCAAGATACCATCATTGGGATGAGACGGACTTCTGGAGGTGGCTTCCCATCATAACGAGCTGCGAGCTTAAGGTAGTGTTTGTTGACGGATGGAGCACACATGGCGGACAAGATGACTCCAACGGCGATGGGAATGAACATAAGACCGGTGGTACCCGCACTGTAGCCCTTTCCTTGCTGGTAGACAATGGGATAGGCGACGAAGAACATGTACAATAGACCGTAAAGGACAGACATATATAAGGAAATCAAGAAGACGATGAGTTCACCAAAGAGTAGCTGGAGGGGCCTGAGAAGACAGATCTGAAGAGTCTCTCCGAGGGGACGTCGTTCGAGCTCTTGTTCTGTGGCGTAAGACTCGTCCCCACTTTCCTTTCGAAGCCTTTTAGCACGGCGGAGGAGGATTGTTGGAGCATATGTCTCAGGCACGGTAAGGATGAGGACCGCATACACGGCTCCCGAGATGATAAGTTGGATCCAGTATAGCCACCTCCATCCTCCAGCTTCGCTAAGGAAACCACCGACCAGTGGACCTATAATAAGAAATTAACAAATATGCCAGAAAATAAAAATAACAAAATTCACAAATCAATGTATACGTACCAATAGCAGGACCAATGAACGGTGCAGCACTGAAAGCCGCCATAGGTACGCCTCTCTTCTCTGTCCTCCATAAATCTGCCAATGTACCACCAACCAAAGTCATAGGAGCACTGAAAGCAATACCATCAATAAGACGGCAAACAAGAAGGGTCTCGATATTTTTTGCCACAGCACAAGGAATGACAAAGACGACCGCCATTGCCAAAGTCGATGCATATATAATTTTCCTTCCAAGTAATTCACTGAGCGGAGCAAAAACCATAGGCCCCAACCCAAAGCCAATGACAAACAGGGTAATTGACAACAAGGCAATTTCCATTGTTGTATGTAAGTCTGCCTGGGCACCTTCGATATCGGCTGTAATGACAGACGAGCAAAACGCCACAACGAAACATACACAAGAAATCACCATGGTGATATACCACTTGTATGCCTTTGACCAGTTCTTTGGGTTCTCAGGATCGTCGATTGTAAAGGTTACGAGCTTGTGGTCCTGCTTCTCACCCGTAGCAGTAATTGTCCGCCAGGAAATTGTTCCCTCCGCGGTTTCCTCGGTGTACTCATCGAGGTTGGCATTGTTGCTTAGAGTTCGGATGGGAAGATTGGGATCGTTAGGTTCCTCGAATCGTCGAGTTTGGGTATCTGTACGGCTGGAGTGGTGATTACAAGTTAGTACAGAGTAGCTCAAATTCAGACCAGACAAAAACAAGGGTAATACTTGCCTCAGACCGGTATTCTCGGCCATCGTAGCTCAACTTAAAGAAAAGAAACAATTGAATAAATTCAAACCCCAAAAAAGAACGAGCTACGGAACTCGGAAAACGAATGTCGAGCGAGTGGTACTAAAATTGCTTAATTCAAAAAGAAGATAGGTACTGAAGGCCTCTTGTTCCCATATATATTCAGAAATAACCCCGCCTCGTGACATGAGAGCTCTCATCTTCCCATGAAATCAAAATTTTTGGAATTTCCTATACCCGTGTTAGTGTCCCTTGGCTCATCAAGATATTGAATGAAGTCTCTTGGTAGAGCAGGGCAACAAACGCAGCTAAACCTAAATTGTACATATCGCCACATCGGAACGGGCAAATCCTGCCATCCGCCAACCAGACTAGAGGAAAAAGAGTAAGAATACTATTGATCCGAACTACCCGTGGGCTAGGTGCAGGAAATTTCTAGATTTTCTGGTGTATCTTTGGCGAGTATCCTATGACCACTGTGGGTTAAGTCTCCGGACAAGTGGATATCTGGGGGACTGTTTACCGTGCCGAGCCGAGAGCCCTACTAGGATACGGCGGTGAGTGGCCAAACATTCTTGCACTCAGTGTTGTGCCAACGCCAGCCTGACATGTTCGAGCTATATTGTAGCGTAGCTCCATCACCTAGTCATTATACCTAGCCGGTAGCGTAATAAACTTCAATCTGGCTCTAGCTGTTCTCTTTGTAGTGGTTACCCTCAAGCTCCGAATTCAACACAGTGTCTGTCATATTGCTGCTTTTATATCACTACCACTTTCAATACATATCTCTTTTGCGAGCCCAGCCGGGTATGTAGGTTGAATTGCCGTGTCTCGGGTTCAGTCACTACGCCGTACCTAGTTAGTACAACGGTACGGTATTAGGTGTTTTCAACTGTCATAGTCTAGTCTGGTTACGGTGCAGAATTGGCCGACCTACCGAACAATTCTCCGCGTATATTGGCACGGAGAAACTAGAACGGCTATGCCAAGACACTCCCGCGCTCCACAACCAGACTTAGGCGCGCTCTTAGACTCTCTTCATATGCTGTTCCGCAGGGCATACCAAGGCGGTTATCGATATAGATAAACGTCTAACCGCGGCCGCTTTTTACATTCCCCCACTGTTTCAGCGTGATCAACAAACCGTTGCCGTAGTTACTGCCGAGTCCATTGACGGGTCACATGTCCAAGCTCTAGTTTGGGATTTTGTAAGGGTAGGTACCGGTGAAGAGCTTGCATGAATGCTGGCGAATCAATGGCCGAGGAATGCAGGCAGCTCAGACTCAAGTGCATCTCTGTGTGATAGTGCTGTTTATGCCTTTTAAAATTGCCACAAAAAACGTCCAGCTGTGATTGTAGATTTATTACGCTATGATAACATTGTGGTATGCTACACAGAGTCCTATCCGCAGCGCAGCGGATTATATAACCCGTAATGTAAATCAACAAAGGAAATTCATTACTTGGCCGGGCGGCTGTGACTCGAACTAGGGCTTTCCTCCAAAGAGACAACACAAAGCCCGAGTATGCCGGTCTCATTTTCATTGCTTGAGTTGATAATATAATATCGCGGCCCGCACGGCATCTCTTAGCATGTCCTAACTTCATACAGTTAAATAGGTCGGCAAGCGTGCAACACAAACAACGTCACACCACTGCACGGTTCAGTCGGCACCCCTAACTCGGTATTGTGCGTCACGACGGCGTCCACTCAATTGGATGTCCCGCGAATTCCGGATCGCAATTTGTCCCACAGTCCGGGAACCCATGCCAAGGAGAGAAAGCCTTCTGAGAGACATCTATGCTTCCTTGTCCAAGCTAACTGGATAGAGTTATCAGGCTAACCGGATAGAGCCGTATCACGATCGACTTGTGGGGTCCACAGCAACGAGATTGTCTCTGGGCTGGAGGGGGTGGGAAAATGCCGCTCATCACATCAAATTGTCTGATATGCTTGCACTGATGAAAATGGTGGGGCGGCAAACCATGGGGTTGGTTTTGAATGTGAAAACGTAAGCTCTGAGTGATCGATGTGTTCTAGAGCAGTGCAGGGATTACTATCAAGCTTTCCTAACAAAAGTGAAATAACTGGGGTTAGGTAAATAAGGAAAGCCGCGGAGCGAAATTTGCTGCCCTTCCATATAAGCTACTCATATCCCTTCTGTCACATTGGTTCTTCACTTTTCACCTTTCTCAACTCGCATCCGGTCACTCATCTCTCCAAAGTCTGGAGGAGCGATTGAATTCCAAGTCAAATTTTACTGGTAAGAACCCTTTCTAAGAACCCAGCAGATTCATGTTCATCGACCTATCCACGCTTAATGCTGCAGCAATTGTACATCCCAAGTTCACGCCTAGATATACCATGGTTCTTATGTTTGGCGTGCATAGTGGGTTCTTGACCAATACTGTTTTGCTAATTATTACGTACACTTAGACTATCACCTCTCCTCGCTCCTCTTCCATCTCTCGGCAGAACTACAAGCAGGAAATCTTCCGGCTCCATTTTGTTGGGGTTTGTCATTACCTTCCTAAAGTAGGTGTTGCCTGCCGTCTAGCCACTGCTTGTTGATCGACATCATGCTAATGAATGTTTTTATGTAGAAACAACACAAATTTCAAAATGCCTGCCGTACTTATCGCCCGCGAACTTGTCAAGCGAAAGAACTTCGCTACTAAGAACCCTGGTATCATCGTCGTGTTCTGTGTTGTCGGTGCAATTGCCATTCTCCTGATCTCTTTGTGGATTCACAAGAAGGTTGCCGCTAAAAGGAAGGCCTCCAACATGATCTAAGGAAATGCGAATGACAGAGGATAATGTATGATGTTAACGCTGGTATGGGAATGGGTCTGGGATTAATGTAGTTGGATGGGTCACGGAGGAGGAAAAATGGATGGATGGATGGGTGGATGGATGGATGGATGATGTTTGGAATCAATGCTGCGGTAGGCGACCGTGCCAGATTGTTGTGTGCTCTCTTCCGGTCTGCTCGAGTGGCTTTGTAAATTATTTTTTACATATGTATTTTCTGTGTTTCTAAATCCTTGTGTCCTTTAGTTTCCTCACGCGATCACTTACTGCGTTGTTGTTGTCCTGCTTGTACGCTGGTGCACTTTGACCAGGTAGGGTATGGGTTTCCTTGGTCCCCAACGTCGAATTGCATCGTGATATTGCAATTGAGACTTTATTTCACAGCGCTAGTGTGTCTTCCCCACTACGTCATTTACAGCCCTACCACTTCAATCAAAATTATTATTTACAGCATGTTGTTTTTATGCCAATGTCGTTTTGGTCCAGAATCTGTCTCCATATATGCCGCCACTGATCATGACCCTGGCACAGAGCATGGGTAATTACCGGGGATCTCAAAAGCTTCTGCGATCCCCTCGCCCATGTACGGGTAGATTTATACCAATTGCGGTAACCCAAGACTCGTGGAAAGGCTACACCCGCTTTCGCCAAGTAGCCAAGTGGAATCAGTGAGTGTAATCCAAAATCAGATAAGGGGAGCTTTGCGTGACAATGACAGCATTGGTTCGAACAAACCCAATGACGGCATCAAGAAAGCCACATAGGTGTAGGCTTGGAGTGCTGCACTGCCGTTGCCGTTCATAGGCTGCCAACTACCTAATGCGGCGTTCGGTTGGGCTCGGCCTTCCCTTCTAGGCTATCCAAGCAAATGGACTTCCATTTGGTAGAACCATTACGACATAACAAGTTGTAGCAGAACGGTTTATAGACCCCTCGATGGAACCTCAGACCTAATCTGACTTCTTTCCTCGTGAGATTCAGTACTTGTGGCCTTGAGACACATTTACGCATTATCTATACCCTTCGAATTAGCATCTCAATCTACGTTCATATATATCACTACCAAGGTGTAAAGATAAAATATGGATACCTACGGTGGAGACAATGCCCTCCTCGCTATCCGCTCCCTGCTTGCAGGAGATGGATCCCCCGTTTCAAATATCTATGCCCGTAACAGGGCATTGGACACAAACCCTCCCATCGCAGACATTAATATCACCTCTCGTGGCTCGTCTTGGCTGTGGGCAGTCACGGCTCTCCATGCTGTTCTGTTCCTTTGTGTCCTTGGCCTCATGACAAGGACAAGGCATCGGCAGAGGGTGTATCATTACATTGCTCTTGCTTTACTGCTGGTACCAACCATTGCCTATTATACCATGGCAAGTGATCTTGGAGGGACGGCAATTCCTGTTGAATTCAGACGGAGCCTAGCTGGGCGAACACGGCAAATCTTTTGGGTTCGATTTGTTGGTGAGTACACATTTGTTTGCCACGGGGGGGGGGGATGGGTGCTAATTTTTGTGTTGAATTTACCAACAGAATGGACGATTACTTGGTCTCTCATTACCCTCGCACTGCTCTTGATGACTGCTGTTGGATGGTCTACAATCATCTGGACCATTGGCCTCTCGATACTCTATGCAGTGATGTTACTTGTTGGAGCGCTTACCCGGACAAGCTATAAGTGGGGCTACTTCGTCGTTGCCCTTCTTGCATACTTCCTTCTGGCTTATCAGCTCTTGCACGTCGCACGTCCTTGGGCAAGGAGGTATGAAACCTCGAAGTGGTATTTCCCTGCTGCGGCATACACACTCTTTTTCTGGTAAGTTTGCACTGATTTTCTCTGGAAATTTAAAATCATTTTTCACTGACAAAAACCACACTGAGTAGGCTCCTGTACCCAATTTCCTGGGGCCTTTCTGAAGGTGGCAACGTGATTTCTAACGACGGAGAGTGTGTGTTTTACGGCATTTTGGACATCTTCTCCAAGGGACTTTTTGCACTGGGGTTGGTATACATCGCTAGGAAACTCGACTTTAAGAGACTTGGACTATGGATGCATGACCATGGCAGAATTGCTCCAGGCTACGGAGAGACTGGATATCACGAGAAGGTAAGGGGGGCACCTGGTACTAGTGTTGGAAGAGATAGTGGTGTGGGAAATGGTGCCTATGACTCTAGAGTTGTGGCTGGGCCCGGGGAGACTAGGGCGGTAGCAGGGAATACGACGACGGCGGCTACAGGCGTGTAAAAGGAGAGAAAATTGTTTGGAAATGGAATATATGTGTATGGAATTATTCACGATATGGATGGACAATGTTTGGATGGCACAGAGAACGGGAAGCTGCAGATTTAAGATTATGTACCTACATATTATAATGTAGCAACTAATAATTCAAGTTATTTTCCTTATACCGCAAGACTCGGATTGAGATGGGACCTAAATCTCGCTTTCGGGGGTGAAGAGTGACACGATATCTAATCAAATTACCAAGTCTCCAAGCAGAATGAGACTTGCATATTGAACAGTACCAATAATCATCACCTTTCATGTCCTTCGATCTACAAGGAATTCGAACGACATCGTGTGCAAGACATTTGTTGTTAAGTGCTAACACCACGTGACGTCTGGCTCAAGCAGTCCCTCCTCCCTTACATAAGGTTGCTTTCCTTCCCTACCCGTATTTACGCGGAGCATCACGTGAGGCTCAGCTGCAGCCAGATGACTTGTGGACTGTACCGATAAGTAGGTCATGTCCCAGTGCCAAGAGCCTATATAGCATGACCGTCCAAGGGATTTTACGCAGTTCTGAAACGTTAAAGTGCAACCCATGTTCCACTTCCATTCCCTCAGCCAAACTAAGGAAAATGTGATGAAATCTTCAAGAAGGCGACCCTACACAGAATGCAATAAGCTCATGAACTATCAGCAATACCATTTTACTCGCTATAGCTAACCTTGAGTGCAATCCGTCCCTCATTAATTGCACTCCATCACTCTTCCATATATTCAAATCCAAGAATTCATATATGTGACTAAGACCCAGTACCCATCAAAAACCCTAAGTTGATACACTCAACGTTTTAATGCCCCAAAATTCTGATATATGCGGGTCCAAGGTATGCATTTATATGAGTGTGATGTTGCTAATATGGCCCCCCACGCACTAGTGCCTTCCCCCACAGTTTGAATACAATTATGGCAATTATCGCAAAAAACGTGACGACGAGTACCGAGCTGAGAGCAATAACATCATTGCGTTTCATTATTGTTCTAACCTTTGTCTCTAGTCTTAGAATGTAGTACTGAGGGTTATATGTTTTTTGTGAGAGCAAGATTACTGCACTGCATTCATCTAGGACGTTAGCAACGCGTTCATCAGCTAGGGGTATACTGAGAGTTTTCGACTTTCGTACACTTATTATAAGGCGACTCCAGGCTGTATGGTAAAAATCACCGTCGGCTTCAATATATGAACAGAGTGTCAGTGGGTAACTTGGCGCCGGTGGGATCAACGCGGGATGTCGTACCTATGCCGGGGTCTGTGCTCTACCTGATATGGAGTAGACAATGCCGAGTTTATGGGGGCCCGGCCTGCTACGTAGAGTACAGTACCCAAGAACCTATGGTGATTCCACGAAAACAAATACCCAACCCGTAACTTTTTCTTGTGGCGATTCGTGCGCGTTCACCGGTTGCGGAAGCACTTATATTACGGTGAAGCTTTGCGGGAATTCTGGGGAATATATTGTTGCGAATTATCCCTCGTGGCGGGGAGGCGGGGGACAAAGCTCCGAACCGTGATGTTGCCGACGTACGGGAGCGGGTATAGTATATCGATCGATGTTTATGAGACGAAAAGAAAAGAACGACCATCCCGTCTGATGTGTCAAACGTCAACAGACAGGGAACTTGTTTTTGGAGGATTATCACCCATGCCAAAAGGACTCTAGTTGGAGTGCAATATGCACAAACCCTGACCCATGCTAGACTTTGTGGTAACATAATATTTTCTAGGACACTCACATTCCTCCCGCGGGCAGTACAGCCTCTGCGGAGTATCTGCTGTACATCACAGGTAATTCTAGTGAAACACTATTACAATGGGATTTTGGAGTGAATTCTGATGAATTGGACGTGATATTTTAGGAGATAATCATTATAGATAGTGCCCGGTGAGTTTTAGGTGAGGAATCTAAGAACCTGATGCAAGGCTAAGTGACAATATAGGGTATGCATCGAGGGGTTCAGGATTTAAAGTGCTATACCTACAAGCATAAATGGCGGTTGGATCCCAAATCAAGATATAACAAACCTTGAAGCAGCTGCAGCATTCTTCCAGCTACAACAGCTTGCTTCAATACAACTCACCATTCAGTATTTCTATTATATCCAGATATGATATATCGGGAGGGTCCTCAATTGGTAGCCATAAATGTAAAGCAAAGGGCTCCATGCCTCCTGTTACCTAGGTTGTACTAATTGCGCTAGAATTGCCTGTGACAGGCGTAGCATGTATGCCACCCGCAGGAGGCATGTTCTGGCATGGGTAGCCCAGAGTGCATATACTTATTCAATTCAAAGCTCGGAAGAAGCGTGGGCGGTGGACTTTAAGTGTGACTACTCATTATAACAACCTGCCCGGGGCCGGTATGCAGTAGAGCTCCTTATAACGCGAGGTTTTGTATATTTTCCCATACAAATTCTAGCGGGACCAGGGCACCATTTCTTGTATATATCGAGATGTTTCCTATATCAAAGTTTCTTATAACGAAGCATCGCTGTAAGTACTTACCGAATCAGGGATGAGAGGAGAATGTTTGGTCTGAGCCCGGCTAGCACGAACCCGAACGGGTAGTCTCGACCGAACGGGATCATTTGGCCTTATCTTCACTCGATACATATGTTGTTGGGCGGATTGGCGTATCTGTAAGTCCATATACAATAATTTTGTGAGAGTCTCAGGCTTCGCAATCGAGATATAGATGCCTTTGATATGAGATTGTATTCGATCGGAGTTGGTTCCAAGCCCCATACATACATTGACACGTATTGCTGAGTACAACTGGTACAGTACTGCCTACCTACGTGCCAGTGTGATCATGCATATGGTCTCTGCCCCAGTTCTTCCGATTCAACTTTACCATCTTGTAACTATTTGTATTGCAAATTTTGCAATACAATGCAAGCCCCTGCAGTGTGTGGACGCTGGTATCGCTATCACGTGACTGGCCCGACATCTAAAGGAAACTCATGAAAAACCCCCGATCGCGAACAACAAAATTAGGGCAGCCTATCGAGCAGCCTTGATGCCAGCTATAGGGCAACTACCGGTAGTAGCTTGATAAAGCCTGCACAAACAATGAGGGACTAGTACCCCTCTCGAGATCTCTAGACCTAGCGAAAATCCCTTTACAATTAAATAAAAATAATAATAATAGTATTACATATTTACCAACATCCCTCGATTGCCAAATGGGCTTGAGCTCTTGCCATGAGCATCAGCTATGGTAATTCTGCCCGGGGGGGCGGCCCAAGTCCCGAGAGCTGCGGCTGGTTGTTATCTGCAATAACTGCCGCATGACGGTTCTACCCGTGGCCGTAATCAATGCCTCCCCTACAAATTATGGGAAGTGATCAACCTAACTCCCTGCCGCTGTTTCCTAGTGATATGATTAGTGATTTAGTTACGTTCTAGGTTTTGGGTGGTATAAGCTAATTATGATCGCCGATTATCTGGTACGTATGTATATTTAGAAGTAGAATTAATTGCCTATCCTAGAGCACGTGCAGAACACGTGCCCGTCAAGAAAAGATAAATCGAACTGCATTCGAAATGACAGCCAAGAGCTGGGACTTCTCTGGTTTGAGGGTCAATCCTTGAAATGCATTCGGGTACGGCTCCATTGGGGTTACGGGGGCTTAATACTAATTATGTTATAAGGACACTGCAAGTACTACTAGCCTACTTCATCATGTGATATACTCGAAATTTATTGTGGGCATGTCGCGGGTAGAGTATGACTGATCCCTAAATTCTACTTTATCTTATTCACAACCAGTCTAGCGGCTGACCTCGCGACTGACCTCGCGGCTGACAATCACATAAAAACATGGTTCATCTGGAAACAAGGGGGCGTAGAATCGTCACCGGAAGTTCAGGGTAATGCATGCGGGCAGTATTTTCTAAACAGGTGCACCGCCTTCGCTTGCATGGAATCGTAAACTAAATTAAAGTCTCCATTCTTGCAGGCCCCCCTAGATATATAGATTTCGCGCATACGATAACTTGCGTGTAAAACCACGGCCTTAAACACAACTCTTCCTTACGGCCGTACGGACACGGATGTTTTTTTTAATTTTTATTAGTATTAAAAACATAACAGCAATCGTGTGCAGCTCCAGCCATGGCGAGCCAGGCCTCAGTCGAATACATTGATTACTAGTGGGGGAGATTCGTAAAGTGCTACCTTGAACAATCCGAGAGTCCTCGTCTCCCCCCCTAGGTCCCAAGGGATATCAGTCGGGCCAGGACGTTGCCAGTATCTTACTGGTGGGGCGTCTAATACATAAGGGAAGCCTATTCAAGGCCCTCCCCATTCTATAGCTACATAAAACCCTCGCTTAATTAGGTCCTAGGACAAGACATAACCTCCTTAGCGTCCTCAGCACCCTCATCCCCATTGCCCCCAGTGCCCACATGCGCAGCGTTCTCACGCGTAGCATCCTCACCCCCGGCTTCCTTATCCTAAGCTTTCTTTATTCCAGCGTCCCCATCCTCCTCATTCTCTATCCTATCGTCCTTGTTGTTATCGTCTTCACTGTTACTGCCTGTGTAATTACTGGGATTCCTACCTTCTGTATGACTCCCTTCCCCAACAAAATCCCTCCTAAGCCACAGGAGGTCATATTCGCGGTTGTTTACGGTATGTGGTGGCAAGCAAGGCTTATGGCCAGCCGAACTAATGCTAAAAGGTTTTGCACACTGTCTGGAGGTGAGGCGCACAATTAATTCTAAGGTCTAGAGCTTGCCCTTCGTTGTGTATAAAGGACAGTCTGATGTTGCTGTGAGGGAGGCTACAGGGGCGAATGCAGTTCCATAACTATTGAAAATTTTGTCAACTATCTATATATATAATCTTACTGCTGTCCAGTTACAATTCGTAATATGTATGTACATGCATAAATGTGGCCCAATTACTATACTGTAAAAACTTGCGAGTAAGACCTGCTTAGTGTTTAAGACCCCCCAATGAATAGGCTCGGAGGAGGAGGAGGAAGACAAAGATGCAATACAGTACAACCTCGGGAATTATGTGGGGGTGGTTACTTTCTATACACATATTGAGCGTATCGCTGGTGTGGAATAATCAAGGCATACTCCCCTCATAGTCCCATAATGAGAGCATATAAGGGGAGTAAAACTTTGTTCGCTTATACCTTGTAGCTGGTTCTAACTACATAGCATCCTGACAAACATTGGCAATGCACTACCCCACATGTACAGTTCCAAGATGCCAAAATAAGCGCTACCCCACATCTCTAGGCAATTCTTCCAGGCCCGAATACAGGTGTTGACAGCAAAATTAATAATTAAGACGACCATTGATCTAGTTTCTTTACTTCAGATGAGTAAAGCTTTATAAGGTTATTTGCTTTGTGACCGCCGTCCTAGACGCCGAAGCCACTCAGAGAAATAGATCAACCCAAAAATGACAGAGAAGTGAATAGTGACGAAACAGCTCGAAGGAGGTGAAATGGAAGCAAGTTATAGTCTGAACTTTGTTGGATGTTTGCACATGTTTGTGTTTTCTTCTACTGATTTTCAGGTTATTAATTTTTAATTCCTTTTCATTGGTTTTTGATTTTTCCTGTGGTTGAGGGGGGGGGAGTTACTATATAATGTTTTTTACTGCTATGGTGTTTTTACAAGGGGGGAGTGTTAGTCACAGGCATGACTAAGGTGGTGGACAGGACTTGAACACCTCAATAGCTTCATCACCATGAACAGAATATCGTTCCTTCAACACTTCAGTTCAGAGCTTAGCAATAGTTGAAATTGAAGATGGGTAGTATAGAGACAGGATTCAAAGAAATTGCAAGTAATTATATACGGTTTTATTCACAAAGTGAATGCAACTAGTACTATCTTTCTACCCTTTGGACAGCTTCCTGCAAAATGCATATGGATGATACTCAATTAACATATAGTGGCTAATTAATGTATGTTGGGTGGATCTTGCTTGGGCAGCAACCAGTACTGTAGCCAATCTTTATACTTACATCTTCTATCAGCATAACATCTGGTGTTCTTTCCATTAAATAAATACCCATCTCCAGCAGGAAGTGTTACCCTCAGAAAGCTCCCTCAGTATCAACATGCCTTCCCCATTTGTATGCAGCCCTTTGGCTCCAACCCTACCCATTAAAGTAAGTTTGACTAGGTATAGCACTCAAATAATAGCGATATATAATATAGTGACCGAATTAAGCAGTGGAAGGTAGGCGCATATGTGGTCTTGAGCCAGAGCGGAACAATTAACATACCAATCTGGTACAAAGTAGCTCTATACCCGCCAGAAACCTAAGATTAGAGCCAAATGCATCAAGTCAAGGAACTAGAAATCAGAAACAAAAATCACCCCCAAAAAATAACATACCGTAGATACAATTACACATGTTCCCCTCAAACGATAACACCCAAGATGTATTTTCATAAAAATAATTATTAATGACAGTAGCAATTCTCGCAATAAATTCATCCACTCTTCTCAGATCTCCTTCCTCGCCGCTTCTCTCTCCCCTCATCTATATACAACAATTTCTCCATCGCTGTTGTAGTCTTCCCCTATTCTTCCGGTATAGAATATAGTTGATACGGGGGTGACCAAAAACTTCCGACGCCGGTGTCAAGGTTGTTTTCTACCCCAGGCCTGGTGCCGCGGCCTTAAAGCTGGGCCACCTCCATTTCACAAGCTCTCCAATGGCAGCGCTCAGCATTATTGCCATTAAACATTGTAGTAGGCATATATATATAGATCCCACACTAAAGTTTTTGATGAAACATCATATTGCAATTACATACTGCAATTACATTGAAATCACCTAAAATTCATACTCTGTGTGCATAGCTCTTGCCTGAGAAGCGCTTTCTAGGGATGATGTACGCCCGAGGTCAAGGTTTGCAGGAGGGGGAACGCGGGGATGACGGGTCTGGTGGTTGGGTAGGTGGGTATGCGGTGCACATTAGATATCACAGATACGAAGGACACGCAAACTTATTACCATGAAATACCAGCTTAGTTTGTTTCTACATTTTTCGCTTGCCTACTGTATACTTCCCGCTGTCGAACATCAAGTTGTGCCATGGAAGATCACTCCAACGCCCACGGCACCCACCCCTGCAATAGCTTTCTCCGTTCCCCTAATAACTAGTGGATTGTTCAGTCGAACTTTTTTTTAATTCAGTCCCAGAGGAGAGTATCATTCCACCCCCATATTAGTTATTATTACGGCAATTCCTCCACCTCCGCCACCCAC
>Ga0307511_10003184_pt1 | contig 16891 bp, 14 predicted proteins | sample 13_EM_MG_FD_200266 | JGI IMG/M metagenome (GOLD analysis project Ga0307511, IMG submission 200266) | Populus trichocarpa ectomycorrhiza microbial communities from riparian zone in the Pacific Northwest, United States - 13_EM | ecosystem: Host-associated > Plants > Roots > Unclassified | place... | reverse complement strand
GGTTGGTTTTTTTTTTTTTTTTTGGAGTCTATACGCCTAATCAGCCTAAGGCTATGCGGCGCCCCCGTTCCCCCCCCGACCCGAAGGGGAGGGGGGTGTACCCACGGGAAAACGGGCTACATAAACGTCCTGCCTTCCAAACCAAAGAAATATCCAAGAAAATACCCCTCATCCGCCACCACACCCTCTTCCGGTCCGTCCCCGAATAAATGTATGCCTCCTCCACCACGCCCCTTCCGGCCCTTCCCCGTGCATATATAAATCTTCCGCCTCCACGCCCCTTCCGGCCCTCCCCTGACAAACTAATTCACAACACAGGAAATCAACGCAGGTCAATCTTAGAGAAAAACGTCTCCACCAGATCCACCGTATAAAATCCCTTCTCATCCTTTTCCTTCTTGGCCCACCTCGCCCTGTCATCCATGTCTTCCCATGTACTCCACCTCCGCCCTACCTCTTCACCATGCGTACAGACCAAAGCTACGTGTATGCCTGTCTCTGCATATCTTCCACATTTCCGGCATTCCGAGTTTTCGACTTTTCCGATCTTGTGGCGCCAGGCTTGTAGGTTGCCTTTCCCAGTGCGACATTGAACGTATGCAACTCTTGCCTTCCTGTCCCATTTCACCACCCTTCCCATTCCCACGCCTTTTACCCTTCTCTCTTCTTCTCTCTTTTTTTTCCATGCCTGCCTAATCCCCCCCTCCGTGATCTGGGGTTCTTCCGGATATAGATTCGTGGCTTCTTTAGCCAGTCGGTCTGCTTCCTCGTTGCCGTGTACTTCATTATGGGCTTTGACCCATCCAAAGGACACTCCCCTTGGTCCTAGCCTGGCTTGCCGCTCTTTGATATCCATTAGCACTCTTCGTAGGTCCGCAGTCCTAGCTTTTCCTGTTCGTCCTGCTTTCCTCACCGCCGCGATAGCTGCCTGTGAGTCCGACAAGATGAGTACGTTAGTTTCACTTAGTGCGTCCTCCAGTGCCCCTCTAACTCCGCACACCTCGCCATCCCACACTGTCGCCAACTTGCCTAGTGTCGCTCCTCCTTGTTTCATTCCCCCCTCCACATGCCATCCCACTCCCACTATTCCATCCTCGTTCCTGCTACCATCGGTGTAAATTCCAGTGGCATCACAGTATTCCCTGGCTTGGTTAATGACCTCAATCCATACCTCTGCCTTGGAGTCTGCTTGAGCCTGGAGTTTAACCTCCGGAACCTCCACCTTCTCCACTCTCCCTCCATAGCTCAATCTCTCGTGTCCCTCCTCTTTCAATACCCCTGCCTTGCTTTGGATCGATGTGTGGTGGTTGGTTGCCGCCAACCAAATCAGACTACCGCAATCCTTGTGCCGCCGATCGCTCGGCACCGTCCGCTACCTAGTTACCGTACGGTCGCGAGGCAGGTTACCTACTGATCCGAGAGTAGCCTGGTTGGCACAAGCTCTCGTAGATCCGAGAGTCCATTGCAAGAGATCAAGAGTAGACTGGGTATGTGCCAACCAGACAGTAGTCTGGTTGATGAACAGCAAACATCCATATACCGGTAGTACGGTAGCGACCAGCCAAATACGCACGTGACACCCATGGCTGATATGCATGCGAATGACCGAACAAATCCCCTACAAGGAGCACAATTCCCCGCTCCTCCGCGCGCAACCCAAACTCCTTTTTCCGCAACTTCCTCCCTCATCCATATCTTTGGAGCTCACCGGGTTGGCCACTTCCTCAACTGCAAGCGAGGCTTCAACAACATATATATTCGTAATCAGGAGAGAGCAGCTTCCCCCAGCGATACGGAGTTGCCGGCTGATTTCCTTCGAAAACTGGCCAATCTCGTACAACGGAAGAAGATAGCGCTCAGCATGATAAATGAAATTGTGATGAGAGATGAGAAAGGTGTAACGATAGGGCGGAATAGCGCACTTGGATCATGGCTATTGTGCGTATGAGGGTAGCAGCACAGCAATGGCCGAGGGTCATGTGAATTCTGCAGTGCGAGAGCGGCTTGCAGACTACCGGTCTTGCTAGAGTAGTAACTCCACCCTTATTATGTCGCAGGGAAGACTAACTGGGAGTCTTACTAGTACTATTGGGGACGGGAGCCCAACATGAAGCTACATTCGCGGTGTACCCCCAGCAAATATATGGATTCCGAGCTCGCTCTGGTATATATGCAACAGCGCTCCGAGCCATGTTCTCTCTGGAAGGGTACGGCTGGGGATATCCGGATGTTTCTTGGGGTGCTGCGGAGGAGGTGGTCGATGAGTAGGGGTTGGTTAATTTCATGCGAGCCGTCGAGATGGCCAACTTTTGCAGAGGCAAGTGAATGTCGGCAGCTTAGGACAGTTCTGGGGCTAACACGGTATACCACCACCAGCAGCCGCGCCGATTTGCGTTTTATCAACATGTCGCGGAAATGCTGTGGATGGGTTTATGTAGTTCTATACCATTAAGCGGTCAGACTCGGAAAGAAGATCGGAGGTAGGCTAGTTGTTAGATCTGGACTCCATTCAGATCGAATGACCAACGCTAATCAGTGGAGAGAAAGCAGGTGTGTCCAGAACTAGGTGAAAAAACCCTCCCCTGTATCCCGGCAGAGACTCCATACCAGGTACTAGAACCACGGTGATAGCTGTTGGACTCTCACAGCTAGTAGCCAGCCTTAGGAGAGCATATAGGCCCCGCTTCAAGGCTCTGGAGTTCTTCAGGGAGTGGGTTGCAGGATGTGAATTCAGGGCAATCCACCCTAGACCCTCCACTACGGCAACGAGGACTCAAACTCCTCCACCAGCACCCAACGGCAACCACAGATGCCAGCACCGTGACCGAGACTGACCCACCTCCACTTCCCGGTCCGCGCATATGTGGAAAAACACAAGTCAAGCCAACACCCCCCACGAAAACATCAACATCAGATGCCATCATTGTACCAAAGCCACCACAACCGAGACTAGCACGGAATCGGAGGAAGCAGCCCCCACCACCAGAGCGGTGCCCTCGCAGAGGAAGAGCGGTGAGGGAAGAGGTTTTTTGAGAGTGTCAGACCTACTACGCAGTTGGGAGGAAAACATCTCCATAACCGAGGGCAGGATCACCAGAAACCCTCACTACTGAGAACAAAACCCCACTACCAAATGCATGCATGCCCGTCATGCATGTAGTTCCCCTAGGGTATAAGGTGGGAATCGTAAAAGGGTTGATTGGGGTTGGACGATTGCGGATGGGAACAAACACCAAATGTTACGGTGGGAACCGCCCTGGTCGGGAGAGAGTGGCATCTGGGGTGCGAGGGCCTTTCATCAGCACGGGTTTTCTCCACGGCACAGGTTTCTTTTTGTGATTTCTATTTGCCCGGGGTTATTAATTTTCCTTCAATGGTGTGGGGATCATGGGGGTGATTTCCTGCTTTTCTAAACTCAACATGCATTTTGGGTTTTCTCACTTGGGCCTCTGATTATGGATCTTGTGTGGTTTTTATTCAGTATTTTCACCTACGTGTGGGCCATACTTTCTAGCTAGGGGATGGATATTTCAGGATTGTTAACCTACACAATTTTATCGTTATGTGTTTGTTTTTTCTTCCATAGGGTATCTAGTCTTGGATAATCGTCCAGGTCTGCCCTGGGGATTGTGCTGCCGTCATCGTCATAGGGTAGATAGTCTGAATACAAGTAATTATTTACCCCCCACACAAAGAAAACAAAAAAAAAAACAGAAAAACAGAAGCAAGATATACCTTGGAACAGAATCTTGTCTAGCTACCAATTATCTAGCCGGCACAACATTCGATTATATTTTGGGAAACATTCTCCGCCCCCAGCCCCGGTGATTCGAATTCATAGATGTCTATCCCGAACACCCAACACACAGTTATCCCACCCACCCTAGAGCGGGCGAAGCACACATGCATATAACCCACCGGTATCTAGGCAAATAAATAGATACACATCTATCTATATATTCTCAAGACCGACCCAAACCACCCTCACTCCAACTCCAGAACACACTCACACATACACACACGGGGACTCGGGAGACTATTCTATTCTGGAAAGATGCGTGATGTGTGCAAAAAACGATTTAATATCCCGCTGCTGCAGGGTACTGTATGACATACATACTGCACTTTCCTTACCTTGCTAGATGTCAAGAAAAAAAGGGGAAAAAAATAAATGCCACAATACATACCCGCACCCTAGGTGGCGTGGCGCGGGTGAAGTTTGACGTCAGGTATATGTAGATCTAAAGCTGCGTATGGATGGTGGATGGTGGGTGTAAGGAAGTTGTATGTATCACTAGTACTACTGCAGCGCTGGATCGGGGAGCAGGATGTCGATAGATAGATGTTAATAGTGCAAATGGATGTGGATGTTGGGAGTAAGCGTTCTCCATTACTAGTAATGTTTAAGCTTGTTGGTTGAGTGGGGGTGGTGGGTGTGTTTGGTGGTGGTAGTAGTGATAGTGAGATGATGATCTAATGCGGAGGGGGGCACTTCCCGATACATACATACATACATACAGTATAGATCATATATATCCATCCATCCATCCACTCAACGATAACCATTTATCCATTTATCCCTTTGTCCGCGTTGGCTCAATAACATGCATATGTCGACCAACATACATACAAATCCCTACAACCGAAATACATACATACCCCACCCCAACAGAATTACCCTGACCCGTGATTTGTGCAAGATAATCATATTTCCAACACGCCCTCCTAGGTACCTACCTAATCTGCATCAGCATCACAATCCATTCATTATACATACGTACCCACCTATGCCCTCTCCTACTAAAAAATCTTTATAATTCCCATGACGGCTTGACCCATGCCCATGCACAATCCGGACCCCACCACACATACATACATATCCTATAAAAAATATTCCGCTTGATCGATTTCCCTTTTCCCCTATTCTACAGTAGATACTGATTTCGCCTAATCTACTAATTTATATATCTCATGCCTTTCTCCATCAATAAAAGTTCCTCCCTCCGGGCTAGCTGCATTCCAGTTATCGGCTTCTGTAGATGCTAAAGGTTTCGTGATATATAGTGAAATATGACTCTGATGGTACTGTGGGGGTGGACTCGGGACTGCCCTTAGTGTATAATTAGGATTGTCTGGGAGGCGAGGAGGAGATGGAGGTTTTCCGGTGGTTGGTTGGGTTGGGCGGCTGGCTGGTGGATGCTGATTCTGGTGGTAGGGCTGGTTGGCTCGTGGATACTACTTCTGGCAGCATTGGCATAAGGAGTTACTTCTCGTTCATCTCCCATAACTCTGAGAGGTGCCGGCATATGCCCCCCAAGGTGATTCCGGTAGCTATGGTTCTCCTGCAGGCTGCTTTGGCGGAGTTGGTATAAACTTCTTAGTGGACTCAGGGAAGGTCCTTAGCGTAGCTAATATAGTAGTTGGTGGTGGTGTCTGAGGTCAAGTTTGTTTAGTTACTGTTGACTGTGCTGCTGGTGGGATGTCTATCCGAACCTGTACCAGTACTGATAATGTAGGTTATCTAGAAGCAGGATTTTTGGTTATTGCCATCCGTCGATTGGGAAGAGTCACCTTATATGCGCCTCATGTTGGTGTGGAGCCTACTACCGGTAACCCTGCTTTATTTGCTAGATCCGAGGCAATATACTAGTTGGCTGAAGGCCTAGGATGGAAATGAGGGCACTCTTTTGATATATGTATATCTTGGTCAGGGGTACGGCCACCTCGAACTTAAGAGGACTCTTTAATTTCCTGCAAGATATTTAAATCTATAGCAAGTCGGCTCTTGACAAAAGTAAAGTACCGTAGTAAGTGGCAAGACTCCAGAGGAGATCGTGAAAATGAGAGTGATATTGACCATTCTCAGTATGTATGGATTGCGTTACCCGCCCAGCTACATACTGAGTTGGTCTTACTATAATAGCGAGGGACCAAATCTTTTTTGTTGCAGCCATAGAATAGAAGAAACTTATGATATCTGAACTGAATTCTGCATCCGAGTTGTTGGTCCATAGGTTCTGGTTCTCTACATGACATGCCATCATGCTCGAGCTCTCAAACCGGAGGATCACCTCTTGTAGTGCTTCTGACTTCTTTTCTACAGCCCTGGCCCTAGTAATAAATAGTCAGCCGAGAAAATTTCATCTACCAGAGTGGACCATATATTTGTATCCCCTAATATCTGCAGTACGGAAAGGGTTGCAGAGTGCAGAGTGCACAAGCCCTCCAACTATTGATGTTCGAATCTCCATCTCTTGTACTGGTGAAAGGCGGCTCGGGTAAGTTTTTGTCTTCTTCATGCAGGTATTATGTACGTTGGAGCCTGGAATAATATTAATGAGGATGGGCTGGTGCTTTGGATATCTTGGAGAATGCTGGGAAAGGAAGATGTGCATACATACCGTTTATGCCATTTCCTTTTTTGTGAGGTTTGCGTTACTTACCTCTGGCTATGGTGATTGATCGGTTATATAAGCTAATCGGGGTGGCTATTGAGCTTGGTTGAAAGCTGGGGTTGCTGGGAGGATATATGATATTGGTGTTGATGTCGGTATTAGTCGAGATCAATCAAGCCGAGTCGCAAGGGTTGGATATCTAGTTTGAATATAGAGGAGCTCGATTGCTCAGCACTATAGATGCCGGAATGGATCGCAAGCTTGATGGATGGGTATTAGTCTTAGGTATGGAGCGTGGGTTACATCGATCGGCGATGTGTTGCTACCATGTTAGAAATTACCTAGCGCCCGTTGGTTGAGTGAAGAGATGATATATTCGACAATGATAATATTGATGATAATGTAACTGGGGGGGGGCATGTCCCAACATATATACCCTTCAACCCTACAACATAAGAAAAACACCTGATGGCCTAAACATTCTACACTGTGGCACATCATTGTATTTAGGAGAGCCCCGGTACGGTGGGTTTCAATGTGTTGGAATTTCCCGCCTTTCTACATATCCGTAGTGACCCGCTTTCGGTGAGTATACTCCTATTAGTATTACCCGCCGGGGGTACTCAACCCAGGTTACTGTTCCCAGGATTGCAACTACGCGGCTGTGGGCTGTGATATACTCCACGAAGGGGACTATGCTAAAATATCTATGTCGTAAATGCCATGTCCGCGATAGATAGGTATTAGGCCTGCATTTACAAGTTACCCTGAACTTCATATATGTAAATGTATCTGAATCTGAAACCAACTTAAATACACTATAGAATGAATTTAGTATATAAGTGAGAACAATGTACTCTCCCGTACTCTCTGAGGTCGTGTCCCACAGTGGTAATTAGATACAAATGGGTGCAAAAAATGACATTTAGTCCAACATAGGGAGATGTTGCAGCAAGGCCAGAAGACCTACTTGCAGAATAATTTGCACTGCTCAAAAAGCAGGCTGAAAGTCCCATCTTAGTCCTATCTTTGTACTTGAGTGGTATGTTGCATTGTACTCCGAGAGTCGACTGCATTGCTTGTTGGAATGTGATGTAGTGTTTGTCGGAGGAATTCTCATGTCCATCAGGAGAACTATTATGACAACAGGATCATTGCTATTTCCTTAATTCCTTATTCTTAAGATACCGGCTATGTATCTTTACTTCTCTTCTCTTTTTCCCTCAAAACACCGACGTCTACGCGTATTAACATCGTTAGGAGACGAGCAGCTTCATATTTAGTTTCTCAGGCTCGAGCCTTGGCTGCTTGAGGGCAACGTCTGCTGATTCGCCCTCGCCACCATATGGTTGCAATGCACTGCTCTATATCAATACCTAAAGGAGCAGAGAGGTTACCGGGAAAGACTTGGATCACAGGGGGTGGATTGAAATGGGTATAGATTAATAGAGAAATGCGGGGAGAGGGGGAAAAGGAACGAGGATGGAGAAAGGACGCTCAAATGGGGCAGGAAGGCGTTGTAAAATTACACCCAGTGCAGAACCGGAAAGGGGAGCTAGGTTATAGTTAGACTCTTGGGAGGGCCCGGTATGCGGAGCAGGAGTATGCTATGAACTGGGAGCCGGCAAACATATTGCGCTGGTGTGCAATTCCGGGGAATGGCTTGGGAGAATATGGAGCTCATGGGGGTAACCCCCCCACAACCTAAACCTTTGAAGGAGGCGGAAGGTGGACATTGAGGAATTCCCTTTATTATTTCCTAGGCTAGACGTTTATGTAGCTCGTTGTACCGAGAGCGCTAAACCGTTAAAGGGTAGGCATCGGGGCCGTCACATATAGTCTGGTTGGTACAAGAGCCCCTGCTGGTAGGACCTTAAGTCGAATCGACGCATAGACTTTTTTTTTAAAAAAAGGAAAAAAATTGCACAGTGCACGTGGCTAGCACAAGGTGCCTCTATGCATAACCGCGCACCCCTGTTTTCACAGTTATGGAAGAATGTGACTGTAATTACCGATATAAGAGTATCCTATATAAGATATTTTCGATTGAAGAATATTGCCCCTCATTTTTATATAGAATTATTACTCACCCCTCTATTTCTCATTTGTTAATTACTTGCCAACCCTTGAATCCACCCGGGCTTCCGGGTGGCTCGTCATACGTCCCTATAGATGTAGATACGAGTACTTGGTTGTTTTTTATACATAAAGAACCTGTAGTGTTGTTTCCGTGAACGATTCCTAGCCTGAGCTCGCAACAAGGTTTGTTAAGTTAGAGGGATATGAAGCTCGGTGAGGTAGAACTCACTTTTGGTCTTGGGATGAAGACCTTCGTTAGCCATCGGAAGTTGTCTATAATGGCAGGGTCAATATCCCCAGCCGCGGTGGTAAAGTTAATAAACAATACAGCGTAAATATACACTCAGAGAGTTGTGCAATACCTCCACTACGTAGTTGGGACGGTAGCCAGCAGTACCCTGTCCTAAATTCCTTTCGTGCCATTAATAACTAACGAGCGACGGGGGTGTAAGATTAGTAAGAGGAATCGTAAACTCGAGCGTATTCGGCAGAGTTATCTAGAGATCGCTATAGACTTATTCGCTATGGTTCTAGTGCTCTGCTTCTCTAACTATCACGAAATGAACATGAGAAGCCTGCTGCTAATATCCTTTCCGTTCAACCAAGGATTGCCCAATTTGGGACCATCATCCAGGCCGCCAACCACGAGCTGATTATTGGTATTGATCGGCCCAGCCCTTGCATTCACGTGAGCGAGAGTATTTCCTACAGGGAGACCATCACCCCGAGAACATTCTTCCAATAAATATGGTCTGGTAGGCAATAAATACAGCTGCATAGATAGCGGCTGCAACAACCTTCTTGAAGGGCTGCCATACGTACCTAAGTTATGTATTTACGTAGATATTGTATACGTATATGTGAACACGTGACTGCCAATGCGGGGTCGATACCCGATAACCTCTACCCCCGACGATCTTCGAATATTCATATACTCATAGAGGTCTAGATCTATCCTAAACACCCAACAAATCCAATAGGCAAGTGTCCAACCTCTGGTGGACGAAGTGATATTATATATATATATATCAGAATCGGTTCAAACACCCAAACGGTAATTTCGGAACGGTGACAGACGCACACGGACTCGGGAAACTGCACTGGCAAGATGGGTGTCAATGATCTGGCGCGAGTTGCATACAGTGGCAACATCCAAGGGGTAGAGCGCTTGCTGGGTGTCAAAAAAATGAATATCAATAGCACAGGTGGGAGCTATGGGTCTGCATTAGGTGCAGCTGCATTTCGGGGAAATAAGGAAATGGCATCACTACTGTTAGATCGAGGAGCGGATGTCAACATCACCGGTGGAGATTATGGATCTGCATTAGGTGCAGCTGCGTATCGGGGAGAAAAGGAGATGGCATCACTACTTCTGGATCGAGGAGCAGATGTCAACATCACAGGCGGCGATTATGGGTCTGCATTAGGTACAGCTGTATATCGAGGAAATAAGGGAGTTGTATCACTACTGCTAGATCGAGGAGCAGATGTCAATGGCACAAGTGGCAGGTGTGTGCCTCCGTTGGTTATTGCGGCCCATTCCACATTCGCAGGGTCTCCCAACTCGAATCAGAACGCCATTGTGTCACTACTGCTGGACGGAGGAGCAGATGTCAACAGCACATGCGGCGACTGTGGGTCTGCATTAGCTGCAGCTGCCCGGCGGGGAAATATGGAAATTGTTCTCCTACTGCTGAATCGAGGAGCAGATGTCAATAGCTCAGGCGGGGGTCATGGGTCTGCATTAGGTGCAGCTGCATATGGGGCAGGGGAGGAAGTTGTATCGCTACTGCTAGATCGAGGAGCAGATGTAAACACAAAAGGTGGCAAATATGGATCTCCATTAGGTACAGCTGCCCGCCGGGGAAATAAGGAAATTGTATCGCTACTGTTGAATCGAGGAGCAGATGTCAATAGCTCAGGCGGCGACCATGGATCTGCACTAGGTGCAGCTGTATACCGGGGAAGTCAGGAAATTGTATCAATACTGCTGAATCGAGGGGCAGATGCTAACAGCACTGGTGGCAACTATGGGTCAGCGTTAGGCGCAGCTTGCAGTTGGGGAAGAAAGGGAATTTTATCACTATTGCTTGATCGAGGGGCAGATGTTAATAGACCAGGCGGCGACTATGGGTCCGCACTAGGTGCAGCTGCATATGGGGCAAGGGAGGATGTTGTATCATTGCTGCTGGAACGAGGAGCGGATGTCAACAGCACGGGTGGTAAATATGGGTCTGCATTGGGCGCAGCTGCATATCGCGGAAAGGGGGAAGCCGTATCACTACTGCTTGATCGAGGCGCAGATGTCAATAGAATAGGTGGCGACTATGGGTCTGCATTAGGTGCGGCTGCACATGGGGCAGGGGAGGAAGTCGTATCATTACTGCTGGATCGAGGAGCGGATGTTAACAGCACAGGAGGAAAATATGGATCTGCATTAGGTGCCGCTGCAAATTGGGGAAAGGTGGAAGCCGTATCACTGCTCCTGGATCGAGGTGCAGATGTCAATAGAATAGGTGGTGACTATGGTTCTGCATTAGGTGCAGCTGTATACCAGGGAAGCGAAGAAATTGTATCCCTACTGCTGGATCGAGGAGCAGATGTCAACCGCGCTTGCACAGGTGACGGCTATGGGTCTCCATTAGCTGCAGCTGCAGCTTCTGGAAAGTGGGGTATGGTATCACTACTGCTGAGTCGAGGAGCAAACGTCAATATTGTAGGTGGCAAGTATGGCACTGCATTAATTGCCGCTGCATATCATGGACACGAGAATATTATGTCGCTACTGATAACCCGAAGAGCAGATGTCAATGCTATCACCTGTACAGGTCAATATGGAACCGCGTTGGCTGCAGCTGCACTGCAGGGCAATGCGACAGCTGTCTCGCTGCTACTAGGGCGTCGGGCAAATACCAACATTGTCTGTGGGGAATATGGAACTGCATTGGCTGCAGCGTCATACAACGGCCACACAGATATTATGTCAAAGCTACTAGAATACCCAGGAACAGATATCAACGCTATAGGTGGTCACTATGGAACTGCGCTTGGCGCAGCGTTTGCCGGCACATCAAGCTCTCACACCACCAAGCTATTGCTCGAACATGGAGCCGATATTGACCTCGTGGACTGTATGTATGGGTCACTATTGGGTAAGGCGGCATACAAGGGCGAGAGGGAATTTGTCTCACTCCTGCTAGCCCACGGAGCTGATGCTTTTCATGTCGGTGGCGAGTACGAAACTGTTACTGGCGAATACCCGACTGCCTTGGACGCAGCTCGGGCTGGAAGAGCTAATGTGGACACCGTTACGCTGCTATCAAGAACCATGAATGACCCTGTCCAAATAAGAGATACCACGCCTTGGCCTCCTTTTCCAATGCCGTTCAGGGGGTCTCTGGCGGCTATGCAAGTGTCCGGCGAAGCCCCCCTTGCCTCCACCGTTAGTTCGCCCCATGGCTACCTTGAAATTATCGTCAGCACCCAGTCGCGTACCGGTATGTGGGACGGCAATCTTACTCCAGGGCAGGCCGACCTTCCCTGCAAGGCTATCGACGAGGAATTGCTTAGGATGGCACTTGTAGCCCTAGTTGGGATCCATAATGAGGCAGCTGAACGTCTTCAGGTCAGGCTCAAACCACACAATCATGCTCGTTCTTCGTTTTAATCATTCTTAATTCTCACTAACTGGCTACAGGTGTGGATTCGGAACGATGTGCGTTATTTAGTCAACCTGGGATATGACCTAGGCTTAGCATATGCTGCAGCTCGTGTCGCATGGAAGAGCTTCAATGACCCCGACTTTAATATTGCAGCACACAGGGGCCAGTGGCTCGCCGAGGCAAAACGAATTGATGCAGTGAGGGAAACTGCAGTTTACACGGATGATACTGGACAGGCGCTCATTAAATCCCCATATCGTATCATGCCACGTCGAATCTGGGACCTGAAGAGCAATCGGGTCGTAGAATTCCGGATGCTTCACTCCGAGGTCCTTGCACGAGAATATGTATCTGATTTAGAGACGGCGTCGCCTACATTCTGGGCCATCACACACAGCTGGACTAATGAAATGTCCCCAGTCACGACATCCATCAATCAGTATCAGTGGCCAACACCTCTACCTCGAGGACTCGACCTGGATCACGGTGTGCGACAGGAACTGCTCCATAAAGGAGCAGAGTATGTGTGGCTTGATGTCTTATGTCTTCGCCAGCATTCCACGGCGAATGATCACACCAAAGAAGACGAATGGAAGCTGGATGTTCCTACGATTGGTAACATATACCGTGCAGCGGTAGGAATTGCGCGTTATTTCAATGGCCTTGGGCAGACCTTCAGTACAAAGGGTTGGGACCATCCACGACACTGGCTGGGGCGCGCCTGGACCTTGCAAGAAATCAGGAGTGAGAACACCACGTACAACGCAGGAATTTTGCGGAAGACCAGTGCGCATATCATTATGAAGACTCAGAGCAGGGTGGGTGGGAAGGTCACCACGTTGAGACAAGCCCTTGATCCTGTTGTCAAGCTTGCTGCTCAAGTAGATAGCCCGAGCGGCTGTAGTGTTTACGAGCTTGTCCAGCAAATGGCTAAGCGTCATGCAACACAACCTACCGACAAAGTTGCTGGACTATTTTACCTCCTCCGCACAACTCAGTTGCCAACATACGATTCAGGTATCAGTGCTGTAGATGCATGGGCCAAATGTTTCCACGTCCTTCCCTTTGAGCGTAAGATTGAGATCTTGTTTGACTTCCCATACGCAGGCGACTCGGATAGCGTCGGGGATCTAGGCTATAGCACCAGTCATGATTGCCAATGGTTCCCGACATGGAGGCAACTGATGGAGTGGCCAGATCGTGACCCTTCGTATGACCACACCGTGGCAGTATGGCCGCAGAATCAGGCACACCTACAGATAGCCCAGAAACCCGATCACCTTTTTGTACCCGATATTTGGGCCATCTCTGATGTTTGTCTTTGCCGAACAAGCGAAGAAAATGAATATGAGATCGATGTTGGAAACGAGATTTTCGGCTTCTATTACCCGTATGTGCATCAAAAACCAATTGAAATGTCAAGGTGTGAGCGATATACCCTTGTCACCACACATCCGGATCACTCCTACAACTGGGTTGTGTGTGAATCCCTTGGAAAGCGGGATGAATGGTATACGACACTAGATGGGGCGATAAAGGCGGCTGAGATTGAGCACCTGAGGAAGTTAGGCGTTCTGAGAACAGACTCCTGCAGTGAACTCGTTCTAGGCATGGGGCGAAGGAACTCTATCTTAAAGAAAATCAATGCGCTGGTTGTTTAACGATAACCTCCTTGTTGATCTGGTACGTCGATTCAGCAGGTTAATTATTTCCTCTATTAACTGCTAGTTCTAGGTACAAAGTGCCACATCACCCTGGGGTTGCATAGTCCACCGGGTGGGCACGGAGTTATTTCGGGTACCTTTTCGAGCAATGACACAGAGGAGAGTGCAGGCGGAGGCAGCGAATCACAGCGAACTTCTTTTCCTACTGATTCTGAGTTTTATAAAAACAAAATAAAAGAAATATTGATCTCCTTTGGCACACCATTTCCCTGCGGGGGAGCCAGATTAACCTGTGCAGCCTAAATTCCGAGTGGCTCGTCATGGTCCCTATATGGACTGCAATAATAATAAAAGGCTCGGTTTGACTATAAATTTAAGTCACACTTTGGAATTTGATCATCCCAGAGCATGTCATTCGCCAGCCGATTTCCTCGCCGTGTCCATTTTATCACGGTTCACGTGATCACCGACTCCCAGTGAAATCGCGCCGGGACAGAGGGCAAAACCTAACTGCTAGGGGTTGGCGTTACTGTTTGAACGTATGTTTGAACGTGGCGAGCGGTGAGTCGTGGATCCAGTGAAGGACGTACTATATAAGAGAGAGAGAATGATAGAAGCTTGTATTGATCTAGCTATTATAATGAAGTGAACTGATGTGTTGTGAATATACAGAAGTAGCAGGCGATACAGGAGCTATATATACATGAACGAGACATGCAGGTGAATGTGCACATGTGTGCACATGAACGTTCACATGAGTGCACATGGTAGCACATGCAACTCGTGAGAGGCTAGGTGAATAGGCTCAAGGCGGGTTGCAAGGTAATAACTGTATAGCTAGGTAGGGCGGAATGACATGCACTGCATTCTAACAATTACCAAAAAAGGCTTACGAGAGTGTAATATACTGAAACTGATTGCTGGGACTGGAATGACCTCAATCAGGCACAAGATCAGCACCCTGGACCGCCGGATAAAAAGCAATTTTTCTAGAATTGCTTGCAACAATATCGCACGCACTATAGTAGGGTTGGGTGTGATTCCGGAATTATTCCAGCTTCCAGAAGTACCACTTACTTTACTCGACAACTATCTCAGTGTTATTCTCCAATTATTCTCATACTATTCCACGACCATACCAGCATTATTATAGAAGTATTCCTTAAACTTGCCTACCTCAGCCCCTTGTACACAACTTGAAACCCTTTTCACTGGGTAGGCAGCATTACCCTGAACTCTGAGGTAAATTAAATATTGGGCTATGGCACTAGTGAAAACGAATGTTTCAGAAAGCTCATGACCATACATTATTTTTTGGTCACGATTCGAGCAAAGCTCTTGTGCGAGCGCCGGAGTCTCTGGGCCAAACTGATTAGGTTTGCCGACTTCGGAATAAAATTGAGCAACATTTTGATTCTTTCCGGGAAACTCGCACTCAATTACCCTGAGCTCAGCTTCAATGCCGTGCTGGAAGGCCACATCGGAATGGGATTCAGAACTAGGTTTTACATGAGACACCGGATTAAACGTAACCTGGACTCGACGGAATGACTCAGGAGACAGGTTTCCCACTATTAGTGGATTAGATATGACCCGTCATCGGGACTACAGAGCACGGCGTGGCCATAACAACATAAACTCTGCAGCACCCCCCGGCACAAGATGGCAAGTACGGAGGAAATTTCACAGTTACAACATACCAGAGAACAATAGGCATTCTCAGATGATGCCTACCATCGTTTATAGGACTGTGCAATACACATAAGACTCGCTGTTTTCGTTGGAAGTGAATCAAAAGAAAAGGGCATATAGAGTATCTTTCTATAGTATACTAAATATCTTGAGGATTTAAAGCGTGGGGCAAAATTCCCGGCAAAGGACTGCATATGGATGGGCTTTCTCTCTTTTAAGGTCAATGGGGCTGGCGGAGGTAAACGGGGATCGGTTTTTGCAAATTGGCAGTGAAGGATCTAACGCATGTTTATGAATTGGAGGTTGAAAATGCAACTTTTATGTACCCAGAGCACAAGTAATAGGATATCAACATCAAAAAGAACTTGCAGAACCTGGTCTATAGATGCTAGTTATAATGAGTACCTTCGTTTTCAAACATAGCCGGCACCTACTTGATCACAATGCATTCTATAATCCAAGACGACTGGATGCCTCAGATATACCTCCCAATGATGGTGTAAAATAGGCCAATTCCACTATCTTCAGCCACTCATACAAAAGAATTTCGGGTGGAAGATACTGCTTTGTTTCAGACGATGTTCCTACTACACCAATTGAGGAACTGATTATTCAAGAGTTTGTTCCACCTGCTCTTAGTAAGTTCCGGCAAAAAAGGTCAAGCGGAAAGCTATAGCACGTGCTTTAGCCGGTGCAGAGTTGGCTGAAAGGAATGCAATTGTCAAAAAACACCGTAGAAGTGGGCTTGAGGCCCGCCATCAGGAGGCACAGGACTTCATTGTTGTAATATCTTCTAGATCTCCAATATAAATTTGTACCTAAGTAGTTTGCTTAGCTTTTGCAGATAAACTCTTCAGCACAAAAACCGAGATGCAACTAAGCGGGCTAACAGGGAGATATTACCTCGCTGGATAGGTAGTAAATAGACTACCCACCCCAGCCCTGATGAACAATCTACCTCTCCTGAGGCATTCCATGGACACACTAGATGATATTATATTATTTAGCTTAACCCATCCCCTTTCAACCTATAGATTGCCCTGTACCAAAAGTCACCGACTAACCCATGATGCTAACACCGCCCCTGAGGCTCATAGATTTAGATACATTTGTCCTTTGGATATTTACACTCTTATGTAGAAAGAACTCAATAGAATTGAGAATTTCTAAGGTAGGGTTAGTGCATGCCTACCAAAAACTGCTACACCCTCCAAGGCATGCTACTAGGCAATTTCCCGAGTAGGTTAAAGTTGCTCTATTGTGTAGAAGTATGAGAAAACCTTTGAAATACCCCTCGCTTAAGTGAGACTCCTATAAGACACCCCTCGCTTAGTGGAACATGTATCACTTGGTCATGCTAACTCGAATCTCCCAAGTAATTGTTCCACTGCTGCCGCCC
>Ga0307511_10003183_pt1 | contig 16894 bp, 25 predicted proteins | sample 13_EM_MG_FD_200266 | JGI IMG/M metagenome (GOLD analysis project Ga0307511, IMG submission 200266) | Populus trichocarpa ectomycorrhiza microbial communities from riparian zone in the Pacific Northwest, United States - 13_EM | ecosystem: Host-associated > Plants > Roots > Unclassified | place... | reverse complement strand
TCGTTACAGACGAGTATCCTCGTTCAGCACGATGGGTCGGCGTACCCAGCTGACTTCAACTCGGATGACGCCAGTGGAGGCACCCCATCAACCCCTCGCCAGAACGGATCGCGGGATCTCATCGAGTCGACCCACAAAGGGGAAAGACTGTGTCGGTGGAGGGACGGAGTAGTACGCCCACATTCATAATGGTCTCAGCCGGCGAATGCGCCGAGATCCAAGAATGGTATGTTTGTATGATACCCTTCTGTTTTCGCATTCGGCCACCTTGAGGAGGGAAACGAAGCGGTCTGCCACAAACCCTTTGTGTACCCCTGTGCTGAAGGTTAGATCTCATGTTTCGATTCGGACGGGGGCAGTCTGGGATGGGTTTTTCGTATGCGATGGACCAGGGCCAGATCCAGAGGTCGTTGCCCAAGGGCAGAATATTACACAGGTGGTGTGACTACGGTGTCCAGTAATGGGGCCTCCGATTCGCGATACATCTACCGGAGGTTCGTTCACTGCAAGCCATCCTCACGGGTGACCCGACAGTGGGAAGCCGCTAAACGCCATTTGGTCGAGAATGAGGCGTCGTGCTACGGTCCTCACAGGGTTTCTGCAGCCGAGATATAGAGAACTGGAAAAGAGGAACATCAGGCGGGGGTTCTGGTTGAGAGATTCGGTGTACCGTTGTTCCCTCGAATAAACGCGTCCCCGTAGCGGTTCAGCACCTTGCCGTTAACGTGTTCTTCCGTCTGTTCTAACGCGATATTCATGTATCCATCGAGACAAGACAGCACGCCTGGGCAGAGGGGTCGGACATTAGTGTGCGAGTGATGGAGGGAGCGACGATGAGACACGCCTCGGTAATCTACACCCGAGGTTAGGCGCACGACTACCCGTTTGCCAACAACACCTTTCAAGAAGTCCGTCGGTGAGCCCGAGGTGGTAACTGGGGCCGGGGGAGGGGGAGCATCATTGGCTGGAGGGGGAGGTGTCGTGTCGTCCATCGTGCCAGAAAAACAGAAGCCGTTGACAAGATAAGAGGTGTTTGAAATGGGATAACAAAACTTTGTTATTGATAAGCGCGAAGGTTTGAATGGGCGTGTGACTGCACGTGACCGCTAGCCAATCGCGGTCTCAGAATCCCCGAAGCCGTCCGGGTCTTTGTGATACAACTTCCTGAACAAGACGCAGCGTTTGTCTTCCTATCGGCAGAATGCCACATACCCCTACAAGCGGGGCTAAATTTAGACACCGACACTCCACCTCCTGTTCACTTACCCTCGACCACCACCTGGACCCCGTCCGGTTTTTTCAACATGGAGGCCGACCCGCCACCCCGCGAGCCGCGTGTGAGCGAAGAGAAACTGGAGAGTAAAGGCGTCGACCCGACTGGCGCCAGTTCCTCGAGCAGCGACGCGGTTCAGGAGAAGAAGGAAGAAACCCTTCCACCGGGAAGAAAGTTCACGGTTCCGTCGAGCCTCGCGTGGATCCCTGCGAACTGTACATGGTCCCATCTGAAGCCTGTCATTCGGTGCTCGCTCATGGCGTGGGTCTCGATCCTGCTCTCGATCCTTGGAGCGGTTGCTCGTCCGCTGGGCCAGGTGAGTACAACGTTCTCGTGGCGCTGGAAAAGACTAACAGATGTTGGGATTAGGCTAATTTCCTGCTCATAATCAGTGATTAACCTTTGATCGTCCCTACTCCGACCTACTTTTGATGCCCCCTATACAGGCGCATTCCTCGCCCCTCCTCAAGGACCATTCATATCTGTGTTGGAGCGAGAGCTGTATACAGTGTTCTTTGTGGCTGCATCTTGGGCGTGAGTAACCGAACTCTGTTCTGGTAGAACGATCTGACCGAGCGGTGATAGTTGGTCATGCCTTGGCATCAAGCTGGCCAGCTTTGCTCGCTCAGAAATCATTACAACCCCGGATCCGAGGAAGATTTTTTCCGGAGGATATCTCGAAGCTGGGGTACCTCGTTTCTCATATCGTACCTCGCGATAGACGTTGAACTTCGAACAGCCCACCGCTGTCATGGCCGTGTTCCTCTTTATTGGGTCAGCAGTTCTGCTGTATATCAAAGCATCCAACCCTCCGGGACCGTTGCTTTTTGCAACAATCTTCGGGTGTATCGCAATCGGTACGGAGACGCCCACAACCACCGTCGTGATAAACTCAAATATATTCCTCACAGACATAGTGCTCACCACCGCAGTCCTTTTCCCGTACCCGTATTATACAGTAAGCAGTTTCCATCGCCGGAAGATGCGTGTGTCTTGACTTCCAAAGATCGGTCAAGCTGTCATGCTCCCCATAGCCGTCCACTCTGGCCTTGCTATCTTCTTCTCTGCGGCAGTCTTCCCTTCGACCGTCTCTTCGTTCTACATATCCAAGTGCCACGGGATACTGCTCCCTCTCCGGTCGGCGCTTCAGGAACATAGGAGGCTTCTTCGGGAGCCCACAGAATCGCCCGAATTCACTCATACCAAGGCGAATGCTTTCACTGCGGCATCCGAAGCCGGGCTCGTCCCTGTCTCATCGGCGATCTACTTGTTGAAGCGAGACATCGTCTGGTGCCGTTTCAGCCCCAGTGACTTTGCAGGTCTCCACAACTATGCGCGTCGATTGGTGGTCAGAGTTAGTGGAATGTCTGCGTATTTTGGGATGATAGATCCAACCCGAGAGCGTTTCCCAACAACTCCTGGCCCCTCCGTTCCCGGATCCCCCGCCCGTAGCCCCGGACCATCTCGACCCCCCTCAGTTCATGAAGATATCGGAACGGGTGTTACCGAGACACATAAAGCTCCCTTTGGATGGACACCGACAATCGATAGTTCCGTGACTCCTGCGCCAAGCGATAGCACACCAGAAAGCCCCGTTCAACCAGGATCTATCCGAAATACGCGAAGGAGGAACGTCCGTACCCGCCACCCGCGTTTCTCGGAGCACAAGGCATCGTTGGCGCACGAGCACATTCACTACAAGACACACCATCGGCACAACCACATTGTGTCTCACGGGCCATTGCTCCCTCTCGTTCGGAGTGGAGCCGGCTCGTCCCAACCTGCCGTAGGTCTGTACGAGGCGACCCGGTATGCAGACTTGGAGGAAAAGTTAGCACATCCAGGCGCGGTTTGCAACACGGAGAGGTTCCACCGCCTGCTGAAGGACTGTTGTGACGATATGCTTGAGGTTGCCGATGAAGCGTTTGTGGTCCTGGACGGTTGGCTGAACACGGTTACGAGTAAGTCGAGGTTCAAGTTCTGGAGGAAGAAGGAGGAACGCCTGAAGACGGAGAAGGAGGCGTTGGATGGATACGTGGAGTTGAAGGAGAAAATGGACGGGGTGTTGGAGGTGTTTGAGAAAGAAAAGCGGTGCGTAGGGTTGGTTGTCGGATCCCCCTGCACGGCTGATCACCTCTAGGCACATCGTGGTTGATCCATATCGAGCGTCCCTCGATCCCAAGGCCGGAAACGCGGAAGAAAGTCACGCCCCATCTCACAGGCATTTATTCCATTGTTATGTGTACCAGTATCATCTGTGGCAGTTTGTGAAGATCCTCTCGGAACTTGTGCGTTGGCCACTTCCTTCGGCTATGCGTGCATACCTAACCTAGGCTATCTAGCTTGGAGAGGTGATCCGGCTCGAGAACGAACGAAAAGGCTACAAACTCTGGATGCCCAAGCTGCCTTGGCGGAAGCTCCTGGCGAGAGAGGGCATAGACACGAATGATGAAGTTGACAACGACAATGATGAAGATCCAGGTTTGTGGCTCACCGTTGAGCGTAATCTGTGCAACTGACGGTTGGATTTTAGACGTAATCCAGGGGATGCAGAGGGAGTGGAGAGAAGACCTCGGCCACGCGAGGAGGCGAGATCCCGATGCGTTGCCACCGAGGAATGCGTTTGAGTGGGTTATGAACGCCCTGTACCGTGGGTGTTCGGAATTGGCCCAGGGAAACACTCTGTATGCGATCAAGGCCGGGGTCTTGACCAGTTGAGTCCATTGCCCCTCGTACCCACAACCCATGATTTAACGCTGGCCGCTTCTTCTAGTCCTTATCAGCATACCGATTTTTGTGCCATCTTCGGCGCAATTTTCATGGGGTGAGCTTTTCTATCTGTCTGGTTTATCGCCGATCGCTGATCAAGTACACAGACAATAAGCTTGTCTGGGGGGTGTACGACCTTTTTCCCAGTGCCAAGAGCCCGACTGAAGTTTCCGTTTTCCTAGCATCATGGGACAATTGACCCTCGTGCGATTCCGGGTCAGTAGAAGTATCCTCATGGGTTTTTTCTTCCTCACAGGACATGCCTCTACAGGGCGACACCTCTGCGGGTCTTATCGCCCGCATACTTGGGACGGCCTTTGGAGGTTTCCTGGGAGCCGCATTATGGTTCGGATTCCGCCCCTTGATTCTATATCCGACTTATTCACCATGGTGGTAGGTACATGTCCACTGGGTTAGGCAGGGGGAGTGCATACGGATTGGCTGCCGTGTGTGGCGCACTGTTCCCCCTCATGATGTTCGGGAGGCTCTACTGGCCGGGTCCTCCGATGACGAATATTTTGTTCTTTGTCACTGCCGTGATAGTAAGCGGTTCTATCACTGCACCGGAAAATGGGACGCTGACGGATACTAGGTCATTGGTTATTCTTGGTACAACACGCATCCAACCTCTCTTTCGACGTTCCCACATTGGGGTGTCGACCTTGCTATCGTGAGCAGTTCTTATGCATCGCAGTCGGGCTGGGCATCTGAGAATTCCTTGTAGCGGCGTTTGATCCTGGTCAGCGCTGGAGTCGCGGCAGCTTTGTGCGGTTTTCCTGCTTCCTCTATCGTTCTGTGGAGCTCATGGCGATCCTTGCAGTGTATTCTCATTTCTCCCGCCATCCACGACGCTGCGCAAGTACCAACGATCCATGCTCGCGACCGCATCTGGAGAACTCGGAGCCATTTATTGTTCCATCGTTTCGTTTGCGAACACGGGTGAACACACTGATCAAGACATCCAAGAGATCGTGCAGAGTCTTGTTGCGATCCGAGCGAAGTTGAAACGGTCTTTGGTGCTGAAGCAGAACATCGTTTTTGAGGTGAGATGGTGGAGGTCTAGGGTGAAGGGATTGGTTCGACAAGTTACTGACGGCACTCTGTAGTTCTCCTTGAGAGGAAGGTGGCCCGCGGAACGCTATCAGAAGATTTTAGACATCCAGCTGTAGGTGTGTTCAGCGAGCTCTGGAAATTTGTCTCAGGGTTCTCTGCCACAGAAAAATCGCCTACCACTTGTCTTTCCTCATGTCCGTTGTAGTTCAATTCAAACCGGCATGGTCTCGGGCGTTCTTGAGACGGTGCCGGTTCTTGGATTCCGAATTCCAGGGCGAGATGCTCGCGGTCATCAGTGAGCCCTTATCCCGCTCCGTCTCCCCATTCATATCTGACGTGTGCGAAAAACCTATTCTAGGCATTATCTCTACTGCCCTTCGGAGTGGCACCCCGATACCGCAAATTACGCCTTGCCCGTTGTTAGATCGATTCTTGAGGTTCACTTACGGGTTTAACGTCGTCCCAGGCGAGGAAGGTGATGAATACGGGCTCCCGGAGACGGCGACTGTCGACCTTTTGGAGGATGAACAATACATGTAGGTGTTCCTCCACCATTCCAATCGCGTTCCCCCCAGGCCTCACACCTTTTCCAGGTACTTCTGCGTCGGAGTCAGCACGGCCTTCAGCATCGTGAACAACCTGGACAAATTGATGGTCGCTACTAAAGAGCTGGTGGGAGAGCAATATCACATCCACGGGATTGGGATCGTTCAAAAGGGAGGGCACGAGCCTCCTCAGTCGCCTGGGTCATTACATCCCCATCCTTCCAAGGAGGTTTAAAAGGTGGCCTCTATGGGCCTTATTGTTATAATGTGTATACGTCTACATTCTACGTTTCGTACCTTCTGCGGTGCTCGTCTATATACCGACCTTCAAAAAGACTTTGGGACGAAGGATATCGATGCATACCTAACAAAGAGCGAAGTGGGGGCGTGAGAGGAGGAACGGGGGAGGGAACGAGTTGGATTGTGCTCACCGTCCATCGTATCTCCACTTTCTATTTTCTTCCACGTCGAGCCTGTCCGCCACATCTTGATCTACTCCTACCACGACGTCAGCCTTGTTCGTCCGAAGGCTGAGGATCGGGAATGAGCCCGCGAGAGGCCCGATCGCTCTCTCGAATGAGGTGGAAGCTGGCCATTGGATGTCCCCAGTGAGCCTGGATGTCGAGAGATCAGTGCCGCGACAGTAACTGGGCGGGTAAGATACAACTTACTTTCGGTAGCTATATTGGGGGCCGAGGCAGCGGCCAGTTAGATCTCATACAGGAGGGAACATTTTGGATCAACGTACTTGAGATCACCCTACGAGTGGAAGGCAGAGCGGCGATCAGCGGGTCGCCTCCGATCCAGGGGGAGAGATTCGTTTCGTACCTTGAATATGACCAGCGAGCTATTCCTCAGATTGCTCCATAGCTCTTGGTCCCTCTCTTGCATATCCCAATATGGATACGGTGTAGTCCAGAACTCTGCCAACCGACCTTTCTCACCCTTCCCACCCAGGGGGGTATCTTTAGGTACTGACAGACTGAACGTCCCGTCTGCGATGTAATTGGACCATCTCGTGACCATGGCCTTGAGATGTTCCTTTGCTTCTTCGGTCGGGGCTGAATCAAAAAAGGACGGATCGAGGAGGGATTGGAAAGAAGAGAAGAAGTCTGGAGGCGTGACGTCCGAGACGAACCATGGGATGAGTTTCGGGCTGGCCGGGGTAGACGACGCGGGCGAATAAGAGGAGTATTCTGAGCAGAGGTTTTTGACTTTCGCTCACTGGAAAACCACCTTCGAGGCATATGGAGTGTACGTCACGAGGAAGTCCGCGAGTACGAGGTCTGTAAAGAGCTGGAAGGTTTCTCAGTGATTGGGTTCCCGCCAAGCGCATCGACGGGGTACGTACTTCAAACCCGGCATTATCCAGGACCAGGTCGACCCTCGCATCCTCCAAGGTTTGGACGTGAGTTAAGACAGCCTCCTAGGTTAACGGTTTTAGGTGGTGAAGGAAGGCGCAGAGGATTTAATCAAGGCGCCCACACCTGGTCATCGTGAAGGATGAACTGTTTGCGAGACTCTTGTGCTTCACGACCGACGCTCTGCAACCTGTTAATGTCCTCCACAGTCATGTGGGTCAGGAGGGAAAGGTCTGTCGCGTTTCCCCTTGGATAGTGTTGGTCGAGCAGAGCACCCGATTAGTGCAGAGGTGGGAACATACCAAAGGCACATCTGGATCATCTCCTTGAATAAAACGGACAGCTTGACGGGATCTGATTTTATCTTGTCCTTCTCGATCTCGATTTCGTGCATACTCGATGCGAGCTCTGCGCCGGGTGTGAGCGCGTGAATTCCGGCGTGATCAGAGGAGGAACGGACGGTAGACTCCGTTGCTGCTCTTCTGGAAAGTCTCCAGTTTTTGAGAAACAAAGGGGTCATAGTTTTCTAGAGCTCCCGTTTCGATGAAGTAACCTCGAACGAGGCGATATCTGAAGAGTTGTCAGAAGCCAGATGTCGGAGGGATGGGGTCACAGGACATACAAATAGCACCTGAGATCAAAGGATCGAGGTCAAAGCCGACGGAACGGTGGAGAAAGGCCACTGACTCCGCGTACAACCACGGAGCGGTAAACCAGGTGTTCTTCCCTTGTTCTTCCAGGGCGGCCAACTCTTCATTGAATAGTTGGATCGAGGGCTCACCGTCATCGGCGAGTGGCCTACCCGAAATACGTTAGTGTCTAGCGTCGTCCTTGCATAGACAACAGATGGTTGATAGAATCGTACAGAAGTGGTCTGTCCCTTCCCATCTCGTACTTGAGCTTGCTGATCTTCTCGATGACGGATTTACCCGCCTCGATCCGCGCTTCTGTGGTAGCCGGGGAGAGATCATCGTTCGGTTGGGTCGCCAATTCATGTCCTACGCGGTAGAGGTGGTCGATGATTGTGGTGAGGATCACAGGCCATCTTCTGACGAGTGTGTCGAAGCTACGGAGTGTTGGAATCGGAAGGGGTATCGGATGGAATGGGGTGTTGCTCACGAGAAGCTGGAGAAAAGACGGTGGTGAGTACTATGTTACTGAGGGACGAGATTGACTCGGACGCTGTACCACTTCGGATCCGTAGGATCGTACGGAGGATGTGGTGGATCGAACATTTGAGAGATCGAGGCACTCCGGTGATAGCCGGCTATCCCAAAGAGACTCTCCGATCCCCGGTTTCAACAGTCCATTGCTGAAGGGAAAAAGTAACTGGGATCTTTGTCTTTTCACGACTCGAAGGCTGTCTAGTTACGAAAACGAAGCGAGGAGCCGCAAGGGAGGCGTGGGGATAAACAAGCGGCCTGTTATAAGTTGTCACACTGGCGGACCCCATTGGGTTCCGAAGATTGAAGATGCGAAGCCGACTGTCATTCCTGCTCGAAAGGGAAATATGGTGGGTGGTTGGAGAGAAGGAACCAACCTAGAAACCATGACCCAATAGTTCGATAGTGGGCGGTTGGATCCTGGCCAGAGCGGGTCCAGCTTCGAAGATGTCAGCGACACAGATGCCGCCACGCCGCGCGGTCACCATGACCCTGAAAAGAACCGCCGGCGTGGGCCAAAGGTCGACGTGGTTAATCTTGTGGCCTGAGCATGACGGGGGAAGTAGCAGACTGCCTTCAGCTATGTATTCAACGAAATGATTCATCGCTGCCCGCGGTGACGGTTGTCCATTCCGCGCCTGGCGTACCACAAGCAATACCGCCGGTTGGAATAGCCCTGTCTCTGCGAACGCGTCCGAGATCTCGGAGACCTCACCACTGTTTCCCGATTTGCCTACGGGGTAAATCCCACTTCCTGTGTTGCCCTGCTGACTCCTTGTTGTGCGTGTATGCACGCTGACACCATTAACACCCCCACATCTTCGGGTTTCCCCTGGTGTACCCGATTCCGCCCTTGTGCACTTCCCTGCGTGTTTGTGTTTCGCACTTGATTCGATTTCGTTCGTCAGTCGTGGTTTGGGCTCAGGTTTGTTGTTGCTCATGTACGAGTAGTGCATCACTTTCTCATTCCCAGAGGAAGAGTCGAGTATTCCGAAACCCGCGCCGCCCTCAAATTTCTCGACAGGTCCCGGCCCGGTGAGCTACGATGGGGTTCAGCGCTCTCAGCGCTCGGCATTTGCCGATGAATCCGCACAGATCCTTGTTGCCACTGGTCGCCACTGGTCAAGGATACTTCCTAGATTATTAACTTCCTCACCATCGCTCTTCCCCCCTTCGAGTCGTAGGTTCCAACTTCATCCCTCACCGAGCCAAGCACCCACACCTAAACCTTTCGTAGACCCCAATGTCACTGTTCAGACTTTCCGCCGACCTTCACGCCACCTTCCCACAAGAGCTGATCGACAAAGTGATTGAGTCACTCGACCCGACAGACCTCCAAACCTTCCGAGCGTGTTCCCTCGTCGCGAGGTCGTGGACCCACACAAGTTGGGCGAACCTGTTTCGTTCGTTATCCATAACCTCCTGGGACATGCTCTACCGATGGTGTCTCAATACCACAGCCGGACCCAACGGACCTGGGTCTTACGTTCATTCCCTAACATTCGACGAAACACGCGGCAAATGGATTACGCCGGACTTCCTGTGGACGCAAGAACAACACATCAGGTCATTCAAGAACGTGGTGTCTTTCACCGCCATCGGACTTCAAATCAACTACTTCTTTGACGATTCGTTGCTTTCGCAATGTTTCGGGTTGTTCAGCCACGGGGTGAAAGAGGTCCGCCTTCAGCATCTTCGTGGATCCCCGAGGATCGTGGCCTCTTTCATCCAGCAATTTTCAAAGATTCAGCGGCTTTCCGTTGAATTCTATTCGGAGACGTGGTCGCCTGCGCCCGACCGGGAGGAATACACCTCGGTGGGGTTCACCGGGGCATTACAATTGGTGTCGGATCCGGCGACGGACCGTCCTGATCGACAGCTGTTCGTCTTCTACCTCATCATATTCCCTGTGCTGTACAAGGAGATCTCGGTAGTTGGTTCTCTCGGACACTCGTGGCAGTACCAGTCTTTGTTCCGGGCCTGTTCAAAGACTCTCAAAAGGCTGAGGATCACGGACGTGAGGCCTGATCCAGTGGGAGAGCACAACTGGGTGTGGGCCCAAGGTGTTTCTCTTTCGCCCCTCTGCCAATCCGATCACTCATCCTTCCTCCCATCCAGACATATCCATGCACCGGGGATTATCTATCGAGTCGTGCTTTAACCTCAAGGAGTTGTTTCTCGGGGTTCCACGATCACCCGGACCGATGCTCGAAAACTTCCTGAGCTCAATTACCTCGCCCAAACTCGCCACAATAACTTTCGAGTTTATTTGGGACGAATACTCTGGTGGCGATATATCCAGTATCGCTGATTTCGAAGCCTGGAAAGGCGTAGACGATACTTTATGCGCCCTCGCGGATCAGTTACCAAACCGGAGGGGTTCCGACCCATTCAGTGTTGTGCTGAGCGTCAGGACCGCGGTGGGCACGAACTTTGAAGGCGCCAAGATGGGTGCCTTTCTCGAGAAATTTAACGAGAGAAGCAGAGTAACAATGACACCTTTCAAGGGATTCCTTCAACCGGTATGTCTAGACCCCCGCCCCTCGAAATGTGTGATCTGACTGGGCGCCTCCCTCAGGGAAAATACTCCGGGACCCTCTCTCACCTTGTCCTCACCACGTAGCGCCCAACGGCTGGTCCGATGTGACGCGTTTGTATACCATTCGCAGTCGCGGTGATATTCTTCACCTGCTCAGGACACCTTCGCTCGCTTCCGTAACCCGTTGGTCGCCAGATGTCATAGCTGATTGTGTACGCCTGACGGTACGGCCGTGAAAGCACGGGTTGTCACCTAGTTTGATACTAGTCTGAGGAGGGTAGAACCGTAATAGAAATTGGCTTCGCGTTCTCGGGGATATTACAAGCCCGGTATCAGGATGTGGTGAATGGATGGAAGTCACAAGTATTGGTATGTTGGTACATCAACGTTCGACGCCGATATTACAATATGCTGAGTAGTCTATTGCGGGGTACAAAAGGGGATGCTCGAAGTAGAACGGTCGTCCTCGTATCGTTCGTGGTTACAAACCGCACATTTTTCGTCATCATCTGTGAATCGGTGCCCAACTCAGACCTGGCGCATGTCTCCCCCTGGATACTCCCTCTCTAGGCGGTATCTGCCATGAACTGGCTGGGTGAAGCCATCGTTCCTGACAATGTACCAAAGGCAGCTGACGGTGAGGAACAGCGTCATGATCCAGGACATCCAAGTGAACGCCACGATCGCTGTCAATAGTCGACATGCGGTATAGTTGCGGCACCAGCCAAGATCGCCCCACTTCTGGGTGGCGATAGCAGCACCAACGATCCACAGGATGAACAACATCAGTAGCACGATCAGCTCGCCACCGAAGGTTGATAGGAATCCGTGTTCATGACGTCTGTGAATTCTCACGATCCTGTGGAGTGATTGTGATGAGTTGGAGATCGCGCGTATCGTGAGGGGCGGGGAGGTGCTCACAAGATAGGCGTGAAGAGGATGGTGAGGCCCGCCACCGCTAAGATCTCCGCAATGATCCTATCTGGAGATACGTCATAGAGTGTCAGAGTCCGACACGAGCAACGATGACGATGGGGGATTGCGTACCGTAGAAGTCAACGCCACCGTTGAGGGGGTCGTGTTCTGGGAGGTGGAGAGTGTAGTGCAATCTTGCAGCAGACATCCCCAGTGTGCAAGCAGCAAACACCCACTAAGGAGCATATCTAGGTTAATCGGAATCCGCACAAGAACGGATTGTGGACATACGAGGATAACATAGCAGACGATGCGGAAGAGGTTAAGAAGGCCCATCGCGTTTGAGATCTCGGAGGTTAGACGGAGGGATACAGAGAAGTGCGAGTGGGAAGTCGTGGGTCACAGGAGAGGTGAAGAAAAAAAAAGAGAGGGGCACCTGACGATGACGGGTTTATATATATCGAGGGAGAACCCGGACATTTTGTCGAGTGCAGATCGTCCTTGATCCAGGAGGGAAACGCGCCTGGGTGCGACACCACGCCGGGGGCGGGAACACCCAGCGGCACTGCCATAGCGCACTGAGGAAAGAACATGCTCCACCATCGTGGCCTTGCCGTACAGCCGATATGAAATGGCGGCGCCTCTTGAACTTATTTCTGAATGGAAGTCGAAGGGGATCGGGAGAGGTCTAGGTTACGGTGAAGCCTATTAGCATCCGGACAGAGCCCCGGTTGTCTTCCTAGAACAAGCGATAAGCGTCCTAGAACGCGCATTGAACAGACGCGAATGCAGAGAAGAGACCCTGGTGAACCAAACGTCATATCCGCCAAGGACACGAGGCCCCAACAACATAGTGAAACGTCCGATGATGATCCAACACCATTCACGCACACCCACACGTGTCCTCCTCTTCGGCAGAACCGTCCATTTCATGAAACAAACATAGAACAATGAAACCTGTCGGCGATCCGGGTCCTACGGAATGGAGATGAAGGTCCGCAGGGGGGGAAGAGTATTCGCAAAGTCGTGAACGTCATACTGGGGCACAAACCGAGAGCCGGGGGTTGATGAAGCCGTTGGTAAACAAAACCAAACAACCGCCTCGCTGAAGCCATGCAGTCGATTACGGCTATAACGGAGTGGTAAGAGTACAGTCAATCCCATAACCTAGAGCTAGAGCTTCGTCTCGGCCTCAGGGTCCTGTCCCTGCTCCTGCTTCGCGAATTCCTCCCGGACCCTCATCAACGCCTTTCCAAGCAAGTTCAACCCCCACCTCGCCTTCTCACTCATCGCCCTCACCTCCCCGAACCCAATCCCCCAAATCCTATCGCGCGGACTCGCCTCGACAAGAATCAAATCACCCGTCTCCAGCAAGGTCTTCTTCAACTCCTTGTCCTGCCCAAACTTATACAAGTTGCCGACGTACACGATCTCTTCCCTATGCTCGACCCACGTTTTGTCGTCAAACGGGGAGACCCTCCTTCCCAGCGCTTTTATGTCTTTGGGGTTGGTTTTCGACTTCGTGTTCTCTTCGAGGATTAATTCGAGCGTGGCGGTGTCCGAGAAGAGCGCCGCTTTGCACGCCATCATCCAATGTTCGGCGGTGGGGAACGTGTGGGGGGTGCTCGAGGCATGTGGGATGGCGGCAGACAGAGGCGCGGTGAAAGGTGATTGGTACCATTGGGATGCCCACCCATGGGTGTTCTGTGGGCGCCAGAAGAAAAGGTAGTCGGATTTGGGGCGCGGCATGACGGAGTATCGGTGGATGGTGGGGAGGCGCGTGGGGGCGATCTTCCCTCTTTGGTACTCTGGCGAGTTTTTATGGTTTCGCATCTCCCGCCATGGGGCAGTGTTGACTGTGCAGAGACTCTGTGTGAGTCAGTCGGTCAAATGATGATCTACTCGGCCCAATCGCATGGCGCTTGGCTTTGATTCATCTTGACTTCAGCCGGCAAGCGGTGTACAATTCGGCATAGAATAAATTGAACAATGCTCAGATATCCAGCAATCTACACTCGTTGCCCGATCCACTCGTCAATCTGCACAAGGGTCTCCGTGCGTTCCGGCTCCATAAAGGGGAGCGCGGTATACATGTGGACCGTCTCCACTGGCTCAACATAGGTCACGTTCTCCTCACCGAGATCCTTGACGAACCTGTCCCTCACCAACCTTGTCGGATCCCTCAACCTCTCCTTTCCACCAGCATTCATAAAAGTTCGCGGGAACCCCTTGAACGAAACCTTGCCTTCCAGGTAATGCGAGGCGGGTGAGAGATAGACGTTCGTCTTGGGGTCGTGCGGGCCAACGAAAGCCGTGGTGGCGTAGCCTAGAGGACCGTAGAACATCGAGTCCGCGTGATCCGTCGCGTGGTTGGTGTATGCCGACGATTCGTATTGGCCCTCGAAACTGTTGGATAGGTCAACCCAAGGATGCAACGCGACGAGACTGAGAGGAAGGGGTAGAACTCCGGGGTTGTCCAGAATGTAACGAATGAGTGAGATAGAGAGGTGTCCGCCAGCCGAACAGCCCATGATGACCACCTTTTCAGGTTTGAAGCCGACGTCGTTGAGGAGATAGTTATAAGCAGCTATGGCGTCAATCAGAGCTGCCGGGAATGGGTTAGAAGCCGGGTAAGGGTCGGTGGCGCTCAAGCGGTATTCCAGAGCGAGAACGCGCTGGACGTTCTTTGAGAGTGTGAGGAAAGGAGGTATGGTGCGGATATCGATTCCGGATGGGTGGGCGGTATCGAAGGCGTATGCCCCCGCGTGGAGGTAAAGAATCACCTTCTCGTCCGGTGAGATGGGTGGAGAATCGACAGGGTTCGAGTCGGAGGCGAGATTGAAGTGAGAGGAGGGCGAGCAGTACCAGTAGCCTGGAATATTGACCGCTTTGACGTTACCCAACTTAGCCCATTCAGCGACCTGTCCTTTCACGAGCTCTGGCGTGGCTTTGATCCAGATACCCTTGGCAGCATTAGTTGAAGAGATCGCGTTGTGGTCCGGGAACGCCATCCGACCGACTCTACACCATCCTCAGTCATTCCTGCTCTTCTCTGCCAAGCTACTGATCGAGATGACTTACTGGTATACACCTGGGTCTGTCATCCGAACGACCTTCATGGCCATCGACCTCGTCCAACTCCAGTTAGGACTCTGCCTCCAGCCCCTGGGAATGGACGAAATGGCCCAGAACGGGAGTAATAACATGACCTTGACTATGAAGTAGGTGACATAGAGCGCCTTGTATGGGTAGTCCCGGTAGCGGAAGGGAGGGCCAGTGGGACGAGTTTCTGTGCCGCGTACGAAGCCACTCATAATCGTTGGTAATGGTGGGTATGAAAAAGAAGAAGAGTTACGCTGATCCAGTTTTATGCTGAGGACATAGTGGGGCAAGGTTCAGCCCTTTTCCGTTCGATGCTTAGCTAGGCGCCGATGCAATGAACAGGTGTGGGTGTCGATCACACCTCTAATCACATTTCAGTAGTTGCCACTCGTAGCTTTCCGCACGAGAGAGGTGATTCATAAGATTGCGCAGCACCATATTATTTTTACCAGGTGATCCCCGATGGCCGCGAGTGCTGACTATCAAAGACCGACACGGGATTGGTAAGGATGAAAATCCGTCCCCACTGGCAGGAGGTAAGAATCTGGCGGAACACCGACTAGCTAGGGATGGGGATCCGAATGTATCTGGCGAGGCAGCCAGGTCACCAACGCCGAATTCCGCCTCCAGACGGTCAGACGGAGGAAGACCTTTTGGTGGGTACACCGGGCACACATAAATTAAATAAAACCACCGCACAACTAAACGTTCAAAATCTAGACTCGGGTAAACACTCTGCGACATTTATCGCCAACTCATCCTTCGACCTCAACTCCGCCGCGAAAAACGCCTTCAGTCCAAGGATACCCTTCTCTTTAACTATCGTCCTTATCCTCTCGTAGGCAACCCGATTTTTGTCGTACTCCAAAAAGCATTTGAAGCTTTGCTTCTTGTTGTATACGAGTAGACCGGCATTACCAGCCATGGGAACCTGGACCTTGAGTACCATGTTTCTACCATCTCGAACGTTCACTTCGAGCTTTCCACTGGGACTCGGTCCCTTCGTCTGCAAGAAGGTAGACGGAACGGTGGAAATTGTGGACACATGGCTGCAATCATCAAATGTGTATGACGGCGTCATAACAAGGAGATTCTCCTCCTTATCAAATGGTTGGCAGCGCTTTTTATGTTCTTTCCAATCCGCCTCTTTAATCGAGCAAAGTATCATGAAGTATTGGGAGAAAGACGGTTTGGTCAGATGAACTCACTTTGGCACTCAGGTGAGCAGTATAGTTGCGACCTGCATCTCGCACAACGCTTGACGGAGGCGCTTCTTACCCCACACTTGCTGCACCTGTCACCCGGCAGGACTGACCCCTTCCCCTCGTGTTTCACCAACCAATTCTTCACCGCATCAGACACTTCAGCAGGGCATGTGAGGTACTTGGATCTAGGGGAACTGCCTTCTCCATCTGTAACGTCTAGACCGGCGCCCGCGTCAAGAAGCACCGGAATCACTTCGGTGATATGCTCCCGTATCGCGATCAAGAGAGGGGAAGCCCCGAATCGGTCTTGTATGTTAACGCTGGCCTTGTGCTTCAGGAGGACCTTGACGAGATCGCAGGTCCCAGCCCAGTTCGCAGCGTGATGGAGGGTTGTCATCCCTAAAAGGTCCGGACCATCGACAGGGGCGCCTGCAGAGAGTAAGGCATCGAGCAGTTTGACGTAGTCGCTTAGGTTGCAGTTGTCGAGGTCCATACGTTCGACGTACCCGAGGACTACTAAAGTCGCATACGTGTGGCCCAATGGTTGGTGCTTCCGTGTGAGATTGGGCCGATGGGTCTGGGAACTTAGCGACTATGATCCATTAACTTCTCCACCCAATGCACTGCAGGAAACGTAGTATCTCACCGCCAAAGCATATCTTAGCCCACCAGAGAAACATATGAGCCCAAACTGGTCGATATCGCGTTCCACGAGCGCATCTCCACCTGAAATTGAAGGTTTTAGTACCGCTGCAGTTGGGGAAGAGTAATCAAGGCACCGTACTCAACAAATCTCGAAGTTCGGTAGCATCTTCGCCGACGATGAACCCGGGTTTGGCAAGAATTTGTTTCACCCGTGCGGGTATGTCTGGTACGGGAGGCATGTCGTGGCTCGTCGCTCCAACTGATCTACAGCAGGTGTTGCCCGGAAATCGCCGCAGGTGCCAGCCAATCAGTATCCAGTATCGG
>Ga0307511_10003182_pt1 | contig 16896 bp, 13 predicted proteins | sample 13_EM_MG_FD_200266 | JGI IMG/M metagenome (GOLD analysis project Ga0307511, IMG submission 200266) | Populus trichocarpa ectomycorrhiza microbial communities from riparian zone in the Pacific Northwest, United States - 13_EM | ecosystem: Host-associated > Plants > Roots > Unclassified | place... | reverse complement strand
GCACCGTGCCTTCGTTGGCGGGCGCTTGTGTGGGCGGCGCGCTGCCAGGCTCGCCCGGCGTGGGCAGCAGCAGCCAGGCCTCCGATTCCCCGGAGACCGACTGGATCTGCATGCCGCACTTGCGCGCGATGTGCTGGATACCCTGATTCTCGGAGATGTAGTGCATGTCGATGCGCGCCGCGTCGCGGGTGCGCGCGAATTCGGCTGCCTGGCGGAACAGGCGCGTACCCAGGCCTTGTCCGCGTGCTTGCGGCAGCACGCTCAGGCCGACTTCGGCGCGCGCACCCGCAATGGCGACGTGGGCCGCGCCGATGATGCGCTGGCGTGCGTCGCGCACCACGAATACGCCGTCGTGGGAGAGATCGAGCGCGCCCACATACAGGGCCAGGCCCTCGTCGGTGATCGAATGGCCGAAGCGCAGGCGCCGGTCTTCGGGACCGAGGCCAAGGAAATGGCGCAGCAGCGCGCCTTTGCTGCGCGAGCCCAGGTGGCAGACGGCGGATGCTGCGGATTTCATGGTTTCATTCATCTCATGAAGGTCGACCGCCGTCGTTCGGCAACGTTCCGCGCGCGGCCCGCGCGGGGCCGCGATTAGAGGGGTTTGCCTAGATGGCGGGGCCGCGAAGAGCGGTCCCTCCATGGGATATCGGCGGTCGCGCGCCGAACTTGACGCCTGTTGATCGTTGCCCAAAACATGACAGCCTCGCCAGGGGCATGTTTTTGTCACCATCTCCGCAATTTTCCTTAAAAGTCGGTGGAGACCGTGGCGCGGGTGAATTGTTCGATGGTGTCGAGCAGGCGGTCGCTCGCCGCGCCGGCGGCCTCTTCGTCGCCCCGGGCGATCGCGTGGGCGATCGCCGCGTGCAGGGTGGCGGTAAGCGGCAGGTCGGCGGCCTGCCTGTAATGCAGGAACCAGAAGCGCCGCGACAGAGAGCTCATCAGGCTCATGCTGCCGGCGGCGAATTCGTTGCGCGCCGCCGCCACGCACAATTCGTTGAAGCCGCGGTCGCAGCGCATGAAGCCGAGCGCGTCGCCGGTCTTCGCGCTGGCTTCAAACGTGCGCGCCAGGGTAGCGAACTGCTTGCGCTCGGCTTCGCTGGCGCGCCGCGCCGCATTGCGCGCGATCAGCCGCTCGACCTCGCGGCGCAGTTCCAGCAGGCGCAACTGCGCCTTGATGTCGATCTCGGCGACGATCACGCCGCGCCGCGGCAGGATTTTCACCAGTCGCTCGCGCGCCAGGCGCTGCAGGGCTTCACGGATCGGCGTGCGCCCCAGGCCGAGCTGGTCGGCCAGGGTCGCCTCGGAGACCGCCTGGCCGGGTGCCAGCTTGAGGGTGACGATCAGTTCCTCCAGCGCCGTGTAGGCACGCTCGCTGAGGGAGCTGTCGGTCTCGGGAAGGGCGGCTTTTTTGCTTTTTGCGGCCATGCGGGAGGAAGGAAGGTCGGCGCCGGGCCCATCTTGACAGATGGGGGAGGCTGTTGATAGTCTACTGATATATCAGTTGTATTTCAATGATGTTTTCCCAGTAATGTCCGCCTGATAGCACCCGCCGCGTACCCTCAAGCGCGAGCAGGTGAAGGAGACCACCATGATGACCGAACGCCAGCGCCTGTTCCGCGAGCAATACCGGGCCGCCATCAGCCCCTTTTACAACGGGCTGGTGCACATCGGGGTAATGTACGCGGTGGGCATCGCCGCCATCGTGTTCTGCGCGCAGCGCCTGCAGGGCGCCACCTGGGAATGGCTGGTCGCCCCGGTGGTGTTCATCGCGGGCAATTTCGTCGAATGGGGCATGCATCGCTACGTGATGCACCGGCGCGTCGATGTGTTCGCGATCCGCGCCATCTACGAGCGCCACACGCGCCAGCACCACCAGTATTTCACCGACAACGAACCGACGATTTCGTCGATCCGCGAATTCCGCATCGTGTTCTTCCCCTGGCGGGTGCTGACGGTGTTCGCGGTGGCCGGCGTGGTGTTCGGCGGCCTGGCGGCGCTGGCGATCAACGCCAACGCCGGCTATATCCTGTTCATCACCATGGTCGGGCAATACCTGGTCTACGAGACCTTCCATTTCTGCTGCCACGTGCCGGAGAACGGCTTCGTGCGCCACATGCCCTTCATCAACACCATCCGCCGCCACCATACCGCGCACCACAACCAGGGCATCATGATGAAGTACAACATGAACCTGACCTTCCCGATCGCCGACTGGTTCATGAACAGCAGCGACATCAAGCGCGGCCTGTTCGGCACGCTGTTCAACGGCTACAGCGACCGGCACGTGCGCGAAGAACTCAAGCCGGTGATCGCGCGTTTTCGTACCGACGCGGCGCCCGTGACCCTGGATGGTCCGATCCTGTCGGCGGAAGAGGAGTCGCGCCTGACCGCGGCGCGCGCGTAAAGGGAGAGGCGGCGCTAGACCCGCCGCGCCATCGTCACGCCCGGCACCTCGCGCAACTGCGCGAGCGCCTTGGTCAGCTTGGCCAGGCCGGCAACTTCGACCGTGAGCGCCATGCGCGCCATCTGCTGGCGCGAATTGCTGCGCGTGGCCGTCACGTTCACGCTTTCGCGCGAGAACACTTCGCCGATGTCGCGCAGCAGACCCGGGCGGTCGTGCGCCTCGATCTCCACGTCGACGGCGAACATGGCGTCGCGGCCTTCCCCCATCCCTTTGCCCCATTGCGTTTCGATCACCCGCTCCGGGCTCTTGCGGCGCAGGTTGGCGAAATCGGTGCAGTCGGCACGGTGGATCGACACACCCTTGCCGCGCGTCACAAAACCGACGATGGGGTCGGGCGGGGCCGGCTTGCAGCATCTGGCGAGCTGGGTCATCAGCCGGTCCACGCCGACGATCAGGATGCCCTTGCCGCCGCTTTCCGCGCCGATTCGGCTCTTGCGCGGGGCGAGGGTCGCGTCCTCCTCGGCCGGCGCGGCGGGCGTCTCGAAGGCATTGGCGATCTGGCGCAAGCTCCACTCGCCGCGCGCGGCGGCGACGAACAATTCCTCGGTGCTCTTGAAGCCAAGGCCCTGCGCGAGCTGTTCGAGATTGGCGCCGGTCTTGCCGATGCGCTGCAATTCCTTTTCCACCAGCACGCGGCCCTGCGCGCTGGTCTCTTCCAGCTCCTGCAGGTTGAACCACTGGCGCACCTTGGTGCGGGCGCGATGGCTGGCCAGGTAGCCCAGGTTCGGGTTGAGCCAGTCGCGCGACGGCCCGCCCGTCTTGGCGGTGATGATCTCGACGCGCTGGCCGGTCGCCAGCGGCGTGTTGAGCGGCACCATCGAACCATCGACCCGCGCGCCGCGGCAGCGGTGGCCCAGGTCGGTGTGCAGCGAGTAGGCGAAATCCACCGGCGTGGCGCCCTGGGGCAGGTCGATCACCCGGCCTTGCGGGGTCAGCACGTAGATGGTGTCGTCCAGGCGCGCCTTGAGCGTGGCCGAGCGCCAGCCGTCGGCGAGGGCCACTTCGTCGCGCCAGGCCAGCAACTGGCGCAGCAGGGCGACCTTCTCGTCGAACACGCCGCCGCTTTTCACCGACTGTGAGGAACTCCTGACCCCGGCTTCCTTGTAGCGCCAGTGCGCCGCCACGCCCAGTTCCGCGTGGCGGTGCATATCGTGCGTGCGGATCTGTACCTCGAGGGCCAGGTCGTCCGGGCCGATCACCGCCGTGTGCAGGGAGCGGTAGTTGTTTCCCTTGGGCCGCGAGATGTAGTCGTCGAATTCCTTCGGGATCGGCTGCCACAGGTTGTGCACCACGCCCAGGGCGGCATAGCAGTCCTTCACGTCATCGACCAGCACCCGCAGGGCGCGTACGTCGTACACGTCGTCAAACGAAAGCGACTTCTGGCGCATCTTGTTGTAGATGCTGTAGATGTGCTTGGGCCGGCCGGCCACGTCGGCCTTGATGCCGGCCTCCTCCAGTTCCTTCTGCAGGGTCTCGACCACCTGCGCGATGTAGCCTTCGCGCTCGATGCGCTTGGAGTCGAGCATGCCGGCGATCTGCCGGTAGGCGTCCGGATTGAGCAGGCGGAAGGACAGGTCCTCCAGTTCCCACTTCAGTTGCCAGACGCCGAGGCGGTTGGCCAGCGGCGCGTAAAAGTCCAGCGATTCGCGCGCGGCGGCCGCGCCTTGCGGATGGTCGCCGATGCGCGACAGGTAGCGCAGGGTCTGGGTGCGCGAAGCCAGGCGGATCAGCACCACGCGTACGTCGGCCACCATCGCCAGCAGCATCTTGCGCAGGGTTTCGATCTGGCCGCCGTCGCCCTGGTCGGGCGACTCCACCGCCGCGCGGGTCACGTCGCGCAGGCGGTGCAGGCGCGCCAGGCCGTCGACCAGGTGGGTCACTTCAGAGCCGAAAGCGGGCTCGATCTTGTCGCGCCAGTGTTCGTCCATCTGCGGCAGGGCGAACAGCCAGCCGGCCATGAGAGCCGTGTCGTCCAGGCGCATTTCGGCCAGCGCGCGCACGATCGCCTCGGCGTGCGCCGCCATGTTCTCGCCGGTGCCCAGCACCTGGTTGCCATAGGCGGCCAGGGCGTGCTCGCGCGCCTGCTCGAGCGCGGCCGTGCCCGATGGCGTAGCCACACCGGGCAGGGGGATGATCTGGGCGGAACTGGACACGGCGAAAAAGAGGAAAGGTAGCGGGACGCGAGGCGGTACGGTGCCTATTTTAAGGCGTTCGCCACTGTTTCAAGGGGAAACACCGAACAAGTCCCAAAAACAGGAAGATGCGCGGCGCGCTTCTCTCTGATGTCGGAGGTTGTTAAGGGGGCGCAGCCCACTTAATCAGTATTTCCAAGGGCGTTTTCCCCTCATTTCCCCTTTCACGGGAGCCCTATAATGCGCCTGACGCCAATCCAGAGCGCATGCCTTGCCCAATTCCGCCTCAAGCGCCGCCGCCTGGCCGGTGCGCCTGTTTACCTCCCCGTACACGCTGCTCACCCTGTCGGCCCTGTTCTGGTCGATCAACTGGGTGATGGCGCGCGGCCTGCGATACGAAAGCGGGCCGATGATGATCGCCTTCGGCCGCTGGGCCATCGCCGCGCTCATGCTGCTGCCGTTCGCCTGGCCGCATGTCCGGCGCGACCGCGCGGAACTGCGCGCCAATTGGGGCGTGCTGACCCTGCTGGCGATCACCGGGGCCGGCGCCTACAACGCGCTGACCTACCTTGGCATGCAGTACACCACCGCGATCAACGGCATGCTGCTCAACATCCTGGTGCCCTTCATCATCATGGCCTTGTCCTGGGCATTCCTGCGCGAGCGCCTGGTGTGGCGCCAGACCCTGGGCATCTGCATCTCGTTCGGCGGCGCGGTGTGGATCGTGGCGCACGGCGACTGGGGACGCCTGGCCAAGCTGGATTTCAACATCGGCGACCTGGTGGTGGCCGGCGCCATGGTCCTGTGGTCGATCTACACCATCATCATCAAGCGCCGGCCCTTGAAGCTGCACCCCTTATCGTTCCTGGCTGCCATCACCGTGATCGGCCTGGCCACGCTGGCGCCGTTCGCCCTTTGGGAGTACCAAGTGCGGCCGCCACATTTTTCCCGGGAGATGCTGGGCGCGCTGCTCTACATGGGCCTGTTTCCCTCGATCGTCTGCTACCTGTTCTGGAGCCGCGGGGTGGCGGCGATCGGGCCGACCCGCGCCGGGCCCTTCCTGTACCTGCTGCCGGTATTCGGGGCGGTGGCCTCCAGCATCGCGCTGGGCGAGCACCTGGAGGCCTACCACGTGGCCGGATTCGTGCTCATCCTCGCCGGCCTGATCGTCAGCAACAGCGCGGCGCGCGAAGCCAAGCCCGCGCCGGCTGAAGGCGCCGATGTTTAAGCGCCTGGCGCAGTGGCGCCGCCGGCGTTTGCTGGAAAAATATTCGTTTCCCGATGCGGACTGGGAGGAGGCGCTGGCACCTTTTCACTTTTTCGACCGCCTGAACGCGGAAGAAAAGGGCCGCCTGCGCGAACTGGTATCACTGTTCTGCGCGGAGAAGGAGTTCGCCGGCGCGGGTGAATTCGAGATCAGCCTGCGTACGCAACTGATGATTGCGGCGCAGGCCTGCCTGCCGATCCTCAATCTCGACCTGTCGTTTTATCGCGGCTGGTCCGGCATCATCGTCTACCCCGGCGAGATGGTGGTGCAGCGCGAGGAAGTCGACGAAGACGGCGTGGTGCACCGGTACGAAGACGTGCTGACCGGCGAGGCGATGCCGGGCGGGCCGGTGGTGCTCTCCTGGGAAGATGTGACCCTGGCCGGCGCCGAAGAGTCGCCGGGTTACAACGTGGTGATCCACGAGTTCGCCCACAAGATCGATATGCTCGCGGGCGACGCCAACGGCGCGCCGCTGCTCACCACGCAATTTCACTCCGGCATGTCGCGCGCCGAATGGCAGAGCACCATGCGCCATGCTTACGACGAGTTCTGCGCCCAGGTGGGGCGCTGGGAGGCGCGCGGCGAGCGGGAAAACGAGATGCCGGTGATCGACCCCTACGCCGCCGACAACGCGGCGGAGTTTTTCGCCGTCATGTCGGAGACCTTTTTCACCCGGCCGCAGGATGTGCAGGCACAGTTCCCCGAACTGTATGCGCTGCTGGCACGCTACTATCGCCAGCAGCCCCTTGGCAGCGCAGACTCTTAGCCGCGTACCGCGCTTTCGCTCTCGAAAGTGGTGAGGTCAACGCGCGGCGCCGGCTTCCAGCCCTTTTTGCGATGCTCGGCCACCACGTTGGTGAAAATGCCGCCGCGTACGAAGAACTTGGCGGTCAGGCGGGCATAGCGCGGCGAGATCGCCGCGACGATATCGTCGAGAATCTGGTTGGTGACCTTCTCGTGGAACGCGCCTTCGTTGCGGTACGACCAGATATACAGCTTCATCGCCTTCAATTCCACGCACTTCTTGTCCGGCACATAGTCCAGGATCAGGGTGGCGAAGTCCGGCTGGCCGGTCATCGGGCACAGGCAGGTGAACTCCGGAATCTGCATGTGGATATGGAAGTCGCGTCCGGGTGCCGGGTTGGGAAAGGTATCGAGCTTTTTACTGGGTTTGGTGGCCATGTTTCGGCCGCTTGTCAAGAGCGGAATTGGTGGAACAGGGTGGTATTATAAGAGTCTAACCAGCCGTCTTCCGGCACAGGGGGCCGCCCGCCCGGCGCGGGGCCGTTTTTCCTGGCTTGGGGAGGGCGTAACAACAAAACCGCGCAGCACTTGCATTTTTCGCGCACTTGCCTTTACGCGCACTTGCGTTTTCGCGCATTTTCGTTTTCGCGCATTTTCATTTTCGCGCACTTGCATTTTCGTGCACTTGCATTTTCGTATCAATACCTGCTTCAACCCTTCGTAGAGTCAGTTCTCGTGCGGCTAACCTCGATCAAACTTGCCGGGTTCAAATCCTTTGTGGACCCGACCAACGTGAGCGTGCCCGGCCAGCTGGTCGGCATCGTCGGCCCCAACGGCTGCGGCAAATCCAACATCATCGACGCGGTGCGCTGGGTGCTGGGCGAGTCCAAGGCTTCCGCCCTGCGCGGCGAGTCGATGCAGGACGTGATCTTCAACGGCTCCTCGCAGCGCAAGCCGGTGGCGCGCGCCAGCGTCGAACTGGTGTTCGACAATACCGACGGCAAGGCCCACCCCGGCATGGGGCAGTGGGGCCAGTACAGCGAAATCGCGGTCAAGCGCGTGCTGACCCGCCAGGGCGAGTCGAGCTACCTGATCAACAACCAGCAGGTGCGCAAGCGCGACGTGCAGGACATCTTCCTTGGCACTGGCCTGGGGGCGCGCGCCTACGCCATCATCGAGCAGGGCATGATCTCGCGGGTGATCGAAGCCAAGCCGGAAGAGCTGCGCATTTTCCTCGAAGAAGCCGCCGGCGTGTCACGCTACAAGGAGCGCCGCAAGGAAACCGAAACGCGCCTGTCGTCGGCGCGCGACAACCTGACCCGCGTCGAAGACATCCGCCGCGAGCTCGACATCCAGCTGACCAAGCTGGAAGAGCAGGCCGCCGTGGCGCAAACCTATCGCGCCCTGACCGCCGAGCAGACCGAGAAGCAGCACCTGCTGTGGCTGCTCAAGCGCAACGAGGCGGCCGCCGAACAGGACCGCCACACGAGCGAGATCGAGCGCGTCACCAACGAGCTGGAAGGCGAAACCGCCAACCTGCGCAATTTCGAGAAGCAGGTGGAAGAAATGCGCGCCGCGCATTACGCCACCGGCGACCGCCTGCACGCTTCGCAGGGCGAGCTTTACACCGCCAATGCCGAAGTGGCCCGCCTGGAAGCCGAGATCAAGGGCCTGCTGGACACGCGCCAGCGCCTTTCCAACCAGGTAACCCAGCTGGCCGCGCAGGAAGCGGCCTGGACCACCCAGGGCGCGCAGAATTCCGCCGATATCGAGCACTGGAAGGGCGAAGCTCAGGTCGCCGCCGAGAAAAGCGAAGAGACCTCGATGGTCGCCGCCGAACGCGCCGAGCGCCTGCCCGAGGTCGAGAACGCCGCGCGCAGCGCGCAGGAGCGCCTGACCAGCGTGCGCGGCGAGGTGATGCAGACCGAGCAGCAGTTGCAGCTTGAAGGTGCGCACCAGAGCAACGCCCAGCGCACGCTCGAAAATTTGGGCGTGCGCCGCGAGCGCCTGGTCTCCGAGCAGAAAGTGCTGAACCGCCCGGATGAGGAAGCGATCAACCGCAAGGTGGAAGAGCGCGAGCGCCGCGCGGCCGAGCTTGAAGAGCGCGAAATGCAGCTGGCCGAACTGGAAGAATCGCTGCCCGGCGCCACCGCCGAGCGCGATACCGCGCAGTCATCCCTTCAGACCCTGACCCGCGAGGCCCACGAGACCGAGGCGAAGATCGCCGCGCTCAAGAGCCTGCAGGAAAGCGTGCAAAAGAGCGGCAAGCTGCAGCCCTGGCTGGAAAAGCACGAGCTGGCGGGCCTGCCGCGCCTGTGGCAGCGCCTGCATGCCGAGCAGGGCTGGGAGACCGCGGTCGAAGCGGTGCTGCGCGAGCGTCTCGCCGCTCTCGAAATCCGCAACCTCGACTGGACCAAGGCATTTTTCAACGACGCCCCGCCGGCCAAGCTGGCCTTCGTCACAATCAGCGCGGTCGAGGCTACTTCGGCTGCCGCCGCGGGCCTGACCCCGCTGATCACCCATATCCAGATCGACGATGCCAACGTGCGCGGCCTGCTGGCCGAGTGGCTGTCCGGCTGCTATGCCGCCGAGACGGTCGAAGAAGCGTTCGCGCGCCGTGCCGACCTGCCGGTCGGGGCGGTGTTCATCACCAGGGCGGGCCACCAGATCGGCCGCCAGTCCGTCAGTTTCCACGCCGCCGATTCCGAACAGGCCGGCATGCTGGCGCGCCAGAACGAGATCGACAACCTCACCAAGCTGCTCAAGGCCAAGCACCTGCACCTGGACGAGGCGCGCTCCGGCGCCGCCCGTACCGAGAGCGCGCTGACCCGCCTGACCGGGCAGATCGGCGAGATGCGCCCGGCGACGCAAAACGCCCGCCAGCGCCTGCACGAACTGCAGCTCGATGTGGTGAAGGACGAAGAAGCCCTGGCGCGCTACAACGAGACCGCCGGGCGCATCGACGCGGCCCTGGCCGAAATCACCGCGCACGAGGAAGAAGAGCAGGCGCGCCTGATCGAGGCCGAGGAAAAATTCGCCCAGCTCGATGAAGCCACCGCCGCCGTGCAGGAGCGTCTGGAAGAGGCGCGCACCTTTGCCGAGAACGCCGACGCCAAGCTCAGTTCCGAACGCGAAGCGGTACGCCAGACCGAGCGCGAGGCGCAGGAGGCGGAATTCCACGCCCGCCAATGCCGCGCGAAAATCGCCGAACTGGAGAACAATGCCAAGAGCATCGCCGCGCAGATCGAGCGCGTCGCCGCCGAAGCGGTCACCGTGCGCGCCGAACTCGATACCCTGCACGAGGAGGCGATGCAGAACGGCCTGCAGGAGGCCCTCGACCTGCGCCTGGAGCGCGAGCAGGCCCTGGCGCGCGTGCGTACCGAACTCGACGGCCTGACCACCCAATTGCGCGGCATGGACGAGGAGCGCATGAAGTCCGAGCAAAAGCTCGACCCGCTGCGTAACCGCGTCAACGACCTGCGCCTGAAAGAGCAGGCCGCGCGCCTGTCGCAGGAACAGTTCGCCACCCAGTTGCTGGAAGCGCAGGCCGACGAGGCGGCGCTTGCGCCCAAGCTGGAAGGCGCGCGCGCCGGCTGGCTCGGCAATGAACTCACGCGCCTGGCGCAGGACATCGCCGCCCTCGGCGCGGTGAACCTGGCGGCTCTGGAAGAACTGGCAAGCGCACGCGAGCGCAAGGGTTTCCTGGATGCCCAGTTCAACGACCTGACCGAGGCCGTCGCCACGCTGGAAGACGCGATCCGCCGCATCGACAAGGAAACCCGCGAGCTGCTCAAGGAAACCTTCGATGCGGTGAACAAGAACTTCAGCGAGCTGTTCCCGGCCCTGTTCGGCGGCGGTGAAGCCAAGCTGATGATGACCGGCGACGAGATTCTCGATGCCGGCGTGCAGGTGATGGCCCAGCCACCCGGCAAGAAGAACTCCTCGATCCACCTGCTCTCCGGCGGCGAGAAAGCGCTCACCGCCACCTCGCTGGTATTCGCCTTATTCAAGCTCAATCCCGCGCCGTTCTGCCTGCTGGACGAGGTGGACGCGCCGCTGGACGATCCGAACACCGAGCGCTTCTGCAAGCTGGTCCGCAAGATGGCCGAGGACACGCAGTTCCTGTTCATCAGCCACAACAAGATTGCCATGGAAATGGCCACGCAACTGGTGGGTGTCACGCAGCAGGAACTGGGCGTGTCGCGCATCGTCGCGGTGGACATGGACGAGGCGGTGCGCATGCGCGAAACCGTCCCCGCCTGATTACGTACTGAACCCGCCCCCTTAATCCGCACCGATCCCGACGCCCGAGCATGAGTGAACTGCAAATCGGCCTGCTCGCCCTTGGGGCCCTGGTGGTGGTGTGCGTGTTGGCATTCAACAAGTTCCAGGAGTTGCGCGCGCGCCGCCAGGCCACCAGGCACTTTGCCTCCGGGCATGAGGATGTCTTGCTCAAGACCGGAGGCGCGGGCAAGGAAGCGGATGATGCGGCGCCCGCCAAGCCCCCGCGCACCTGGGTGGAGCCGACCTGGAACGAGCCCGCCGACGACGCGGCGCCGGCCCCTGAGGCTCGCCCGGAGGCGCGTTCCGAGCCGCCCCCACCCGAGGCAAAAATCTTTCAGCCGACCCGTTCCAGCGAGCCTGTGAGCCTGCATGCGCCGCCGGTGCTGGATGGGCGCATCGACTTTACCGCCGAGCTCCAGTTCGTCGAGCCGCTGCTGGGCTCGCACCTGGTGATGGAGATCGAGAAATTCGCCGCCGCGCGCATCATCGGCTGCGACGGCTTCAACGCCGCCGCCGGTGCTTGGGAAGGGCTGGACCGCGACGCTGTCTACGAAATGTCGCGCATCGGCATCCAGCTCTCCGATCGCGGCGGGCCGCTGCGCGCCGAGGAACTGGAGCAGTTCCAGCAGTGGGTCGACGAGGCCGCCGCACGCCTGGGCGCGATGGTGGAATGGAACGGCATGCAGAGCCCGCTCACCCGCGCCGCCGAGCTGGACGCTTTTTGCGCCGAGGTCGACGTGCAGATCAGCGTCAACCTGGTGGCGAACGGCCCGATCGCCGAAACCAAGCTGCGCGGCCTGGCCGAGGCGCATGGTTTCAAGCGCGAGGCCGATGGCGTGTTCCGCCGCCGCGACGAGGAGGGCACCGAGATCATCGCCCTGCGCCAGAGCGCGCCCACCGCGGCTTCCCTGATCTACGACGTGCCGCGCGTGGCGCGCGACGCGGCCGCCTTCGGCATGATGATGCATTGCGCCCGTACCATCGGCAAAGGCCTGGACGCGCGCATCGTCGACGACAACGGGCGTCCCCTGGACGAGGCGATGCAGACGCGCATCCAGTCCAGCCTGGCCGGCATCCACGCGCGCATGGACGCGGCCGACATGCCGGCCGGCGGCGCGCTGGCGCAGCGCGTGTTCACGTAAGCTCGCACCTAACTTCGCACCTAACTTCGCGCAAGACGTTTTCCATGTGTGACTCTCTCCGCGCCCGCGCGCAGCCATGACCGATTCAAGCCCCGCCGTTTCCGCCCCTGACGCCGAGCGCGCCGCCTTCCTGCGTGCCGAGCTGGCGCGCCACAACTATTCCTACTACGTGCTCGACGCGCCCAGCGTGCCCGATGCAGAGTACGACCGCCTGTTCCGCGAACTGCAGGGCCTGGAGGAACTGCATCCGGCTTTGCGCACGCCCGATTCGCCGACCCAGCGTGTCGGCGGGGCGCCGCTTTCCGCTTTCGCGCCGGTCGAGCATCGCACGCCGATGCTGTCGCTGGGTAATGCGTTCAGCGACGAGGAACTGCTGGCCTTCGACAAGCGCGTACGCGATGGACTGAAGGTGGAGCCGGGCGCGCAGGTCGAATACTCGGCCGAACTCAAGTTCGATGGCCTGGCGATGAGCCTGACCTACGAAGACGGCGTGCTGGTGCAGGCCGCCACGCGCGGCGATGGCAGCACGGGCGAAGACGTGACGGCGAACGTGAAAACGATCCGTGTCATCCCCCTGCGCTTGCATGCGGACAAGCCGCCGCGCCTGCTGGAAGTGCGTGGCGAGGTGCTGCTGTTCCGCAAGGATTTCGACGCCATCGTCAAGCGCCAGCGCGAGGCGGGTGAAAAGGAGATGGTCAACCCGCGCAACGGCGCCGCCGGCAGCCTGCGCCAGCTCGACCCGCGCATCACCGCGACCCGTCCCTTGCGCTTTTTCGCCTATGGCATCGGGGTGCTGGAAGGCGCCGAGTTTCCCGCCACCCACGGCGAGCTGCTCGACTGGTACGTCAAGCTCGGCTTGCCGGTGTGCGATGTGCGCGTGCTGACGCAGGGCGCGCGGGGCCTGCTCGATTTCTACCGGCGCATCGGCGAGGAGCGTCCCGGCCTGCCCTACGACATCGACGGCGTGGTCTACAAGGTCAACCGCCTCGACCAGCAGCAGGCCCTGGGCTTCGTCTCGCGCGCGCCGCGCTTCGCCCTGGCCCACAAGTTTCCCGCGCAGGAAGAGATCACCGAGGTGCTCGACATCACTGTGCAGGTGGGACGCACCGGCGCGATCACCCCGGTGGCGCGCCTCAAGCCGGTGTTCGTCGGCGGTGTCACCGTCACCAATGCCACCCTGCACAACGAGGATGAGGTGCGCCGCAAGGACGTCTGGCGCGGCGACCGCGTGTTCGTGCGCCGCGCCGGCGACGTGATTCCCGAAGTGGCGATGGTGTCCGAAAAGGGGCCGCGCCGCCCGGAAGACTGGTTCGTCATGCCGACGCGCTGCCCGGTGTGCAATTCCGAGGTGGTGCGCCCGGAGGGCGAGTCGGTGGCGCGTTGCACCGGCGGCCTGTTCTGCCCGGCGCAGCGCAAACAGGCGCTGCTGCATTTCGCGCAGCGCCGCGCGATGGACATTGAAGGCATGGGTGACAAGCTGGTCGACCAGCTCGTCGATGCCGAGATCGTGCACACCCCGGCCGACCTCTACAAGCTGGGCGTGGCCAAGCTGGCGGCTCTCGAACGGATGGCCGAGAAGTCGGCGCAGAACGCGGTCGAGGCGATCGAGAAGTCCAAGCACACCACCATGGCGCGCTTCATCTACGGCCTGGGGATACGCCAGGTCGGCGAGTCCACCGCCAAGGATCTGGCCAAGCACTTCGGCAAGCTCGATCTGCTGATGGACGCCGATGAAGGCCGCCTGGCGCAGGTGCCCGACGTCGGGCCGATCGTCGCCGCGGCGATCGTGCAATTCTTCCGCCAGCCCCACAATCGCGAGGTGGTGGAACAATTGCGCGCCGCGGGAGTCACTTGGAAGGAAGGCGAGCCGGTCGCCGCCGTTTCCAGCGGCATCTCCGGCAAGACTTTTGTACTCACCGGCACCCTGCCCAGCCTCGCCCGCGAGGAGGCCAAGGAAATGATCGAGGCCAAGGGCGGCAAGGTGTCCGGTTCCGTCTCCAAGAAAACCGACTTCGTGGTGGCGGGGCTTGAAGCGGGCAGCAAGCTCGCCAAGGCCGAAGAGCTGGGGATCAGTATCCTCGACGAGGAAGGCCTCAAACAGTTATTGGAAAGCGCATGAAAAAAATCCGTAAAGCCGTATTCCCCGTCGCGGGCCTCGGCACCCGTTTTCTCCCCGCCACCAAGGCGACTCCCAAGGAGATGCTGCCGGTGGTCGACAAGCCGCTGATCCAGTTCGCCGTCGAAGAGGCGATCGAGGCCGGCATCACCGAGATGATTTTCGTCACCGGCCGCACCAAGCGCGCCATCGAAGACCATTTCGACAAGGCCTACGAACTGGAGACCGAGCTTGCGCTGAAGAACAAGAACGACCTGCTGGACATGCTCAAGAGCGTGTTGCCGAACGGCGTCAACTGCATCTACATCCGCCAGGCCGAACCCTTGGGCCTGGGCCACGCCGTGGGCTGCGCCGCCAGCGTGGTGGACGACGAACCGTTCGCGGTGATCCTGGCCGACGACCTGATCGACGGCAAGCCGGGCGCGCTCAAGCAGATGGTCGACGCTGCCCACAAGTACGGCGGCAGCATTCTCGGTGTCGAGAACGTGCCGCGCGAGCGCACCCGCCAGTACGGCATCGTCAGCGCCACCAAGGTCGACGAGCGCGCCGAGAAGCTCACCGCCATCGTCGAAAAGCCGGCGCCCGAGAACGCGCCTTCCACCCTGGCGGTGGTGGGCCGCTATGTGCTCACGCCGAAGATTTTCGACCTGATCGCCAATGTGAAGGCCGGCGCCGTCGGCGAAATCCAGCTCACCGATGCGATCAGCGCGCTGCTGGCCTACGAGTCCGTGTACGCTTACCGCTTTGCCGGAACGCGCTACGATTGCGGTTCCAAGCTGGGGTATCTGAAGGCAAGCGTCGAATTCGGGCGCCGCCACCCCGAGGTTGGGGCCGAATTCACCCAATTTCTCAAAGAACTGGATCAGGGACGGGCATGACATTCGATGAAGCGGCAAAGATACGCGCCGAAGCCGACGTACTGGTAAGCCGGGCCGATTGCGACGCCGCCACCGCGCGCGTGGCGCAAGAGATCACGGCGCAGCTCGCAGGCGAGATGCCGCTGGTATTGGCGGTGATGGGCGGGGCCACGGTGTTCGTCGGCCAGCTCCTGCCGCAACTGGATTTCCCGCTTGAATTCGACTACGTGCACGTCTCCCGCTATGGCGACAAGCTCTCCGGCGGCAAGCTGCACTGGAAGGTCGAACCGAAGGAGAGCGTGCACGGGCGCACGGTGCTGGTACTCGACGACATCCTGGATGAGGGCGAGACCATGGCGGCGATCCGCGAGCGCGTGCTCGGCATGGGCGCCGCCAAATTCTACTCGGCGGTGTTCTGCGAAAAGCTGATCAACAAACCCAAGCCCCTGAAGCCCGATTTTCTCGGCGTCACCGTGCCCGACCGCTACGTGTTCGGCTACGGCATGGACGTTTCCGGCCTGTGGCGCAACCTGCCGGCGGTCTACGCCCTGAAAGGGTCGTAAGCGCCATGTACGCGATCATCGGCGGTACCGGGCTCACGCGCCTGCCCCAACTGGAAATCGTGCGGCGCGAAGTGATGCGCACGCCCTACGGCGAGCCTTCCGGGCCGCTCACCTTCGGCAAGCTGGCCGGCCAGGAGATCGTGTTCCTGGCGCGCCATGGCTACGGCCACACCTTGCCCCCGCACCGCATCAACTACCGCGCCAACATGTGGGCGCTGCGCGACGCCAGCGTGGAGGGCGTGCTCGCCGTCGCCTCCGTTGGCGGCATCCGCGCCGACTGCGGCCCCGGCAAGCTGATGGTGCCCGACCAGATCATCGACTACACCTACAGCCGCGCGCAGACCTATTTCGACGGCGCCGACGCCCCGGTCACGCATATCGACTTCACCTGGCCGTATACCCCCGCGCTGCGCAAGCGCCTGCTCGATGCCGCCGCTGCCGCCGGCGAGACGGTGTTCGACGGCGGCGTGTACGGCGCCACCCAGGGCCCGCGCCTGGAGACGGCCGCGGAAATCCACCGCCTCAAGGTTGATGGCTGCGACCTGGTCGGCATGACCGGCATGCCCGAGGCCGCGCTGGCGCGCGAGCTGGAGCTGCCCTACGCCTGCCTGTCCGTGGTGGTGAACCATGCCGCCGGCCTGGGCGACAGTGCGCAGGCGATCTCGGTCGAGCACCTGGCGACCGTGATGGACCAGGCCATGGCCAAGGTGCAGCGCATCCTCGAAGCCTTTGTTGCCGCCCCGGCCTGATTGCGCCGCGATTCTCCCAAGAGCCGAAGATGATCCGCCCGATCCTGAAAATGGGTACGCCCAGCTTGTTCGAGCCCTCCGCCAAGGTGGAGAGGTTCGGCACGCCCGAACTGCGCGAGTTGATCGCCGACATGGAAGACACCATGAAGGCCGCCAACGGCGCCGGCATCGCCGCCCCGCAGATCGGCGTCAACCTGCAGGTGGTGATCTTCGGTTCGGACGAGATCAACCCGCGCTATCCCGACGCGCCGGTGGTGCCGCGCACCACCCTGATCAACCCGGTGATCGAGCCGCTCGATGACGAGAAGGAGGAGGGCTGGGAAGGCTGCCTGTCGGTGCCCGGCATGCGCGGCGTGGTGCCGCGCTACCTGCGCATCCGCTACTCGGGTTTTGATGAGCAGGGCGCTCCGATCCACCGTGAGGCCGATGGCTTCCACGCCCGCGTGGTACAGCACGAGTGCGACCACCTGTGGGGCATTCTCTACCCGATGCGCGTCGAGGACATGAGCCGCTTCGGCTACACTTCGGTGCTGTTCCCCGAACTCGACGACAACGACGACTAGGGCCCCGGGACAGCC
>Ga0307511_10003181_pt1 | contig 16897 bp, 19 predicted proteins | sample 13_EM_MG_FD_200266 | JGI IMG/M metagenome (GOLD analysis project Ga0307511, IMG submission 200266) | Populus trichocarpa ectomycorrhiza microbial communities from riparian zone in the Pacific Northwest, United States - 13_EM | ecosystem: Host-associated > Plants > Roots > Unclassified | place... | reverse complement strand
ACGACGGCCGGGGCCGCGGCCGCCTCGGCCAGCGGAACGGCGCCGATGACGGTGACCGACAGCGTGACGGCTAACACGGCCTTGGCGGCGGTCTTCAGAAAACTGTTCACGTCGTGTCCCCTCGGGAGGTGAGATCTTGACGAGGCGGGCACAACGCTAGGTTCGTGACCGGAGTCACGTCACCGGCCGTTGCCGTGACCGGAAACGTGAGCGCCGGGTCACGCCCCGTGGTCAGACGAAAGTTGGTGCTCCCACACGCACAGCGTCACCGCGGCGATCGCCGCCGGCACGCCGATCGCGATGGCCACCGGGTTGGGCACGGCCAGCCAGCTCAGCGCGATCCCTGCGGCCAGCACCAGGGCCGGGTAGCCGCAGGCGATCCGGCGCAGACGGGCATGCCCGCCCCAGGACACTGCCGAATGCAGCACCGCCGTCACCGCGGCCGCCGCCCCGAACAGCGGCGCCGACAAGGGCTGCGTGCCGTCGCCCACGCCCAGCGTCAGGCACGCGGCCCCGAGCAGGCCCAACACCGTGGCCGCGAACAGCACGGGCACGGCCAGCCACACCGCCAGCGGCAGTGGCCGCGGCGGCGAACAGGCGTCCAGCGCGCATGACACGGGCCACAGTGTGGCGAATGGTCCATTTGGCGGGTGGGTGAGGTCGCCCGAAGGCTCGTCGCAGCGCTCAGCGGGCCGTGCCACGCGTCGAGTGGTCGACGGGGAACAAACGACCCGGGCGGGCTGTTTCAGCAGGTGTCGGGCCATCTGGCAGAATGGATGGTCGAGTCAGGCTCCGGTTCACCCCAGCACCAGCCAAGGGGACCCGGCGGCCGCCGATGAGAGGAAGCAAGCACATGAGGGCCGGCATTCACCCGGAGTACGTGGAGACGTCCGTGACCTGCGGTTGCGGCAACACCTTCACGACCCACAGCACCAAGCGCAACGGCGCCATCCACGTCGAGGTCTGCTCCAACTGCCACCCGTTCTACACGGGCAAGCAGAAGATCCTGGACACCGGTGGCCGCGTCGCCCGCTTCGAGGCTCGCTACGGCAAGCGCACGAAGTAGCTGACAGCCGCGGGTGAGGTGTGTCCGCGGACCGCGCGGACCAAGGCACCTGTCAGGTTCGCTTCTGGGGGGCGACCCCCAGACCCCCGAGCCGAGGCTTCGCCTCGGAATCCGGTGGAGCGGGCCGTTGCGGTGAGGTAATCCCAAAACGTCGAGAGGGCCCCGTAGCCGACTGGCTGCGGGGCCCTCTCGTGTTGTGCCACGACCCGGCGACTGGGGGTTGCGTCGGGTCCTGCCCGCCCGTGAGCGGGTGCGTTCCTACTGTGCGTTCTTGCTGGGAATGGGTGGTGCGCCGTGGCGGCGCCGGCTGGGGGCTACTGACGCCGCCACGGTCTTGCATCGCCCCACCGGGGGCTCTCCCGGACCCCGGTGCGGTTCCGACACCACTAGACTGCCCGGGCGGCCGCGTGGGCTCATCGTCAAAATTGGGTATTCGCCGTTGCCAGGCAACCGGATACCCGACCTGTCGGTGACCGAGATTCGTACCCGGATACCGGATAACGCGTCCGGCCGCCCGGTCGATAGGCCGGTTGGTTGAAGCATCATCAAGGCGGTCGTTCTCCCACGACCGCGCCGACGTTGTGGGCAGGGGGCTGCGCATGACAGGGCAGGCTTGGTTGGCACGCATACCCGCGTCCCGCTTCACCGTCGTGCTCGCGGCGGTGGCGGCGCTGGCGGTCAACCTGTCGCCGGCCCGCACGCTGATTCCGGACCAGCCCGGCCAGCTGATGCTGGTCGTGGTGGTGGCCGGTCTCACCGCGGGCGGCTGCGTGATGGCTTTTGTGCTGGCCAGACTGGACGACAGCAGAGGTATCGCCGGGCTGGCCGCCGCCGTAACGGTGTACGCCCTGGTTGTGCTCCCCGCCACGGTCATCGCCTTCACCAGCGACAGCGCGGACCATCAGATGGAACTGCTCCGCGCCTGCGGCTGCCTGTTCTTCCTGATCCTGGCGGCGTGCGCGCTGGCGCCGCGCCAGCCGGCGTGGACGACGGGCTGGCAGGGTGGGCTGCTCGGTGTCGCCGCGAGCGTCGCGGTGGCTATGTTGATCATCGTGGTGCCCGCGCTCGACGCGTTGGCCCGCGCCGGGGTGCTGAACCGCGCCCTCGCGGTGGGGTGGCTGACCGTGTCGCTGGCGTACGTCTATTACGGCCTGCGCAACCGGGTGTCGCTGGCGCACCGCATCGGCGTCGGCCTGCTGTTCATCGCCGCCGCGACGGTGCTGCGCGAGACCGGCAACATCGGCCTGGGCGGCGTGTCGCTGCGAATCCTCGGCGGGGTCATCATCTGCGCGGCACTGGCCCGCCGGCTGCGCGAGCGCTGGCACACCTCGCAGCTACGGGTGGACCACATCGCCGAGCTGGACCACGAGCTGCACAACGTGCTGGCCGGCCTGGACGGCATGACTCACGTGCTCAACCACGCCGGCAACGACGACCGGGAGCTGCTCGGCGAGGCCGTCCGCGAGGAGATCGGCCGCCTGCGCAACCTGCTCGAGCAACGGGCCGAGCCGCCGGGCTGCGAGGTCGACCCGGTGCTCACCCGCATCGTCGCCCTGCGCCGCACCAACGGCCTGGACGTGGAGCTGGACCTGGAGCCGGGCCTGCGCACCACGATGCCGGCGGACGCGTTCGCCCAGGTCGTGACCAATCTGCTGGCCAACTGCGAGCGGCACGCGCCGGGGGCGAAGGTGCTGGTCAGCGCCCGGGCCAACGGCCGCAACGTGCACGTCGAGGTGCGCGACGACGGCCCCGGCCTGGCTCCGGAGGTGCGCGGCAAGGTGTTCCGGCGCGGCGTGCACGACCGCTCCCGCGGCGGCAGCGGCATCGGGCTGCACCTGAGCCAACAACTGGTCGGCGCGTCCGGCGGATCGCTGTCGCTGCGGCCGGCCGCCGACGGGCACGGCACCGTCGCGGCCCTCGCCGTGCCCTCGGGCCGCTGATGCGACGACCCGTTCTGGTGATCGACGATCACGCGATCGTGGCCACCTCGCTGGTGTTGGCGCTGCGCGCCCAGGGCATCCCGGCCAAGCGCTGCCCGGTCACGTCCGAGGACGCGATCATCGCCGAGGCCCAGGCCGGCGAGGAGCGCGGCCTCGTGCTGCTGGACATGGACCTGGGCCTGGACGTGGACGGCGCCGACCTGGTGATGCCGCTGAAGGCGCTGGGCTGGCAGGTGCTGGTCGTGACCGGATCCTCCAGCCGCAACCGGATCGCCGCCGCGGTGGTGGCCGGCGCGATCGGCTGGGTGTCCAAGGCCGCGCCGTTCGAGCAGCTCGTGCAGGCCGCCGTCGCCGCGGCCGCGGGCCGGTCCACGCTGTCCGAGCGGGAGCGCCGCGAGCTGGTCGAGCTCAACCGCGGCGACCGTGACCGGGTCCGCCTGCTGGACCGGCTGACCGTCCGCGAGCGGGAGGTGCTGGACCGGCTTGCCGCAGGTCACCGGGCCGCGAAGGTGGCCGAGGAGTTCGTCGTGTCGGTGGCCACGGTGCGCAGCCAGATCCGGTCCATCCTGGCCAAGCTGGAGGTCGGCTCCCAGCTGGAGGCGGTCGCGCTGGCCCGATCGGGTGGGAGTTCCGGCCGTTAGGCAGACTAGGGAGTGTGACCAGACCCGTCCCTGAGGCCCTTGAGGCGCTGCTGACCGAGTACGTCGAGCTGGAGGTGCGGCTCGCCGACCCCTCGGTGCACGCCGATCAGGCGACGGCACGCAAGCTCGGGCGCCGCTATTCCGAGCTGACGCCCGTGGTGCGCACGATCCGTGAGCTGGAGCAGGTGCGCAACGACATCAGCGCGGCCGAGGAGCTGGCCGGCGAGGACTCGACGTTCGCCGCCGAGGCCGACGAGCTGCGGGCGCGGATCCCGGAGCTGGAGCAGAAGCTGACCGAGCTGCTGCTGCCGCGCGACCCGCACGACGCGTCCGACATCGTGATGGAGGTCAAGTCGGGCGAGGGCGGCGAGGAGTCGGCCCTGTTCGCCTCCGACCTGGTGCGGATGTACCTGCGCTACGCCGAGAAGCACGGCTGGAAGGCCGAGATGCTCGACGCCACCGACTCGGACCTGGGCGGCTACAAGGACGCCACGCTGGTGATCAAGTCCAAGGCCAACGACCTGGACGGCGTGTGGTCGCGGCTGAAGTTCGAGGGCGGCGTGCACCGTGTGCAGCGGGTGCCGGTGACCGAGTCGCAGGGCCGCATCCACACCTCGGCGGCCGGCGTGCTGGTCTATCCCGAGGTCGAGGACGTCGAGATCGAGATCGACGAGAAGGACCTGCGGGTGGACGTGTTCCGGTCCTCCGGGCACGGCGGCCAGAGCGTCAACACCACCGACTCGGCGGTCCGCATCACCCACCTGCCGACCGGCATCGTGGTGTCCTGCCAGAACGAGCGGTCGCAGCTGCAGAACAAGGCCCGCGCCATGGAGGTGCTGCAGTCCCGGCTCCAGGCGCTGGCCGAGGAGAAGGCGCAGCAGGAGGCGTCCGCGAACCGGCGCAGCCAGGTCCGCACGGTGGACCGCTCGGAGCGGATCCGCACCTACAACTTCCCGGAGAACCGCATCTCCGACCACCGCATCAACTTCAAGGCGCACAACCTGGACCAGGTGCTGACCGGTGAGCTCGACCCGCTGCTGGACGCGCTGGCCGAGGCCGACCGGGCCGAGCGGCTGGCCGCGGTGGGCACCAGTGGCTGACGTCCGCCACCGGCAACCGCTGCGGCTGGCCATTCTCGACGCGGAGCGGATCCTGGCCGCCGCCGGCATCGACAGCGCGCGGTTCGACGCCGAGGAGATCGCCGCCCACGTGGTCGGCGTGGAGCGGATGAAGCTGCCGCTGGTGCCGCTGGTCGACCCGCAGGTGGTGGACGGCATCGGCAAGCTGGTGCACCAGCGGGCCAAGCGGATTCCGTTGCAGCACCTGCTGGGCTGGGCCCCGCTGGGACCGATCACTGTGGACGTCGGGCCCGGCGTTTTCGTGCCGCGGCCGGAGACCGAGCTGCTGCTGGAATGGGGATTGGCCCAGCTGCAAGGCCGTGCTCGATTTTTTGGCAGATCTCCCTTGGTGGTCGATCTCTGCACCGGTTCCGCCGCGCTGGCATTGGCGGTGGCCCATTCCCGGCCCGACGCGGTCGTGCACGCCGTGGAGATGGACCGGTCCGCCCTGGCCTGGGCACGGCGCAACGCCGACAAGCGGGTCAACGCCGGCGACACCCCGATCCGGCTGCACGCCGCCGACGTCACGACGCCCGGCATACTGTCCGAACTGGACGGTTCCGTCGATCTCGTGCTGTGCAACCCTCCTTACGTGCCAACGGGAACCGTCGTGTCGCCCGAGGTCGCCGAGCACGATCCCGCGCAGGCCGTGTTCTCCGGTGTGGACGGTCTCGACGTCATCCGCCCGGTGGTGACGCTGGCCGCCCGGCTGCTCGCCCCCGGCGGTGGCGTCGCCATCGAGCACGACGACACGCACGGCGAGTCGGTACCGGCTCTGCTCGCGTCACGGCGCGTGCTGACCGACGTGGTGGAGCACCAGGACCTGACGGGACGACCGCGATTCGTCACCGCGCGGAGGACCTAGCCGCCCTCAGTGCACGGCGGAGCCGGCCACCATCGCGTCGAAGATGGCGGACGTCTGCGCCCAGCTGGCCGCCGGGGCCGAGGCGTAGACGTCGTACTGGGTGCCGTTGGCGTTCCAGTAGAGGATCTTCACGTGCCGGGGCTCGCCGTTCAGGTTGTAGCTGAACTCCCACAGCACGGCCGGGTTGCCCTGGTGGGTCTGCTGGCTCATCTGCACCCGCTGGTAACCCGGTTGGGTGGACCACGACTGCTTCTCGTAGGCGGTCAGCCAGGTGAACAGGTCGGCCTCGCCGGCCACGCCCTGGTAGCGCACGAAGCGGCCGTTGGCCCCGCCGTCGCGGGGGTCGTCGGCCTGGAAGCCGTTGCGGATGGGGCTGACCTGCCACCCGTCGGGGATCACGGTTGTGAGCCCGGAAGGGCCGCTGACCTGCTGAAATCCCGCCGGCGGACCGGTCGGGGCCGGGGACGAGGCCACCGGGGCGGCGGCCGCGGCGCCGGCGATCGCGGTGCTGGCGTGCGAGGCCAGCAGGGCCACCCCGATCAGGCCGCCCGCGACCAGGTAGCCGATCGCCGCGACCAGCGCCAGCTGTAGTGGAGTGCGCACGGCCCTCCCCGTCCGGAAGAATGCGAGCCGAACCAAGCCTACTGAGCGAGGGTCGCGGATGGGCAACGAGTGGCAGGCCGGCCGGGAGTGGAAGGACATCTCCACCAAGTGGCGGCTGGTGCCGGCCGGGCTGCGGTCCTCGCGTCCGGAGGACCCGTTCGCCCAGGGCTGGCTGGCCCTGGAGGCCGGGGACCTGGCCCGGGCCCAGCCGCTGTTCGAGGAGGCGTGCCGGGTCCGGGGCGACGGCAACGACTACGTGGCCCTGGGCGACGTGGCCGTGGCCCGGCGGGACTGGGCCACCGCCGAGTCCCAGTTCCAGCGGGCCCTGGTGGTGGCGCCGCTGTCCATCCTGGCCGTGCTGGGCCTGGCCCTGGTGCGGGCGGCCACCGGCCAGGCCGAGACCGCCGTCGCCGAGCTGGACGTGCTGGCCCGCACCCGCAAGGGCGATCCGGTCATCGGCTACTACCTGGCCGTGGCGCTGCTGGCCCGCACCGTCGAGGTGCGGACCGAGACCGGCGACGGGCGTCTGCTCATCGGCGACGTCAAGCAGCTGGCGCAGTGCGAGGACCTGGCCCGCCGGGTCGCCGTGTCCGGGACCGACGACCCGGAGTTGCTGGCCGGCGCGCGGGCGCTGCTGGAGGAGGTGCGGTCCGGCCAGGAGTGGATCTGGACCGCGCCCCGCAACGCCGGCTTCCTCGGCGGGGTGGCGGTGCTGTTCGGGGTGCTGCCGATCCTCCTCGGCGGCCTGCTCGACAGCTGGCCGCTTGTCCTGGCCGGCCTGGTGATCGGCGCGGCCGCGGTGTTCTACGCGGTGTACACCTACCGTCGCCAACGCTGGCAACTCCGCGCCCTCTCCCGCTGACCCAGCCATGCCTTCAAGAGCCGGCAACCCCGGATTCGCTCGGCCGCGCCGGTGCTTCGCACGGTTGGCACATTTTCGAGCGCCGCCACCCAACTTGCCCCACCGCAGAGCCATGCGGCGCTCGAAAATGTGGCAAGGGCGAGGCGCCGGTCACGAGCGGCCGAGCCCCGCCCGGAACGGGCGGCATAGGATCTGCGCGTGAGCACTGTTTATGACTGTTCCCGGCAGGACAGCCGCGAGGCGGGGCTGGCCGCGGCGGCGGGCGCGGTCCGCTCCGGCCGTCTGGTGGTGCTGCCCACGGACACGCTGTACGGCATCGGCTGCGACGCGTTCGACGCGGCGGCGGTGCGGTCGCTGCTGGAGGCCAAGGGGCGCGGGCCGGACATGCCGATCCCGGTGCTGGTCGGCTCCTGGACGACCATCGACGGCCTGGTCTTCTCCGTGCCCACCCAGGCCCGCCAGCTGATCGAGGCGTTCTGGCCGGGCGGCCTGTCGCTCGTGCTCAACCACGCCCCGTCGCTGAACTGGGACCTGGGCGAGACCCGCGGCACGGTGATGCTGCGCATGCCGCTGCACCCGGTGGCGATCGAGCTGCTGCGCGAGGTGGGCCCGATGGCGGTGTCCAGCGCCAACCGCAGCGGCCACGCGCCGGCGACGACGGCGGCCGACGCCCAGTCGCAGCTGGCCGAGTCGGTGGCGGTGTACCTGGACGGCGGCACGGCGGACAAGGGCGTGGCGTCGACGATCCTGGACCTCACCGGCGCGAAGCCGTTGGTGCTGCGGGAAGGCGCGGTCACCATCGCCGAGCTGAACGAGGTGCTGGGCGAGGACGTCGTGAGCAAGTGATCAACTAGCCCCGGAGCTGGGCACCACACGGATGGCGGTAGCGTTGTAGTCGCCTCTTTCCCTTGCAGCGAACACAAGGAGCGACAGCACGCCGTGGGTACTCAGCTGCCAACCCCGGCCGGCGGCCTGTTGCCCGTCCGGGAGTACCTCCTCGTCGGGCTCACCGCCGCCGCGGTGACGTTCCTGCTGACCGGCCTGGTCCGGGTGATCGCGATCCGGCTGGGCGCGGCCCACGCCCCGCGCGCCCGCGACGTGCACGTCACGCCGATCCCGAAGATGGGCGGCCTGGCCATGTACGCGGGCGTGCTGGCGGCGATGCTGCTAGCCCACCAGCTGCCGGTGCTGCGGGTCGCGTACACGTACTCCCTGGCGCCGTGGGGGGTGGTGCTGGCCGGCCTGCTGATCACGCTGGTCGGCGCGATCGACGACCGGTTCGAGCTGGACTCGCTGACCAAGCTGGCCGGCCAGGTCACCGCGGCCGGCATCCTGGTGGTGTTCGGCGTGCAGTGGCTGGCCTTCTGGGTGCCGTGGGACGGCGCCAACAACAGTCTCGGCTCGGTGCTGGTGCTGGGCCCGAGCCAGGGCACGCTGCTGACCATGCTGCTGACCGTCACGATGATCAACGCGATGAACTTCGTGGACGGCCTGGACGGCCTGGCCGCCGGCATCGGCTTCATCGCCGCCGCGGCCACGTGCGCGTTCTCCCTGGGACTGCTGAGCCAGCGCGGCGGCGACGCGCACCTGTACCCGCCGGCCCTCATCTCGGCCGCGCTGGCCGGGGCCTGTCTGGGCTTCCTGCCGCACAACTTCAATCCGGCCAAGATCTTCATGGGCGACTCCGGCTCCATGCTGATCGGCCTGATGCTGGCCGCGGCCAGCACCTCGCAGGCCGGCGACCTGAACTACTCGGTGGCCGAGCCGCGGGACCTGATCGCGTTGCTGACGCCGCTGATCGTGGTGGCGGCGGTGCTGTTCGTGCCGCTGCTGGACCTGGTCATGGCGATCATCCGGCGCACCCGGAAGGGCCTGAGCATCGGCAGCGCCGACAAGATGCACCTGCACCACCGGTTCCTGGAGATCGGCCACTCGCAGCGGCGGGCGGTGCTGCTGATCTACCTGTGGGCCGGGCTGCTGGCCTTCGGCGCGGTGGCGCTGGCCTTCGCCCCGGTCGAGGTGGTGATCTTCGGGGTCGCGGCTGGTCTGGTGCTGGCGCTGGGTGTCTCGGCGGTGCCGCGGCTGAAGGCAGCCCGCGCGGCCGCACGCGGCAACTAGGTCCAGATCGGGCGAATTGTCAAGACTGCCGCCGGATTTAACGAACCCGAACTTGCGTGCGCGCGTATAGTCCTTGAGGTTGCAGACTCGCTGGACGCACCACGAGCCCGTCTCTGAGGGCCCGTGGCGGTGGCGTCCGTACGCTGTGGTAGCGTTCGCCGTGTCTCCGAACGACGGGGACCTGCCGACCCAGTGACCGCTCGGAGAACCGAGGTCACGGCCGACACAAAGCTCGGACGGCGCCGCTACGACGAGGAGCTGCCCTTGACTGATCGTCATCTCTCCGCGCGCGTCGCCGGATAGCGACAGCCGTCCTGTCATGTCCGCCAAACAGCCCAGCGGTCGCCCGAGCGTGGCGAGCCTGATCGGTATCGGCTCCACGGTCGTGGTCCTGGTCGTCGGCGGAGTGGGGCTCGGATGGTGGTTGGACTCAATCCTGCACACCGTTCCGGTCTTCGTGTTCATCGGCTTGGCTATAGGCATGGCCAGCGCCTGGATTTTCGCCTACGCCACGCTTCGCAAGTTCCTGAAACAATGAGGTTCGAGGGGTAAAGCATGTCAGCCGGGGAAGCTGCGTCGCCCACTCCCATCCACGTCCAGCGGATAGTCGATCTGCGTCGTCCGCTGTTGATGGCGGCCGCTATGGGAGTCCTGGCGCTTGTCGTGTCGGGTCTGCTGGGCCACATCCTGATGGGGGTCTTCGGCGTCGTCGGCCTGGGGCTGGGCCTGCTCAACACCCGTCTCGTCCAGCGCTCGGTCGCCAAGGCGACCATCACCGAGAACCCGAGCAAGCGGGGCCTGGCGATCTCGGCCCTCGGCCGGCTCGCCATCATCACCGCGCTCGCCATCGGCCTGTTCTTCCTGGTGCGGCCGGACGGCATCGGCATCTTCCTCGGCCTCGCGGTCTTCCAGCTCATCATGATCGCCAGCACCTCGGCATCGGCAGTGAAGGGGCTTCGCCAGCAATGACGACGCAGAATCTGGCCGCGTCGCAGATCGAGATCGGGCAGCACCTGTTCCGTTTCGAACTGTTCGGCATGACGTTCAACGGTGACACGTTGCTGGCCAGCGCGGTCGCCGCCGCGGTGCTGATCGCCCTCGCGTTCACGCTGCGGGCGAAGATCACCGCGGGCGTGCCCGGTGGCGTCCAGCTGTTCTTCGAGACGATCACCGGCGCGGTGCGCCAGCAGGTCGACAACATCATCGGTCTGAAGATCGCGCCCTACGTGGTGCCGCTCGCGATGTCGCTGTTCCTGTACATCCTGGTGGCCAACTGGATCGCCGTGCTGCCGGTGCAGATCGGCGGGCACGACATCATCCCGCCGCCCGCCTCGGACGCCAACTTCACCTACGCGCTCGCGCTGCTGGTGTTCGTGTGGTTCCACGTCGCGGGCGCGCGTCGCCGCGGGGCCGGCCGGCACCTGGTGCAGCTGGCCAAGGGCCACGTCGCGTTCCTCGCCCCGATCAACATCGTCGAGGAGCTCGCCAAGCCGATCTCGCTCTCGCTGCGACTTTTCGGCAACGTGTTCGGCGGCACCATCATGGTGTCCCTGATCATGGCGATGTTCCCGTCCTACATCCTGTGGGCGCCGAACGTGATCTGGAAGCTCTTCGACCTGTTCGTCGGACTGATCCAGGCGTTCATCTTCGCCCTGCTGACCATCCTCTACTTCGGTCAGGCGACGGAAGTGTCGGAGGAGCACCACTGATTCCGACGGTCACACCTGCTTGGCTTAGTCTGACATTCACCACAGGCGTCAAAGAAATATCGGATTAGGAGAGTCATGGCTGACATCAACCAGGCCATCATCGCGGCTGGTGCCTACATCGGTGGCGGTCTCATCCTCGGTGGTGGCGCGATCGGCGCCGGTATCGGTGACGGTATCGCTGGTAGCCAGTTCATCGCGGGCGTGGCTCGGCAGCCGGAGGCCCAGGGCCGCCTGTTCCTCCCGTTCTTCATCACCGTCGGTCTGGTCGAGGCCGCGTACTTCATCAACCTGGCGTTCATGGCCCTGATCGTGTTCTCCCAGCCGGGTAGTGGGGCCTGATCTCCATGCATGACGAGGTTCTCGCGGCTGGGGACAACTTCCTCATTCCCAACGGCACCTTCATCGGCGAGCTTGTCATCTTCGCCATCGTCCTGCTGGTCATCTGGCGCTTCGTGCTGCCGCCCGTGCAGAAGGCGCTGAAGGACCGCGAGGACATGGTCCGCAAGGAGGCCGAGCAGTCGCGTGCGGCTGCGGAGCGCTTCGAGCAGGCCGAGGCGAAGTACAACGAGGCGTTGGCCGAGGCCCGTGCCGAGTCCGCGGCGATCCGGGACACCGCGCGGGCCGAGGGCCAGCGCATCCTGGACGACATGCGGCAGCGGGCGCAGGCCGAGGCCGACCAGATCGTGCAGCGGGGCGACGAGCAGTTGGCCGCGCAGCGCGCTCAGGTGGTCGCCGAGTTGCGCACGCACGTCGGTGAGCTGTCCACGGCGCTGGCCGGGCGGGTCGTCGGCGGCGAGCTCGCCCCGGCGGCGCGCGGCAACGCCAACGTGGACCGCATTCTCGGCGAGCTGGAGGGGAACGGCTGATGGGCGTGGCCGAGTACATCGCTGAGCTCTTCGCGTTCGCGATCATCGTCTTCTTCGTCGTGCGGTACATCGTGCCGCCGGCCCGCAAGGCGATGAGGGCTCAGCAGGAGACCATCCGCGGCCAGATCGAGCGGGCCGCGGCGACCGAGAAGCGGCTGGCCGTCGCCGAGGCGAAGTACGCCGACGCGCTGGTCGAGGCCCGCGAGGAGGCCGCGAAGATCCGCGACAACGCGCGTGCGGACGCGCAGCGGATCGTCGAGGAGATGCGCGCTCAGGCCGACCGCGAGGTCGAGCGCATCCGGCTGCGGGGCGAGGAAGAGCTCGCCAACCGCCGCCAGCACCTGATGCGCGAGCTGCACGCCTACCTCGGTCAGCGGTCGGTGCAGGTGGCCGACCGCCTGGTCGAGGAGCACCTGGCCGACTCCGGCGCCCGCAGCGCCACCGTCGACCGGTTCCTGGACGAGCTGGACGCGATGTCCGCCCGTGACGAGGCGGCGACCTCCGAGCCGTCGCTGGTCGCGAGCAAGGGAGAGAGCTGATGCACGCCGCAAGTCGTGAGGCGCTCGCGGCCGCCGAGCTGCGGCTGTTGGACGTCATCGACGGCGCCGACGACCAGGGTCTGGTGACGCTGGGCGAGGAGCTGTTCGCGGTCGTCCGGCTGCTGATCGACGAGCACGGGCTGCGCCGTGCCGTCTCGGACCCCGCGTCCGAGCCGCAGGCCCGCGAGGGCCTGGTTCGCGGCCTGCTCGCGAACAAGGTCGGCGAGGGCACGCTCAAGGTGCTGTCGGCGGCCGTCACGGCCCGCTGGTCCAGCGGCCGGGAGCTGCTGGACGGCCTGGAGTCGCTGGCCCGCACCGCGTTGCTGGTGCGCGCCGAGCGGAGCAACCGGCTGGACGCGGTCGAGGACGAGCTGTTCCGGCTGGGTCGGATCATCGCCGGCCAGCGCGAGCTGGCGCAGGTGCTCGGGGCCAGCGGCGGCAACGCCGCCGGCAAGGCCGAGCTGGTCGACTCGCTGGTCGCCGGCAAGGTCGAGCCGGTCACCGAGATCCTGGTGCGCCAGCTGGTGACCACGCCGCGGGGCCGCGACATCGTCGCCGGCCTCGAGGAGCTCACCGCGGTCGCCGCCCGGCGCCGCGAGCGCTCCGTCGCCTACGTGCGGTCGGCCGTCGAGCTGACCGCGGCGCAGGTGGACCGGCTGGCCACGGCCCTCGCACGGGTCTACGGCCGCCAGGTCGTGCCGCACGTCGAGATCGACCCGACGGTGCGCGGCGGACTGGTGGTCAAGGTCGGGGACGAGGTCATCGACGGCAGCGTCGCCGGCCAACTCGACCTGCTGCGCCGCAATCTGGCCGGCTGAGTCGGCTCCCAAACGTTAGAGATGCCCAAAGCGAAGTGAGAGCAGGAACGACATGGCGGAGCTGACGATCTCGTCGGACGAGATCCGCAGTGCGATCGAGAACTACGTCTCCAGCTACTCCCCGGACGTCAACCGGGAAGAGGTCGGCACCGTCACCGCGACGGGTGATGGCATCGCCTTTGTCGAGGGCCTGCCTTCCGCTGTGACCAACGAGCTGCTGGAGTTCCCCGGCGGCATTCTCGGTGTCGCGCTCAACCTGGACGTGCGCGAGATCGGCGCCGTCATCCTCGGTGGCTACGAGTCGATCGAGGAGGGGCAGGAGGTCAAGCGGACCGGCAAGGTTCTCTCGGTGCCGGTCGGCGACGGCTTCCTCGGCCGCGTGGTCAACCCGCTCGGCCAGCCGATCGACGGCCTCGGCGACATCGTCGCCGACGACGAGCGCGTCCTGGAGCTGCAGGCCGCGACCGTGATGCAGCGCCAGCCGGTGAAGGAGCCGCTGCAGACCGGCATCAAGGCGATCGACTCGCAGACGCCGATCGGCCGGGGCCAGCGGCAGCTGATCATCGGCGACCGCAAGACCGGCAAGACCACGGTCTGCGTCGACACGATCATCAACCAGAAGCAGGCCTGGGCCACCGGCGACCCCAAGCAGCAGGTGCGCTGCGTGTACGTCGCCATCGGCCAGAAGGGCTCCACCATCGCCGCCGTGAAGACGGCGCTGGAGGACGCGGGCGCGCTGGAGTACACCACCATCGTCGCCGCCCCGGCGTCCGACCCGGCCGGCTTCAAGTGGCTGGCCCCGTACACCGGCTCGGCCATCGGCCAGCACTGGATGTACCAGGGCAAGCACGTCCTGATCGTGTTCGACGACCTGACCAAGCAGGCCGAGGCCTACCGGGCCATCTCCCTGCTGCTGCGCCGTCCGCCGGGCCGCGAGGCCTACCCGGGCGACGTCTTCTACTTGCACTCCCGTCTGCTGGAGCGCTGCGCGAAGCTGTCCGACGAGCTGGGCGCGGGCTCGATGACCGGTCTGCCGATCATCGAGACGAAGGCCAACGACATCTCGGCCTACATCCCGACCAACGTCATCTCCATCACCGACGGCCAGTGCTTCCTGGAGTCCGACCTGTTCAACCAGGGCCAGCGCCCGGCGGTCAACGTCGGTGTGTCGGTCTCCCGGGTCGGCGGCTCCGCCCAGATCAAGGCCATGCGCAAGGTCGCCGGCTCGCTGCGGCTGGACCTGTCCCAGTACCGGGAGCTGGAGGCGTTCGCCGCCTTCGCCTCCGACCTGGACGACGTGTCCAAGGCCCAGCTGGCCCGCGGCGCCCGGCTGTACGAGCTGCTCAAGCAGCCCGCCTACAGCCCGTTCCCGGTCGAGGAGCAGGTCGCGTCCATCTTCCTGGGCACCCGCGGCCACCTGGACTCGGTGCCGATCGAGGACGTCCGGCGCTTCGAGACCGACTTCCTCGAGCACCTGCGGCACAACGAGGCCGGCATCCTCGCCGACATCCGCGACAGCCGGGACCTGTCCGAGGACAACGAGGAGCGCCTGGTCAAGGCCATCGCCACCTTCAAGAAGGGCTTCACCGCCTCCGACGGCTCCTCGGTCGTCGAGCACCCGGCGGACGCCCTCGACGCCGACGAGGTCGGCCACGAGTCCGTGCAGGTCAACCGGCCCGCGCCGAAGAAGTGACGCGACATGGCAGCTGAGCTTCGAGTTCTCCGGCAGAAGATCAGGGCGGTCAAGTCCACCCAGAAGATCACTCGTGCCTACGAGCTGATCGCCACCTCGCGCCTGCCCAAGGCGCAGCAGCGGATGGCCGCCTCGCGGCCGTACGCCGAGGAGATCACCCGGGCGCTGACCGAGCTCGCCACCGTCTCCACCCTGGACCACCCGCTGCTGGTGGCCCGGCCGGAGCCGAAGCGGGCCGCGGTGCTCGTCGTGACCAGTGACAAGGGCATGTGCGGCGCCTACAACTCCTCGGTGCTCAAGCGGGCCGAGGAGCTCCAGTCGCTGCTGCGCGAGCAGGGCAAGACCCCGGTGCTGTACGTGATCGGCCGCAAGGGCATGACGTACTACAGCTTCCGCAACCGGGAGCTGGCCGGCACCTGGTTCGGCACGTCCGACCAGCCGACCTACGGCACCGCGGCGGAGGCCGGGGCGGCGCTGGTCGAGTCGTTCATGTCCGAGGAGGGCGTGGACGAGGTGCACGTGGTGTACACCGAGTTCAAGTCCATGCTGACGCAGAGCCCGGTGGCCAAGCAGGTCGCGCCGCTCGAGATCGAGTACACCGAGGAGCCGACCACGTCGCGCACCTCGTACGAGTTCGAGCCGGAGGCCGAGCAGCTGCTCGGCGCGCTGCTGCCGAAGTACATCAACACGCGCCTGTTCTCGGCGCTGTTGGAGGCGGCGGCGTCCGAGCTGGCATCCCGCCAGCGCGCCATGAAGGCGGCCACGGACAACGCGAACGACCTGCTTCGCGACTACAGCCGCCAGGCCAACGCGGCCCGCCAGGCCCAGATCACCCAGGAGATCAGCGAGATCGTCGGTGGCGCCAACGCCCTGGCGGACGCAGGAAGTGATGAGTGAGATGACTACCGCTACCGCCAGCTCGACCGGACGCATCGCGCGCGTCCTCGGCGCCGTCGTGGACGTCGAGTTCCCCCGCGGCGCCGTGCCCGAGCTCTTCAACGCCCTGACCGTGCAGGTGGACACCGCTGGCATCAACCGACTGCTGACGCTGGAGGTCGCCCAGCACCTGGGTGACGGCCTGGTCCGCACCATCTCGATGCAGCCGACCGACGGCCTGGTCCGCGGGCACACCGTCACCGACTCGGGCAAGCCGATCTCGGTGCCGGTCGGCGACGTCGTCAAGGGCCACATCTTCAACGCGCTGGGCCAGTGCCTGGACCAGCCGGGCTACGCCGACGACGCCGAGCACTGGGGCATCCACCGCCACGCGCCCGCGTTCGACGCCCTCGAGGGCCGGACCGAGATGCTGGAGACCGGCCTCAAGATCATCGACCTGCTCACCCCGTACGTGCAGGGTGGCAAGATCGGCCTGTTCGGCGGCGCCGGCGTGGGCAAGACGGTGCTCATCAAGGAGATGATCATCCGTGTCGCCCGGAACTTCGGTGGCACCTCGGTGTTCGCCGGCGTCGGCGAGCGCACCCGTGAGGGCAACGACCTGATCCTGGAGATGACCGAGGACGGCGTCATCAACGACACCGCCCTGGTCTTCGGCCAGATGGACGAGCCGCCGGGCACGCGTCTGCGCGTCGCCCTGTCCGCGCTGACCATGGCGGAGTACTTCCGCGATGTGCAGAACCAGGACGTGCTGCTGTTCATCGACAACATCTTCCGGTTCACCCAGGCCGGCTCCGAGGTGTCCACGCTGCTGGGCCGCATGCCCTCCGCCGTGGGTTACCAGCCGACCCTGGCCGACGAGATGGGTGAGCTCCAGGAGCGCATCACCTCGACCCGGGGCCGGTCGATCACCTCGATGCAGGCGATCTACGTGCCCGCCGACGACTACACCGACCCGGCGCCGGCCACCACGTTCGCCCACCTGGACGCCACCACCGAGCTCTCCCGGACGGTGTTCTCCAAGGGCATCTTCCCGGCAGTGGACCCGCTGGTGTCCACCTCGACGATTCTCAACCCGCAGATCGTCGGCGAGGAGCACTACCGCGTCGCCCGCGAGGTCGTCCGCATCCTGCAGAAGTACAAGGACCTGCAGGACATCATCGCC
>Ga0307511_10003180_pt1 | contig 16900 bp, 13 predicted proteins | sample 13_EM_MG_FD_200266 | JGI IMG/M metagenome (GOLD analysis project Ga0307511, IMG submission 200266) | Populus trichocarpa ectomycorrhiza microbial communities from riparian zone in the Pacific Northwest, United States - 13_EM | ecosystem: Host-associated > Plants > Roots > Unclassified | place... | reverse complement strand
ATCGTCCCCCCCCCCCCCCTCTCTCTCTACAACCTTATAGCAAAAATTAAACCGTTAAAAGGTTGATTTTTAAGCCTTTGCTCAGTACTCCAATTAATTCCGCATGTTTTTGATGAGGAAAAAGGACTGGTTTTTCCTTCGAGGAGCCTTCGGAGAATTTCTATTCTAAAGTCCTGATGGGGAGAAAAGCTAGTTTTGATTATTCAACAATAAGATACACTGTTTTTCTTTTCTTTTCTTTTTGGAAAATTCAATTCGAACATTCAAATCCCTGGTTTTGGAAATGTTTGCAAAATGTTTTTTTTTTTAATTTATAAAATAAAACCCATTCAAAACTTTTGCTATCATGGCATGTATTTGAGGCTCATAGGAGTTTTAGGACAATTTCCAATTGGCTGGGTGTGCATAGTGACTTCAAGTTCCAACAGCTTTCTTCTTGTTTTTTTTTTTTTGTAACATGATCAAAGAAGAAAAAAATAGGGATATGTAGATTTAAATACAAAAAAAATTGATCTTTCACTTTCTTGGGATTCCCAAGCATGCGCAACATTGGTCAGAGTCGTAGGATCTTACATATATTGTCATAATCATACATCTCCCTTTTTTATGCTCCTATGATTAATTTTATTTTTCTCTGTAAAGACCTCTAGGCATGCATGTTCAGTTATGGCCTGGCATGAATTAGCCCATATTTACACACCACTAGGGCAACTAGAGGGGGCTCACCAAGATCAACTCAAGCTCTTTTTTAGTCATTCTTTAAGCCTTTTGAGTTGTGGTAGTAATAACTTCTCTTTTAATTTTTTGAGGGATGGTTTTTGTTTTGAATGAAGGTGCATGTTCTGCCTCGAGAGATGCTAGGCAAATCAACTTTCGGGTTGTCCATGTGGTTGCTCAAGTGGCTGCCCATGCGCCTTGTCGACCGGTTCCTGCTGATAGTGTCGAGGCTAATGCTCGGTGATACGGCACGATTGGGATTGGACCGGCCGGAATTGGGTCCCCTCGAACTCAAGAACTTGTCCGGGAAGACCCCAGTATTAGATGTTGGGACACTGGCCAAGATCAAAAGTGGAGACGTTAAGGTACTTTCACAATTATATCACGTATCATATAGTGTGTGTGTATCACATCACTTTTCATTTTGCACTCTCTGGCACCATATGTATGTTTTGAAATGGATCCTACTGTGCCAAACAATCGTACCGTTTGCTTTTCTTGATTTCATTGGTTGTGTCGCGTAATTCTAACTCCCTTTTAATTTATTTTCTTCAATTTTTAATCTTTTTGAAGAAAAAAAAGAGAAGATGTAACCCCACTTTTTTCCCCTTCCTAGCAAGTTCCCATTTGTTTATTGACTCTAAGAAATTATATTCTTGCCCTAAAATTCCTGAATTTCCCTTTGTTGTTTTAGGTATGTCCAGGAATTAAGAAGCTAAAACGTCATACCGTTGAGTTTCTTGATGGGAAGATGGAGAATTTTGATGCTATTATTTTAGCAACAGGCTACAAAAGTAATGTGCCATCTTGGCTAAAGGTAACTCTTCTTCTTTTTTCCCTTCGTTTCCTTTCTTATCTAAGCTTCTTGATTCTTGAGGATACATATGTTAATATTTTTGCACCAAGTTGATGATCAAAAGGCTAAAGAAAAAGAGCATATGGCTTTAATTTTTAATTTTATTTTATTTTTTGAATTGTCAGGAAGGAGACATGTTCGAGAAAGATGGGTTTCCTAAAAGACCATTTCCAAATGGATGGAGAGGAGAGTGTGGGCTATATGCAGTGGGGTTCACTAAACGTGGAATATTAGGAGCTTCAATGGATGCTAAAAGAATAGCTGAAGACATTGAACGGTACTGTAGGAATGAAGAAGCGGCACCGTATGATCATCATCATCGGTCAGTACTGTTGTTGAAATCATCATCATCATCACCATCACCGTGAAGTTTTTCCTGTTTTGAGTTAGATTTATAGAGGATGTTGATTGAAGAATTATAGCCTTTGAGGCGTTTTTTGGGTGGTATATGCCAATAGACACAATATGCTGATGGTGCCAAAGTCGACATATCATCCTCCAATAGTGGAGAAACTAAAAGGGTTAATTTACATAGGAGGGGGAAACCCTTACCTTGTCAAGATGACACCAACCAAATTAAGCCTAGCTGGGGAAGGAGGGGTCTGAGAGTGAAAGAAGGTTGGTGTAATTGTGTTGTTTTTTGGGGGGACCTCAGCTATATGATCGATCATCATGTACAGCTTGTACAATACATTTTTTCTCTGATTAGGTATGACTTTTAGAGAGGGAAAAGGATGAAGAAGGTGGTAGCTAGATTGTTTGGCACTTGTTTGCTTAGGTGATGATATGATTGCGCTTAACCTTTGTTTTGCTCTTTCCGTGGCTGGGTTTGAGATGATGAGACTGTTTAACCCTCTGAAGTTTTTCTCTGATGTAGCCCTTAATTTTGTATGCTTCATTTTTAGGCTTTGTTTTGGGATGGATGTATGTCATGGTGACTTTCAACAGGAGGAATTGATGACTTCTAATGAAATCCTTACATATATATTCTTGGATTTGGAATTTCCTGTGCAAGGAATTAGCTTAATTTCTTCTTTTCTTGAGGTCTGATCAGATGCCTCTGGCTCTTTTCTTTTTCTTTTTTGTGACTTCTGCTATAATCTTGATTTTCATAATGTAGCAGCAAGCAGCAGGACCACCACCTTTCATCAGAACCTGTATGTGCACATTCAGAAGTCCTCAGAATCCTATTAAATATATTGCTTCATTTTATAATTCCACTACAGGCAGGCTGGTGTATACACTTCAATGTCCAATTCGGCTCTCAAATTAGTACCGTCTAAATTAATATTAGAGATATTGCTTAATTTTACACAAGCTGAGCTCTCTGTGCAAACTAGTGTTTCCACAAGCCATGGAAGCAACACGAAAGATTATGACCTTTTTTTTCTCCCAACAAGTAAGTGGGTAACCTGAAATGGGCAAGCAGATGTGATATCCTTCGAATCTTCCTAGTGATCTTAAAGCAATATGGATGCTCTTGATAGCCATTACAGTTTTCATCAACCTTAAAAGTTAAAATGGATTAATTGTGATACATAATCAGGTGGGACTGAAGGTTCTCTGACCCACAAATATAAAGGAAACTATCAGAGGAAAAGTTGTAAGCATTATAGATTTCTCGACTTTAGCTACATGTTGCCATAATATATGGCATCGGTAATTAGTGTGTCCGATTCTCACAGAATATGACAGCTGCTAGACATGGCAGCAGACATAAAATTACCCAGTGACAACAAATTAACCTGGAAATTAAAATCAACTGTAGTACTATCTTTTTAGATACTAGACCATCAAGATTATAAAAGGGAAGGAAAAAACAAAACTGAATTTTTTTATTATTATTATTTTGGAGAGAACCAAATTCATTATTCAATATATACACACACTTAACTATTTTTACCTCTCCTAAAATTATGTTCAGAATCCACAAGTTATCGGATCATGAAAAGGGCGAAACAAGAAAGAGGATTATCCATCGCTATATATAGCATCCAAAGACTCGCTCATCAGATCTCCCGATGAACAGGAAAAAAAGAAATGCTTGTAAAAAATCGAAGAAGAAATCCAGAAAAGATTTGATTTTCCGTTAAGACTTAAAATATAAGTATAATAGTAAATGATTCAATGGAACCCCATATTTTTTGCCGAAAGTAGAATTTTAGGATCTAGTTAAATCCCATAATCCCAAATTAAGAGGAATGGAAACACAGCTTCGATCAAAATTCCCATCGCTATCGAAATATATCACTTAACATGATTTTCTTGATTGTATTGTTGTTATGTGAAAGTGGGTTGTGTCCGAAATCATTATTGTGCCATGTCTTTTTTCCTCAAATTGGCCTTTACTTTTTTTCCCATCCCCCAAGTGTGTGTGTGTGTGTGTGTGTATGAACGGGGGGGGGGAAGACTTTGAAGTTTCTCCATGAATGAAGACGAAGCTTGTTAATTTTATTCAACTAGTGAATAGCAAATCTCGACCTTGAATATGGTCAAATGCTCCTAATTCTCTCTCCCTCATTTTGCTTATGTTTTAGATAAAAATATATATAAATTCCCTTTTCAATAACTAGTAATTAATTAGTTGTAAGAACAAGAATGATTAATTAATCACGTTACAATCACAAAACTCGGCATGCATGTCATTAAACTATGAGTTCTAGCTCTTCTTCTTCTTCTTCTTTTCAAATCTCATGTTTTAAGATTTAATTTAATGCAAGAGAGGAGAATGGAATGTTTCTGTTCTTGAAGCTTTTGTAAATTTATACTATCCTATACTCATTATTAGTTATTCAACACCATATTCAGCCAAAAGGTACTATTTTTACTTATGAATGGACCATGAAATTTCGCTCCTCTTTTGTTTCTCTTTTTTTTTTTTTTTTTCTTTGTAACTTATTCATTTTACTTTTCTGTAAATAATATTTTAATTTTTCAGGGTTCATCTTCTAAATAAATTTTTTATTAATGCACTCTATTATTATAAAAACTTAAAAAGTCAACCACAAAATTAAAAGGTTCGATGTTCTTATAATTTTCTTCTTCTTTATATATATATATATAGATGCTCATGGCATGTAGTTGAACAACATGCTTGGTTTTGACAATATGTGTATAATTACATGGAAGAGGGGTAGTTGGGATTTTTAAGAAAGTAGGTGGTAGGGTTTATTCCGACCGCATAGTGTTGTTGATGAGCATAGGCACATAATATTAAATCGAATCTTGAGGACACTACACTAGTAACAATGATGAGGAGGAGGAAGGATCAACATCAAAGGGGGGCCATTATTTCTCCTGCAAATTCCATTTAAGGGCATGCGAGGGAGGGTAGCTCTTAGCAGGGACTCCTTGCATGGCCCATGAGATCCAAATGCCTATCTACATTGGACCCCTTTGGGCCTTTATTACCCCCATAAACTGTCGTTTCTACCCCCCTCTCTTTGTTCTTGGAATTATTTTGCAACTAGTTTAAGAAAAAAAAAATATTTTTGAGTGCCCTATCAACTCTCACATCTAAAGTTAGACTGGTTTTTTGCTTGCTTTTTTAGCACTCCGCAAAGATAATGCTTTAAGCCTTTTGGACCCATTGAGCTAAAGGGAGAGCCTTTGTGCACCGTACTAATCTTGAGCTTCTACAGTCTTGTTGTTCGATATGGTAAACAAATGTATGGGAGATATGGGAAAAGATTTTGTTAGTCTTTTAGCCAATATTGTGAGTTTTAGAATGTCCTTTTGTAGATTCAATGCACCCTTTTCTCCTCCAATTACCTTGGAATGAAAATGATTGTTTAAGCTTCTGAAGAAAAGGGAAAAAAAAAGGAAGGTCTAAGGCTTGTTTGGGAACTCGGAAATACCATTTATTAGCATGATTTCGAGCCCCAATCGATGGACAAATTACCATGAATTGAAGCACCGTTTTTACTAGATGAGCCTTGAACTTTTATAAAATCATTAACATCCATTGGTAATTGCGTTTAAGGACGAACTACGGATGAAAAAACATGCCGGTAGTTAATTATTTGTTGCCGAAAAAAATACTTACAGATTTCTAAAGGAATTCTTAAGAAGTTGAGAAGACATTTAAAAAAACAAAAAAACAAAAAAAACAGAGAAATGATACTGTATTGCTAAATTATTCATTAATGGATTGGCCTTCGTTCCATTCTGTCGCTACAGTTGAGCTAATAAAATAAAAAGAAAAAAAAAATCAAAATTTCATACTAAAATCATTAGAATGGACGGTGAAAATTAGCCAAATTGTGTTGAAAAAACACATTTTTATGAAATTTTTTTATTTTTTTTAAATTTGATTGAAATGGACGGTCAAAATCGAGTTATAACATTTATTAGTGTACAAAAATAAGCGTAGATCTTAATGTTTCATCTCTTTTTAATTAGAATATTTTATCATGATTTTTACCTGTTATATATCTTCATCTAATACAACATATATAAATAATGTTTATTGTCGTGGTTAGAACAATAAATAAAGTCTCTTTTCTTGTGTCCTTGAATCCACAAGTATCCATAAAGGATAAAGTGATCATTTAACTACAACATCTATAATTGATGATGTTCTAAAATTCAAGATACTTAAAAATAGGATTTTTTTGTTGGTTGGGTAATGAGTTTAATCAAGTGTTATTGTTATTGGATCCATTCTTCATAGCTAAAGAAAGTGGTAGCTTGATATAAGAACCCTAATACCTGCAAAACAGTCTATTTTTATGGATTTTAGGACTCTCATATGCTAAAGTCGGTATCTTTATAGAGATAATGTAATAAATAGGTGATAGAGCATTAAATCTCAAGAACAAAGTTATTTGTTCTTGTTTTGGTATGTAATAAATGTTATGTAAGAAAAAATATTGTTATGTGTACATGTTGAGAATCAAAAAATTATTAAGTGGAGTATAGGCTTATTGAGTAAGTCTCTAGTATTGTATGCAATAAGTAAAACAATATCCAACTCTCCAATAATAGGATGCACACAATCCCTTGGCATTTTGAATCCAAGTTAAAAAGTCTAGGTCAGTCAAAAATCTCAAAAGAACAGGTGTCATAAATCTAGGCTCAAACAATGCCCAAGACTAGACTCAGGTCGTGCGTCAGGTCTAATGACACTAGGGCATAGGCTTGACTTAAGGCTTAGATGCGTGGTCTGGATCTAAAAAAACATCAAGGTGTGGGCTTGATACTATATTGAGACCGCAAGCCTGTGACCAAACACCTCAAGGGGCAAGTCCATTGTTAAAAAGAGCTTAGGACAACAAAAAATTGTTTGGAAAAATACTTATAAATTTTGTTTCATTAATAAGAATCATAATATTATTATTGAAACTTAATTGCTCAAACATGAATAACTCTCTTATATCTAATTATCATGATGAAATTATTAAAATAATTATTAACAATAGTAATATCATCACAGCAACAATAATAGCATCACCATCGCCATTAATTGTTGCATAATTAACAAATTACTAAAAGGTGTCACAATTGGCAAGCTATAATTGTTGATGCCACACCCATTAAATTGCAATATCAAACACTCAATCACAAGTCATTTGTTAATATTTAATATTAATTAATTATGGGTCTCGAACCCCTAACCTTTATCTATGACAAAATGTATAGCACCTCAACTTTATAGCGGTGGCCAATTCAACCATGTTGTAATTAATAATACGACTATTGTGTTTTACTAACTACTAATTTATTAGTGGCTAATCCAGTTCGTGTGTATTGTGATAATACATAACACAATTCATCCGTTCCGCTAACTATAAATTACTAATGACAATTTCTTAGCCAACTAATTACTAATTGTGGTTGCTTTTATTTTTAGATACTTTTTAAAAGTATGCTAGTCTTAAAAAAATATTAAATTAGTATATTTTTTTGTGTTTTTTATAATTTTAATGTGCTAATATTAAAAATAAAAAAATCTGAAAAAAAAATCATTTTAATATATTTTTAAATAAAAAACACTTTAAAAAAAATTGTATGAGCCCGTTTTGTATTATGGTACCAGTTGGTTTTTTAAAGTTTTTTTTGTTTAAAAATATATTAAAATAATTTTTTTTTTTATTTTTTGACATCAATTCCTCATAATCTTACAAAAACATTAAAAAAAATCCAATAACAATTTTCTTTGAAAATACTTTTAAAATGCAAAAATAAATTGATTATACGCATCACAGTAACAAACAGGCAGATGGAATGAAGTATTCTATCTATGACATAACACTTTGCATTGCATATCATGAAAAACCCTAAAGCGGTAGCGGTCCAGCCATGGTGTGTGTATTAATATCATCCACAACCACAAGCAGACGACAGGCATATAAATTTTCACCAAATTTCCTCTCCTAGCCCAGAGTACGTTACACATGGTGCACATGGTCACTGATCTTGACCATCCAATTTGATTGGGCAGCTAGCCAGCTAGCCAGCTAGCTAGCCCTGGTGGTCCAACAACAAAAAATTGATGATGTCCTAACGGTTTGACATGGACCATTTCCAGGCTTTTATGATTGACTTGAAGAGGTCAGTATCACAATCAGATGGTGGGGAGTTGTTTAGTCCATGGAAAAGTCATCCATCAGACAGTATAAATCCATGATTGGTTTCAATTTATTGATGAACACCATTATTCCTTGGAATGTCTGTCACGACACTAGGGCAAGATCAGATCGAGCCATATCGACACACTTGTAGCCCTCCATGTATGCCTGTATTAATCCCATATTATCTTTTCCTTTAATGGTAGAGTATAGGCACTATACTTGGGAAAAAAAATAAAAACAAAAAAAGAATCTGCTAAAAAAAATAGAAAAGATAAATTGCATTATCCTAATATTGTAATATTTGGAGATGTATATATCAAGATGTGATTGATGATAGCTAGAACGACTCCTTCTACTCTAGTACCAATTAACTTCCAGGTGATAGTTGAAATTCATCTATTTTTATATTTAAAATAGAAATTATTATAGTGTGTTTGATTTTACATTTAAAAAGTGTTTTTAATTTTTTTAAAAAATTATTTTATATATATATCTCAATATTAATATAAAACACGCACACGTATATATATAAACTATTTTATTTTTTATTGAATACTAAATAATAGTAAGATAATGGATATTCATGTGGATACCCGAAATTTGATGGGTAATTTATGAATATTAATTTTTTTATCCAATAAATAATAAATTTAATATGAATATCAAGAAAAGTTTAAAACAATGATCCTTTAAAATATTTTAATTTTAAAAAATATAGAATTACCTACTTCTTTAAAAAATGGGAACTATTTCCACAATTAGCCTATGAAAAAAATATGATTTTTTTTAAATTTTTCTTAATTAATTTTACATGTTTTTTTTTCATATTAACTTCAATAGAAGAAAAATGATTTATATCCTTATTTGTTCTTTTGATTTTAAATGACAGTACTTTTAATGCGAGCTAGCACTTTATTGTTTTGAAAAAATAGCAATAAACATCTATAAGCTTTTATTAATAATTTTTTATTATTTTCAGTTCTTAATTATATCTACAACAACATTAATATTTCAACCTATAAGCACAAGAAGATTAAAACAGAAAATCTTACTTGTTTGAAAATAAAGTTTAAATTATTAATTAATTGAAAAGAAAGGTTCGCATCAAGTTTGATTTATATATGAACAGTATTACATTTACAAAAGAAAATTATGGATACGATCGAAGCTAGCTCGACCATTGTCATAATAAATTCTTATCTACAATTTATGACTGGTTCTTATTGTTCTCTCTCTCTCTCTCTCTCTCTCTCTCTCTCTCTCTCTCTCTCTCTCTCTATATATATATATATATATATGTATGTATATATATATGTATATATATATATATGTATATGTATGTATGTATATCCGTGTGTTATCTACAGCCGTTGGTCTATGTATGATGGCTATGGTTTAAACCAAAGACATGGTTGTTGGGTAGGAAAAGATTCAACCGAATATATATTACAAAGATCCAAACGAGAGGATCGATCCCAATCGATTCAACTACTGCATGAAGCTCACTTTTTCAGACTGGCCCCATGCTACAGGGATTAGCGAGCAGCAAGCTTGAAGTTTCCAAGGCTCACAAAACTCCTGAGTCGATGGGAGCTAGCTAGCTAGATCTTTATTAGGACATGTGTGTATGAAAGGTGCAAGACAAGCAAAGGCGTGCATATACATGAGAATGACACAGTGCTGATCATGAGCTCGAAGATCATGTCACTAACTCACTAGTGCATCTGCCCTTCATGTAAACGTGAAAATGTCCACATTATAATCCATAATCCTCATCTCTTCCTTTCTTTCTAAACCTTGGGACCGCAACAAGACCACGACCATTCTTCTTTAGTTGCACACTTGATGATCGCATTCGTCTCTCATCCTCACACGCGTATATAGATTCCAAAGTGGAAGTGTGTTTTTGCAGGTCCGTGATCAGGTACACTTTCTCTCTAGATGAAAACACAAGGATTATTATACGTAGGTTTTGAGTTTGCCCGAGTTAATGGGATAGGTTTTAATTAATTTCTCTAGCTTGCTATGTGCGACAGCTGCTATGAAAGGAGAAGATCCAAGCCACTTGCTCACTTTTTTTCTCTTTTTCCCTTCCTTTTAGAATCTTTGTGAGTGTTGGGTAGGGATACTTTCTAGTTTTTTGAATGATTGATGCTATCATCTTCAAAAGAAGAAGAAGAAGAAGAAGTAGCATATGGTTTTGCATGGTTTAGCCTTTTCTATTTCTAGTGGGATCGAAGTCAACTATTTTTGATCTCTACTAGCTAGTACATATATGCATGCTCCTTCTAGTTCTAGCAAACCATTTTCCATTCACGATCTCCCTTTGTTGCCTTGTCAATTTACTCTAGAATGCAATCAAATTAAATTCCCACTCAAGAAATAGACAAGCACATTCCCATTATCACAAATGAAATAGACAAGGATATCAATCATTTTGCGATATTAAACCAACAAAGGTGAGATTTTGTCGCGTATAATTGCATTTTGTAGCGCAATTCCAACCTCTTCCAAGGGAAATATTGAAAGGGATTCGGCTATGGAAAGATCAGGAAGACCCAGAAACCAAAATTAGGAAAGCCCATTTTGTTTCAAATAAGATTTAAAAAAAAGAGTCAAGTGCGGTGAGCGTGGATCGAACACGCGACCTTCAGATCTTCAGTCTGACGCTCTCCCAACTGAGCTATCCCCGCTGTTGATGACACCCCCGCTCGTTTTAATTATAAGTTCATATTTTTAAAATAAATAATTTAGGTATATTCGAGAACTTTATTATGTGGTCCGTGCAGTCATAAATGATATCATTGTAGGTTCACTTATTTGAAAAAAATAATATAGATGGTGGAGGAATACTTCTAGAGATTTCCTTTTTGGCAAGGCAATGAGCTTGAATCATTAACATCAATGACATTGTGAGATGATCACTCCTAGGCTTCCACATACAAAAATTGATTGGGGCATCGATATGGGCCCAATAAGGTACTGGCACATAATTATTTGACACAAGTGGTCAAGGACTTAAAGGTCATCTTTGCCAGAGTCCACTTGCCTGAGCTTCGCAGAGGAGGAGGAGGATAGGCAATTTGGAGCTGGGCCTGAATGCAGCAGCTCAACTTGTGCTTGTGGCTTTATTGGGCTGATTTATTTGAAATGGAAGCCCAATATGGGTGATGAAATCTTGTTTTATTTTTAGTGCTTTTTTTAACCTGCCTGTGCCCTGTAAAGCATATTTTTTACTGCAGATTAAGACAGCCAATAACGAACTAATTAGAAGGTGATAAATATTAGCTAGTTAAGTAAAGCTAATACAACGATGTAAACTATTTATGACATTGAAATCCGATTGTCTCTGTTATAAACTTTGAGTTTGATTCAATTTAGGTTTTTAGTTGAATCGGATTAGATGTTTTTGGAGCGCGATTCAATTATATTTTTGAAAAAAAATTAATTTTTAATTTTTTTATATTAAGTGTTGATGTAAAAAATAATTTTTTAAAAATATATATATTTTAAAAAACAATATTTACCTTCGGTTTTAAATACTCTCTAAATAGTAATCTGGCATTAATGATCTACAAGTTAACCTAATTATTCGATGCCTCAGGGCTCAGGCACCTTCGGGGCAGTTCTGACAGCTATGATTACAATCGAAGGAGCCCAATATTGAATAGATGAGTCAGAACCAAAGGCCCATTTCACTTTAAAGTTGGCATAGTGACCAGCCCAAAACAGTCCTTTTAAGAAAACCCTAAATCTTCACTATATAAATTCCTTACTCTCTCTACGGCATAAAATTTTGTCCCCGGTGATAGGGTTTTTGCTGCTCAAGAAGAAGAAATGGTACTCTTCCTTTCACTTCTTCTGAACAATAGTAAACAACAGCGTTTGTTGCTTGATGATATGATTCTGACGTGTTTGTTTTGTAGGGGAAAGGAACAGGGAGTTTTGGTAAGAGAAGGAACAAGACACACACTCTCTGTGTGCGATGCGGTCGCCGCAGCTTTCATCTCCAGAAAAGCCGCTGTAGTGCTTGTGCCTTTCCTGCTGCCCGTGTCAGAAAATGTAAGTTGCTCCCTTTTAATAGATCAAGAATTGATAGATAGATGTTAATTTTTTTATTATTATTTAAAGCAAGATTTGGTTTCTCGATTGCTTCTCGGTGTTTATTGTTATGATCTTGTTGCTTGCCTTTATGTTCTTTGAATCTTTTTAACATTTTTGGGATTTTTGGGATTTGTATTTTAATTTACTTTGGCCAGCTTTTAAGACTCTTTTTTCGATTTACTCTGATCATAAGAATGAGAGATATAGAGCTGTTTCAACCGCAGAAAGCATGTTGTTTTCGCATCATAGGGTTTGTTTTTAAGGAATTCTTCTGTTTGAGCGAATTTGGAATTGAGGGTTGTTTTTGGCAAACTGTGACGAATTTGTATGAATGTTTTGTCTTTGGTTTCTTAGATAACTGGAGTGTGAAGGCTATCCGCAGAAAGACCACTGGAACTGGCCGCATGAAGTACCTCCGTCACCTACCACGCAGGTTCAAGACTAACTTTAGAGAAGGTAAAATTAAAATTCACTTCTTTGTTGATGTAAAATTTATTTGTTGTTTAAGTTTTGATATATGTTATTCTTTGGTTTATTTAGGTACTCAAGCTACTCCAAGGAACAAGGGAGCTGCAGCAGCATAGTAAGGCTTAGAAGGGCAATGAAAGTCTGTTTTGTTTCAATGCTTTTAAATTTGCAAACAAGAAGTTTTGAATTGCTGTTACTTATTAGCCATTGAAAGATGTTTTCAACAATGGAGACCTACGAATGTTTACCATTCTAGTATGGTTATGGATGGTTATCACCTTTTCACGTATTCTATAGGTCTGCCCATCACTTCTTTGTCTACAGTCGTATGATATTTGATAGTTTGACAGCAATGAAATGCATCTATGGTGCTTAAAGAGCATGGATTGGTTGAATGGTTTTTACTAACAAAATCCTTGCCAATTCCAGCCGCAGTCCATATTGAGGACTGAGCTTACTGGCTCCAAACCTGATTGTGTATGTTGTGAGAGGCTTTTGTGTATGTTGTGAGAGGCTTGAGTGCAGGATTTTGTAGTCTCGGTGTGCTTGTGTGCTCTATTACGAAGCATCATTTTGATTAAATGTCTGAGCCTTGTTTATTTGTTATTATTCCAAGTTTGACCATGTTAAGGAAAACAAAAATTCAGGCTCATTCTTCTGGATACATCTGCCCTGCCCATCGCTTTTGATCTAAGGTTGCTGATCCCAATCTTATTCATCACTGGCATAGGAAGCGTCTGGTGTACTAGTGAGATTCTCGATTAGCCCCATATGATTTTCAATTTATCCATGGACGCAACTTTGGTTGTAAACATTAGACCATGTTGATGTTTTGTTAATATCTTTGCAAGCAGCCAGAAATCCAACCTCCTCCTAAGTTCGCTCCACAAGCCTAGAGACACATCGCGTTTATTCAGTTCATTCTACAAGCCAAAATAAGCTCAAGATAAATTACATGTACTCGTGCTTTTCAAAACATTTAATCCCCGGAGTTTACTACTTAATCAACTTTAACAGCAAAATCCTTGAGTTGTTTGGTTAAACCAGTGCCAGAGTGAAACTCAAACTTTATAATCACTGAAATCAAGTAATAGCTCCTCCATTTTTGTAGCCAGCGAAACTTACAACCACTCCAGCACTGCCTTCTCATCACCGGAGCAAGGATACAATACATACTGTATGGTGAACCGCTCAACCTGTCCTGCTCTACCCTCCAATGTGTTTTTCTTTTACACTTCGTTTGCATTAGTTAGCACTGTGGGACTTGCTAGAGCGCGATGGCAATCTGTTAAACACAACAACCACCTCACGTCAATTAAGGTCTCCGTCCCATCTATCATCTATGGGGCATCAAATGCATGGAGTTCAACAGGAAGTGTAAAGCGTTCTTAATGATTATAATCATCTTGCAATCCACTCGACAAATTTGGGAATTTAGTTGCAATTCTTGCCAGGATTAGGAATGGCAATGTTACCAGAATGGTCTGTCCATGATGAAAATGGAAACATGGCTCTATTTATATAGGAATACTCACCAGGGAATGAGGGAACATATTTGATTCCACATGCTTTTATCTCAGTGTTTGAGCCAGTAGTTCCGCAATTGAGCCATGTGCAGTAGCATCTCATCACGACCTTGATTGGTAACACCGCTGGTCATAATCCAAGGAGGTGCTGTCTCAAAGAAGCCGCGTATGAGCTCCTGAAATTCATTCACATTTTCTTCAGGCCTTTTCCCACCATTCCTTTTCTTCTTCCGCTTGTCGCATTTGGTGAAAATGAATGTCATGGGAACCTGAGAGACAAGAAAATCACCTTTATAGACATCCTTCCCTTCCCTCCAACCTTGACTTAGATATAATAGCAAGTGCTATCTTTAATAGGGGGAGTTTCTAATCTACATGTAACTATTAGCAAGTTAGCTGAGGAGATTTAAATCAGAGGTGAAACCCTAATGTCCATTCATATCAATACATGAAAAAGAAGATGCAACTGAAGCCACTGGCAAGTGTTGTGCAAATTTAAGCCCGGAACATCCTAACCAAAATCAACAGTCTCCAGAACAGCTAGGGAAAGGAGAAGATATAACTGTAATTGCACATGCATCGTCAGCAAAAAGCATACTCAAAAGCTAATGGCGCAGCAGGTCATCGGTTGATGTATTCCTTTTCTCATTCTAGCAAGAAAGATGAGTCTACCTGATTCTGACCCAGCCAGCTGGCATATTCAAGATCAATTTTCTTTGCAGGAATACTAGCATCAATAAGAAGGAAAACTGAGACCAAGGTTGAGCGATTGAGAAAATAATCTTTAGTAAACTTATTCCAATCTGTCCGAAGTTCCTGAGGTGCAGATGCATACCTGTTCAGAGCAGAAACAAATGCAATACAGTTAAAACTCTTTGACATGAATGAACATGGACCTATAAGTTTTGGTTGAATAAAAATCAGCATCATAAGCAATAACTAAATGATTAATATAATAAGAAAAAGGAAAACACCGAACTTTGATTTGGCAGCTGTCGAATCCTAAGATCAACTCAACGATTGTCACAAAATTGTTGTCAAGTAAGATATATGCAAGCATGAGGGATACAGGGTAGAGCATTGTAAGCACAATAGAACAAATATATCCTATGCACAAAGAAAATCCATCTTTACTGTCTCAATAGAATAGAAACGCCACACAATTGTGAAGAAGCAGTTCACAATCCAATACAACTGGACAAACTCGAAAAAATTAAGAGATTCAAAACCATTAAATACTGCCAGCAGAAATAGCAAGAATAACTTGATGACAGTATCCATCATTGCACTCTGCAATTCATACACGTTCAAAGCTCTTTTCTGTCTCGATAGAATAGAAGACTAACATATTTTGAGAAAATATTGCAAATTCAATAATTTGGACTACCTAGATAAATCAACAACAAAAGTTAAAATTCAATAATAAAAAAAGGAGAGAGAGAACAGAGTGGTAAAATTAGCGGCAAGGCATGAGAAAGCGAAATAGGTACTTATAACTTTATAAGCATCAACCAACAGATAGTTATCAACTAAACTTAGTTTATTCTCCAGAAAATAGATTCTAAACCCGAGAACACTATTCCATATTGCACCTATACAAAATTCGCACATGATCAAAACGAACCAAGGCATTGAAACCATACCCATATCCAGGCAAATCCACCAAGTACCAGCTATCATTGACCTTAAAATGATTGATGCACTGCGTCTTCCCTTCACCAAGAACAAAAACACAAATAATATTGAGTTCTAAGCAACAAAGTCTCCTCCTTTAGAGTACCCCAAATTCCATACATGTCATTTCACTAGTCACAACACAAATGCCACAATAAATAAAAAATCCCATCATTTCTTGCTGCAAAATTTATCACATAACACAACAATAGACATGAATCAGTAAGAAAAAAAAGTATTAAGTTTATTATGAACTGACCAGGTTTTTTGGAGGTAAGTGCAAGTTTCTTTCTTCTAACAAGAGAATTAAGAAGAGAAGATTTTCCAACATTAGACCTTCCAACAAGAGCAAACTCAGGCAAACCATCAGAAGGACAATCTTCAGTTCTGACACTACTTTTAATAAACTCAGCTTGAACAACCTGTGCATCCCTTGCATACTTACTCAACACAATATTAGACCCTTTCAAAATTCTAGCACTTAGACCACTATTCTCATTGATTGAAACCTCAGTGTCTGGTGGGATAAATAGTTTGTCAAGTGAAAATTGGGTTTGGGTTTCTTCTTGGGGTGTCAAGAAATTGTGGGCTTCGGTGATGGGTATAGGTTCTGTTGTGGTTAGTGTGGATTTGAGTCTTGTAAGGGTTGGTAGTTTGAGCTTGGCGAGGAGAGGGAGGTTGATATGGGTGTTGTAAAGAGAAGGTGGGCAGTAAGTGAATTTTGGTAGCTGAGAAAGAGCCATTTCTATGTGTTTCTTCGCAGTTTTTATGCGGGTGGAAGCATCAGCTACGGCTATGCCTGCTGTGGTGTGGTCTTGATGAGGGAGAGAAGGAGGCAGCGAAGAGATAAATCTGACTATTGTTTTTATATTTTAAAAGTATTTTTAAAAAATTTAAAATTTATTTATTTTTTTACTTTAATTTTTTATTTTTTATTTTTAGATAATATCAAAAATATTTAAAAAATAAATAAAAAATATATA
>Ga0307511_10003179_pt1 | contig 16900 bp, 14 predicted proteins | sample 13_EM_MG_FD_200266 | JGI IMG/M metagenome (GOLD analysis project Ga0307511, IMG submission 200266) | Populus trichocarpa ectomycorrhiza microbial communities from riparian zone in the Pacific Northwest, United States - 13_EM | ecosystem: Host-associated > Plants > Roots > Unclassified | place... | reverse complement strand
GGTGGACATCCTGTACGCCCGACTCGACCCGAGGGCCCGCCATGCCTGACCAACCCCTGCTGGACGTACGCGACTTGAGGGTGTCCTTCCGCACCCGCCAAGGCTCCGTCACAGTCGTCGACGGCCTGTCCTTCTCGGTGGCACCCGGTGAGATCCTGGGCGTGGTGGGCGAGTCGGGCTCGGGCAAGAGCGTCTCGATGCTCGCCGTACTGCGGTTGCTGACCAGTCCGAACGTCACCGTCGAGGGCGAAGTCCGCTTCCGTGGACGGGACTTGCTCACCCTCCCCGACAAGGAGATGCGGGCGGTACGGGGCCGGGAGATCGCCATGGTCTTCCAGGACCCGATGACCGCGCTCACGCCCGTGTACACGGTGGGCTGGCAGATCGCCGAACAGATCCGCGCGCACGAGAAGGTGTCCCGCAAGGAGGCCCACGCGCGTGCCGTCGGTCTGCTCTCCGACGTGGGCATCCCAGACGCGGCCTCCCGCGCGAACGCGTACCCGCACGAGTTCTCCGGCGGCATGCGGCAGCGCGCGGTCATCGCGATGGCCCTCTCCTGCGGCCCCGCGCTGCTGATCGCCGACGAGCCGACCACGGCGCTGGACGTGACGGTCCAGGCCCAAATCCTGGATCTGATGCGGGAGTTGAACGCGCAGGGTTCGGCCGTCGTCCTCATCACGCACGACATGGGCGTGATCTCGCAGATCGCCGACCGGGTTCTGGTGATGTACGGCGGCCGGGCGGCCGAGGAGGGCCCGCGCCGGGCGGTGTTCCACGGACCGCGGCACCCGTACACCTGGGGACTGCTCGACTCGGTGCCCCGCGTGGGCGGGCCCCGGCTGCGGCGGCTGCCCACCATCGCGGGAATGCCGGTGGCGCCGGGGAACCTGCCGGACGGGTGCGCGTTCGCGCCCCGGTGCCGGTTGCGGCACGACCGGTGCGAGGAGCGACCGGCCCTGAGGGACTTCGGCGACAACGCGCATCGCGACGCCTGCTGGCTCCCCGACGACGACCGCGCCTCGCTGCGCCTGTCCTCACGGGCGGCGGCGACGGACGTACCGGACATGGAACGAGAGGCGACACCGTGACCGCGCGAACGACACCGTCAGAGGTGCTGCTGCGCGCCTCCGACGTCACCAAGCACTTCCCCCTGCGCGCCGACAGGTTCTCCCGGCACCGCAGGGTGCTGCGGGCCGTGGACGGGGTGTCGCTGGAGGTGCGCAGCGGTGAGACGCTCGGCATCGTCGGCGAGTCGGGCTGCGGCAAGTCGACGCTCGGCCGCTGTCTGGTCCGGCTCACCGAACTCACGGGCGGCCGGGTCGAGTTCGACGGCCAGGACATCAGCACCCTGTCCACGCGGCGGCTGCGTCCCGTACGTCCGGGGATGCAGCTGGTGTTCCAGGACCCGCAGGCCTCGCTGAACCCGCGCCGCCGTGCCGGGGACATCGTGGCGGAGCCGCTGCTCGTGCACCGGTACGGCGACGCCGCCGCCGTGCGCCGTCGGGTCGCCGAGCTCTTCGACGTCGTAGGACTGGCGGCGGCCCATCTGGACCGCTATCCGCACGAGTTCTCCGGCGGGCAGCGGCAACGCATCGGTATCGCGCGGGCATTGGCGACGAACCCGAAGCTGATCGTCGCGGACGAGCCGGTGTCCGCGCTCGATGTGTCCATCCAGGCACAGGTGTTGAACCTGTTCGCGGATCTCCAGGAGGAGTTCGCGCTCACGTACGTCTTCATCGCGCACGACCTCGGGGTGGTCCGGCATGTGTCGGACCGGATCGCGGTCATGTATCTCGGGGAGATCGTCGAGCTCGGCGAGACGGAGGCCCTGTACAAGGAGCCGGCGCATCCGTACACGCAGGCGCTGTTGTCGGCGGTCCCGGACATCGACGACGGCGCGGACGCGCCGCGCCGGGAACGGATCGTGCTGACCGGCGAAGTGCCCAACCCGGTGGACAAGCCGACGGGATGTCCGTTCCGCACCCGCTGCCCCTACGCGCGTGAGCGGTGTGCGCTGGAACGCCCGCAGCTGACCGTGACGGCGTCCGGCCGCCGGACCGCCTGCCACTTCCCCCTGATCGACTGAGGGCGCGGAGGGCACACGCGGCATGATGGCCCGTATGCACCTCCGCATCGACGCCATTGACCTGCCCGGCCGTACCTTCCCCGCCCCCGCCGACAAGCCCGTCGCGACGTACGACGACGTCCACGTCGCCGTGCAGCGCCGGGACCGGCCGGCCGAACTCCTCGACCCGCAGCCGGGGGACGGCGCGTCCGCGACCTGGACGCTGGAGTGCGCCACGCAGGCCACGCCGGACGGCATCGTGGTCACTGGCCCTTATGTGCAGCACCGGATGGGCCTGCGGTTCGTCTACCTGTCGTGGGGCACGGTCGACGGGGACGGGGTCTTCACGATGTTCCGGCGCGCCAAGCTCATGCTCGACTCCGTGCCCGCCGACGTCCTGGCCGCCGCCGCGAGCGACGGCCTGCTGGTGGGCCGCCTCGGGCTGACCGACGCGAACGGCGGCCCGTTGTGCGCGCGGGTGGATCCCCCGCGCATCACCTGGACCGCCGCCGCGTGCTAGCCGTGTGTCAGGACGCCGAGTCCTTCTTGTTGGTCGCCGCCCGGTACGCCTGGGTCGGGGTCATCGCGACGCCGTTGAGGCTGACGGTCTTGTAGGTGCTGACCTCGGCGCACTTCGACTGGTCGGCGGTCGCGGCCTTGGCGTTGCTGGTGGCCGCCTTGGTGTCGGCCGGGGCCGGGGACGAGGAGCCGCCGGGGAGAGTCGTACCGCTGGGCCAGTCCGTGCCGATCACCAGGGTCAGACCGGTGCCGGTGCCCTGCTTGAGGTGCGAGGAGGCGAGGCCGATCGCCTTGGCCACGGTCTGGGCCTCGGCCTTCAGTCCGGTGCCGTAGGTGAGGGTGGTCGTGGTCGCGCTGACGGAGGCGTTGCCGGTGGTGGTGCCGGAGCTGAAGCCGCCGTCGATCAGGCCGGTGGCGACGGTGGAGGCCCGGCCGCTGATGCTGGTGCCGTTCTCCACCGTGACGGCGATCTTCGCGGCCGGTACGGCGACTGCCGTGGCGGTCGCGGTGGCCGCCGCCGACTTCTTGCCGGACGAGCTGGTCAGCGACTGGTCGTTGGCGATCGTCGCGAACAGGCTCTTCGCGGCGGCGGCGGGCACTACCCGGTTGGCGTTGACCGGGTCGGCGCCGGTCTGCATCGTGGTGAACGTCATGCGCTTCGTCGGCACCTTGTCCAGGTCCGCGGCGAGCCCGATGAGCTTCTTGACGGTGCCGAGGCCGGTGTCGACGGTCAGCGCCTTGGTGGCGGCGTCGGCCAGGTTGTAGACCGCCGAGGGGTTGGTGAGGGTGCCCGCGCTCTTGAACTTGCGGATCATGGCGCTGAGGAAGATGTGCTGGGAGACGGTACGGCCGAGGTCGCTGCCGTCGCCGAAGCCGTGCCGGGAGCGGACGAACTCCAGCGCCGCGGTGCCCTTGAGGGTGTGGGTGCCCTTGGCGAGCTTCAGGTGCGAGTAGGTGTCGTAGACGTCGGCGTCGACGCAGACCGAGACACCGCCGACCGCGTCGGACATCTTCACCACACCGGAGAAGTCCATCTGCACGAAGTGGTCGATGGTGATGCCGGTGAGCGCGTGCACGGTCTTGACCTGGCATTCCTGCCCGTACTGGAGCGCGCTGTTGATCTGCCCGTAGTAGCCGGCCGTCGACTGGCCGCTCTTGGGGTCCTTGCAGGCGGGGACCTGGGTCATGGTGTCGCGGGGGATGCTCATCACGGTGGCGTTGGAACGGTCCGCCGAGATGTGCACCACCATCTCCACGTCCGCGTTGCCGTTGCCGGACTGCACACCGGTCGTCGAACAGCCGCCGCCGAGCTTGCAGTCGGTCGTGCTGGACCGGGCGTCGCTGCCCATCACCAGGAGGTTGATCGGCGTCCGGCCGAACGCGTCGGCCTTCTCCTTGCCGCCCGCGCCGTCGTCGATGGGGACGCTGTTGATGTTGCCGTTCAGGTGCTCGTAGAACCACCAGCCGGCGCCCGCGGTCACCATGATCAGCACCGACAGGGATATCGCGGTGATCTTCAACACCCGCCTGCCGCGCGGGGGCTGCTTGCGGCGCGTGGCGGCACGGCCGGCCGCGCGGGATCCGCCGCGCGGCGCCTGGCGGGCCGCGGCGCGGGAGGCGGCCCGGCCGCCGGTGGGCAGCGGCTCGTCGGCCTCACCCGCCCGCGGTCTGGGCACCCCTCGTGTGCGGCTGCGCGTGGCATGGCCCACGGGGCCGTCCCCGAGGTCGGTCATCTGGCACTCCCACAAAACGGTCGGGCCGTTCAGGCCGTCGGTGCTGCGGCCAGAGGCGCGCGGCCGTGTCGGGTCGGACGAGGCGGGGTTCCCATCTCGCTTGCGTGGTTGCGCAATATAACAATCTCAGATGAGAACACCGCAGGGGCTTTCTCATTTACGGACTTTCATTTTGCGTCAAGGTCGGTCAACTGGTCGGAATGCGGGCGGTGGTGATGGTCATCGGGGTACCGGTGACCGCGATCAGATAGAAGCGCGGATGCGAGCCGCCCTGCACCCGCCTCAGGCCGCCGGGCGGCTTCACGACATACGTCGCCGACGCGTGCGGGGCGAGGGACTCCGGGCCGCCGGAGACGGTCCACCAGTCGGAGGCGCCCTGCCCGAGGCGGCTGGCGAAGTGGGGGGTGAGCCGGGTGTCGGTCGTGTTGACGACCCGGGCGACGAGCTGCGTGATGTCGCGGTGCCCGGAGCGCTCCACGATGTCCGCCGTGACGTTCATGCGCAGCGGCGGCGGACTGGCCGCGGCGAACGTCACACACACGACGGCGGGCGCGAGGAGTCCCACGGCGAGCACGGCCCGGGCCGGGCGTGCGGTCAGGTGCGGGATGCGGGGCTGCCAGGCCGACGCGAGCGTGGAGGCGGGGACGGTGGCCGCCGCCGCGAGCCACAGCGGGGTCATCATCAGGAAGTAGCCGTCCTGGGACCGGGTGGCGAGGTAGAAGCTCAGCCAGGGCAGCACGGTGATCGCCGGGCCGAGCCGCCGCACGAAGAGCAGCGTGGCGGCGAGCAGGCCGAACAGGAACAGGAGACTGCCGTAGGAGTAGTAGTCGAGGTGCCTGCTGCCGGCGGTGAAGTAGTACGAGATCCCCATCAGGCCCTGGCCGTGCAGGATCGCTTTCTGGGTGATCGGGAGCAGTAGTCCGTGCAGCCAGCCGGAGAAGTCCTCGGCGGCGAAGTACGCGTTGATCGCGGCCCAGGTCAGTGCGGCGGTGCCGCTGTAGCGGGCGACCACGCCGAGGGCGAGCCGGGGGCCGAGGTCGCCTCGGCGGACGGCGTAGAGGCCGACGAGGAGGAACGGCGCGAGGAACCAGGCGAGTTGCTGGGTGGCGCAGGCCGCGCCGAGGCAGAGGGCCTGGAGCACTCCGGGGAGTCCGAGCCGGCCGCCGGCTCCGGTGTCGGGCCACCTGACCACCGCCGGGATGAGGAGCACCAGGGCGAGGACCGCCGGGTAGCCGGAGTAGGCGTAGCCGGGCAGGAAGCCGAAGCCGAGGCACACGGCGGTGGCGGCGGACCGCCAGGGGGCCGGGAGCAGCAGCCACAGCAGGACGGCGCCCGCGAGGAGCGCGCCGGTGGTGACGAGGGTGGCGGCGGCCGTCGAGTGGATCACCGCGTGCACGGGGGCGGCGAGCAGCGCGGTCAGCGGCGGGTAGCCGTAGGTGTAGTCGGCGCCGCCCGACATGGTCTTGGTGACGCCGACGGACGAGGAGTCGAAGAGCCAGGGCCAGGGCTGGCCGTAGACGGGGTGGCCGTGCAGGATCTGGTTCGCGGCCTGCGCGGTGAGCACGCCCTCGTCGGTGCCGGCGTGGTTGAGCCAGTAGCCGCAGAGCACCAGCGCGACGGCGAGCACCAGCACTCCGGCGTCGACCCTGGTCAGGGCGCGCCGGGTGCGGGTGGTGAGGGCCAGGACTCCGGCGACCAGGATCCCGGCGTAGCAGACGGAGATGATCCCGGCGACGGGCGGGTGGGAGGTCATCGCCCTGGTCCAGGCGTCGCGGGTGCCGATGAACAGGCTGATCGTGGCGATCAGTGTCATCCCCCGGTGCAGCTGCTGCGGCGCGGCGGGCCCGGTGGCGGGCGGCCGGGTCAGCGGCGGCCCGGCGGTGGCAGGCGCGTCACGGCGCCGCAGTCGGGGACCACCGCCGGCGCGGGGACCGTCATCCATGGCGTCCTTCTCCTCCTCGTTCCGCCCTCGTCGGTCGGCGGTTCACGTCGGGGCAACCTCTACTACATGTCGTAGAGGTGAAAGGGGCCGTCGAGGTTCACCAACGGAAGGGAAGAGCTGGGCAAGAACCACCGATCACATCGGGCCGGACCCGGGGCCCCGGTCGGCGGTGAAACGGTCGGTGCCCAGTACGGCGAGCAGGGCGAGCTTCTCGTGGTGCTCCGTGCCCGGGGTGGCGGTGAAGATCAGCAGTGACTGGCCCTGGTCCGGTTCGACCAGGAGTTGGCAGTGGAGGTCCAGCCGCCCGACCTGGGGATGTACGAACCGTTTGGTCTCGCTCCACCGCAGACCCACCTCGTGGCGCTCCCACCATCCGGCGAACTCGTCACTGCCGCGCAGCAGGACGTCCGCCAGGTCCGCCGCCGGGGAACCGGGCCCGTCCCGGGTGACGGCCGAGCGCAACAGCGCGGCATTGGTACGGCTGTTGACGTCGCGGTCCTCCGGGTGGTACCGCTCGCGCTCGGCCGGGTCGGTGAACCAACGGTAGGTCGCGCTACGGGAGTTGCCGGTGTACCGGGTCTGCTCGCCGAGCAGCGCCACCGCGGACGGCGTCTGCAGCAGCGTCTCGCCCAGCGGGCCCATGACCTGCGCGGTGGTACCGGCCAACCCGTCCATGACGCGCATCAGTCCGGGGCTGACATGCCCAACTCGTAGGTCACGGCCGGCTGTTCGGTGGCCGGCGAGCAGGAACAGGTGATCGCGCTCGTCCGGAGTCAGCCGCAGCCCACGGGCGATGGCCGCGACCATCTGCTCCGAGGGCTGCGGCCCGTCGCCGCGTTCCAGCCGGGCGAAGTAGTCGGCGGACATGGTGCACAGCTCCGCCACCTCCTCCCGGCGCAGGCCCGGAGCGCGCCTGCGCGGGCCCCGGCGCAGCCCGACGTCCTCCGGCTGCAGGGCCGTACGACGGGTGCGCAGGAAGGCACCGAGGGACGAGCGGTCGAACGTGTGGTCCATGGCCCCCATCGTTGGCGATCCGGCGCGGCTTATCCACGACCTGCGAGTCAGTGGTTGCGGAGGTCCTTCCGGCGCCTGTGGTGCGGCCGGTTCACTGGCGGTGCGAACGCGGGTCACCGCGCACCGCACCACCGACAACGGAGCCGAGTCCCATGAGCAGCATGACCAGTTGGACAGCGAACGACCTTCCCGACCTGACCGGCCGTACGGTGGTGATCACCGGCGCCGGCCGCGGCCTCGGCCTGATCGCGGCACGTGAACTCGCCCGTGCCGGTGCCCATGTCGTGCTGGGCGTGCGCGACACCGATGCCGCCCGCCGAGCGGTCGCCGGCCTGCCCGGCGCCTTCGACTTCCGCCCGCTCGACGTGTCGGACCTGACCTCGGTGCGCGCCTTCGCCGGCGCCTGGTCCGGCGACATCGACGTCCTGATCAACAACGCCGGTGTGATGGACATCCCCGCCGCCCGCACCGCCGACGGCCTCGATCTGCAGACCGCGACCAACTACACCGGCCCCTTCCTGCTGACCACCCTGCTGCTCGACCGCATCACCGACCGCGTCGTGCACGTCACCAGCGAACTGCACAAGCAGGGCCGGATCGACCTGGCCGACCTCGACTGGCGGACCCGCAAGCACAACGGGATGCAGGCCTACCAGGCGTCGAAGCTCGCGGTCGTCCTCTTCTCGCTGGAACTCCAGCGCCGGCTGACCGCCGCCGGCAGCCCGGTCCGCTCGGTGCTCGCGAGCCCGGGCATCGCCCGCACCGCGCTGGCCGCCCACTCCCGGTCGAACGTCGTCAACCGGTTCACGTTCCTCACCAACACCCCGGAGCGCGGCGCCCTTTCGCTGCTGTACGCCGCGACGCGGGACGTCCCCGGCAACTCCTACGTCGGCCCGGACGGCCTGGGCGGCTTCCGCGGCTCCCCGACCGTCCGCCGTCAGGGCAAGTCCGGCCTCGACCCGGTCATGGCCGGCCGGTTGTGGGATACTACGGCCGGCCTCGTCGGGGTCGCTTCATCGGCGGGGTCGCCCAACAGCCCATCGCAGTAAGCGAGTTGTCGTTCGGCGACGGTGTGTCCTTGGCGTGGTTCATGGACCCGGATGCGCCTCGCCGTTCCGTTCGTACGTCGCGGGGCAGGCCGCACAGTCGACGCTCAGCACCAGCAGCTCGCACCCTTCGGGCCAGTCCAGGACTGTTGGCTCGGGAGGTCAACTCGTCGGCAGCTCCGACGCGATGAAGCGCTCGAAGCCCGCATGGAAGGCCGTGCCGCGCGGGTCCGTCGCGCTGTAGTGGAAGGCCGCCACCCCACAGCCCCGCGCGTCGAAGGCGACGCCGGCGTAGGAGGCGACCCGGGTGCCGTTGACGGCGAGTTCCACCTTGATCCGGCCCGCACCGGCCGAGGAACAGGTCATAGACATGTCGACCTCCTGCCCGGTCTCCACTTCCAGGCCCAGGTCCGCGAGGTTGACCTCGACGACCCGGTCGTGCTGGAAGGCTCCCTTGTACCTGAACTCGCGCACGATCAGGGCTTCCTGATCCGTCGTCAGATAGGTGGCCCAGCGCGAGCCCTTGCGGAAGTCCCCGGAGCCGTCGCACCACAGCCCGACCCCGCCCTCACCGCCGTACCACTCCGTCTGGGTGCTCAGCCCTACCGCGAACGACGACGGCTCGAAGGGCGCCTGCGGCCACACCTCCAGCTCGGACTTGGGATCCACCAGCATGGTCCCGCCCTTGTGCGTGATCTTCGCCAGGGTCGGATCCTTGTACGACCAGTCGCCCGAGTCGGTCAAGTCGTCGGTGTACGTGAGGGGTTGGGGGCTCGTGGATCTCCCGGAGCCGTGCGTCTGCGGGCCGTTCTCCGTCGCCGATCCCCCCGAGGTGGTGCTGAGCACGATGGCGAGCAGGACGGCCACCGCGGCACTGCCGGCCGCGAAGCCCCACAGGCGTAACTGTTTGGCGCTTCTGCCGGAGGCACGGTTTGGGACGGATGCGGGACCGGAGCCACTGCTTTGGCCGCCGTGTTCGGGCGGTGGCGGACTCGTCTCCGTGCGCGCGCCGTCCGTCGCCTCCACCGCTTCTGCCTCTTCGGCGGCTTCCGCCACTTCCGCGAGCCGGGTGATGAGTTGGGCGGCGGTGGGGCGTTCCGCCGGGTCTTTGCGGAGGCAGTCGGCGATGGCCGAGCGGACCGGTTCCGGTACCGGCGTGAGATCCGCGTCGCGAGTGGATACGGCGACCAGTACCTCGTAGTCGCTCTCCCCCTCGAAGGGATGTCTCCCCGTGGCGGCGAAGTAGAGCGTGCCGCCGAGGGAGAACACGTCGGTGGCGCTGGTGACGCGGAGCGATTTGACCTGCTCGGGCGACATGTAGGCGGGTGAGCCGAGCACACTGCCCGGTGTGGTGAGCGCCGACTCCAGCAGGCGGTCGTCGCGGGCGATACCGAAGTCGATGATCCGCGGTCCGTCCGGGGAGAGCAGGATGTTGGACGGTTTGATGTCCCGGTGCACGACACCCGCCCGGTGCACCTGTGCCAGCGCGTGTGCGACGGCCAGCGCCAGGGACTGCAGCCGCCCCGAGGACAGCGGGCCGCCCGCGGTCACATGCTGGTGGATCGTGGGGCCCGGGACGAACTCGCTGACGATGTACGGATGCCGGCCGGTGAGGTCCGCGTCGAGGACCCGAGCCGTGGCCAGTTCACCGACCCGGCTCGCGGCGCCGAACTCCCGGCGCACCCGGGCGAGCGCGACCTCGTCGTACTCCTTGCCCGGCAGCAGGAACTTCACCACGACCTGCTGTCCCGCCCGGTCCCTGGCGAGCCACACCACGCCTTGTCCGCCGCGGCCCAACTCGCGCTCGCAGACGTACCCGCCCACCGACAACTGCATTCGCGGATCCATGTCCACGCCCCCAGCCCCGCCCCCGACATGGCTGTCGTTCAGCGTATCGGCTCGCCGGTCACCGAACACCGGGGACGGGCGGACACGTGCACCGTCATGCCGGAGCGCGCTTCAGCCGATGCGTGCTCCCGCGCCGCCGACGCGGACGCGGGGGTCGCCCGCGCGCAGCGTCACGGCGAGTTCGCCGGGACGGCCCAGGTCCTCGCCCTGGCGCAGAGTGAGGACGGTGTCCTCGGGGACCAGGCCGAGTTCACGCGCGTAAGCGCCGAAGGCGGCAGCCGCCGCGCCCGTCGCCGGGTCCTCGACGACGCCGCCTACGGGGAAGGGGTCACGGACGTGGAAGACCGTGGCCGACTCCCGCCACACCAACTGGACCGTGGTCAGGTCCAGTTGGTGCATCAGGGCTTCGAGGCGCCCGAAGTCGTAGGCGAGATCCGCGAGTCGGGCGCGGGTCGCCGCCGCGAGCACGAGATGGCGGGCGCCGGCGAAGGCGATACGGGGCGGGAAGGCGGGGTCGAGATCGGCTCGCGGCCAGTCGAGCGCGGCGAGCGCCTCGTCGAGGTCCGCGTCGGCGATCTCCTCGATGTGCGGCTCTACGCTGGTGAGTGTGGCCCGGAGCGTCCCGTTCTCCTCGGTCACCTCCACCGGTACGGTGCCCGCGCGCGTCGCGAACACCAACTCCCCCGTGCCCGTCCGTTCGGCCAGCGCGACGGCGGTCGCGACGGTGGCGTGCCCGCAGAACGGCACCTCGGCCTTGGGGCTGAAGTACCGGATGCGGTACGCCCGCCCCTCCGGACCACCGAGCCCCTCCGGGGGCGCGGTCAGGAACGCGGACTCCGAGTATCCGAGCTCGGCGGCGATGGCCAGCATGTCGCTGTCGGCCAGGGCGGTGGCGTCCAGAACGACGCCGGCGGGGTTTCCGCCGGACGGGTCACTGGAGAAGGCGGTGTAGCGCAACACCTCGGGCCGGGGCGCATTCGTCGTCATGCCCTGGCAACGCGGGGCGGGTTCCCGACCATTCCCGGACGCCGCGCCGGTTCACCGTGCGCTCTTCTTCTCAGCCCAGTTGCTCGGCCAGTCCGACGATGATGCCCTCCGGGCCGCGGACGTAGCAGAGCAGATAGCTGTCCTCGAACCGGGCGATCTCGCCGAGGAGTTCGGCGCCGTGCGGGCGCAGGCGGGCGACGGTGTCCTTGATGTCGTCGACGGCGAACATGACGCGGTGGGTGCCCAGGATGTTGTGCGGCCGGTTGCGCGGCCCGTCGCTGATCGCCTCGGGGCTGCGGTACTTCGCGAGTTCGAGCCGACTGTGGCCGTCCGGGGTCCGGACCATCGCGATGTCGCAGTGGACGCCGTCGAGTCCGGTGCACTGGTCGGCGAAGAGGCCCTGGACCTCTCCCCTGCCCTCCAGCTCCATTCCGAGTTCCACGAAGAACGCGACGGCGGCGTCCATGTCCTCGACGACGATGCCGACGTTGTCCATCCGCTGAATCGCCATGCTGGTCTCTCCCTCTTCCTCGTGCGGCCGGTGGCGACCGCTGCCGTCCCTGGGACGGAGTCGGTGGCCCGTTCTCGACATACTCGGGCCACCGAACTCCGAAAGAGGGTTCCGCCTTCTCGGGTCAGGCCCTGGCGTCGGCGTCCTGCGCGGCGGCCGCGAACTCCTCGGGGCCCTGCTCGGCCGCCGCCGGGTCCATCCACATGACCTGCCAGCCGTGGCCGTCGAGGTCGTAGAAGCTGCGTGAGTACATGAAGCCGTAGTCCTCGGCGCCGTCCACCTCGGTGCCGCCGGCCGCGAGTGCGGCGGCGCTGACCGCGTCGACCTCTTCGCGGGAGGACACGCTGAAGCAGTAGAGCGCCAGCGTGTGCGTGGTGGGATCGGCCAGCGGCAGTTTCGCGAACTCCGCGAACTTCTCGCGGGTGAGCAGCATGACGAAGGCCTGCTCGCCGACCAGCATGCAGGTGGCGGTCTCGTCGGTGAACTTCGGGTTGAAGCTGAACCCGAGCTTGGCGAAGAACGCCTTGCTGCGCTCCAGGTCCACCACGGGGATGTTCAGGAACAGCATGCGGCCGGGGTGTGCGGGAGTGGTCATGATGGGTCTCCGGTCAGTGGCTCGATGATGTACGTCCTGGTGGACCGGCCCCGTCGGCAGAACTCATCGGTGCCCCTCGGCCACGGTCGTGCTCCCGTGCCGCGATCAGGTGGCGACGGCCCGGAGCCGCACGTTACGCGCGTCGATCGCTTCCCGCGTGGAGGGCACGATGAGTTCGCCCCCGTCCGTGACGCTGTTCTGGGCGAACTCGACGTAGGGGCGCTGGCGTTGCTCGTAGCGCCCGAACGCGACCGTGTGATCGCCGCCCGCGGCTTCGAGTTCCTCGGCCAGGAAGTGCGCGCCGCTGAGGGCCAGTGAGGTGCCGCGGCCGGAGAGCAGGGCCGCGCAGTGTGCGGCGTCGCCGACCAGGGCGATACGGCCCCGGTGCCAGGTGGGCAGGTGGATCTGGCTGACGGAGTCGAAGTAGAACTCGGGATCGGCGCGGACCGCGTCGAGCAGCTGCGGGATCTTCCACTCGGTGTGTCCCGCGAAGGCGTCCAGGAGGATCTTCTTCTGGGCGTCGAGGTCGCGGTGGTCGTAGTCGAGGAGCCCGGAGCGGAAGAGGAACACCCCGAACGCCTTGTTCTTGTAGCGGGCGATGCTCGCCAGGTGGCCGGGGTAGTTGTACAGCGGGCTGGTCCGGTCGGCCCGGGCTTCGGCGGGCAGGTCGGTGAGGGCGACGTAGAGGCCCAGGTGACGCAGGTAGTCGCGTTCGGGTCCGAAGGCCAGGCCGCGGGTGACCGAGTGCAGGCCGTCGGCGCCCACGACGAGGTCGAAGCGTGCGGTGCGGCCGGAGACGAAGTGGACGTCGACGCCGCCGCCGTCGTCGGCGAGCGCGTCCACGGAGTCGCCGAAGACGATGTCCGTCGACGCCGGGAGTGCGGCGGCCAGAGTCTGCGCGAGGTCCTCGCGGGCGATCTCGAGGTCGTCTGCGGAATCGCTCATCTCCGCGACCGGCAGCCGGGCGGCCACGGAACCGTCGGCATGGACGAACACGCCGTGCTCCGCCATCCGGATGCGCTGTGCCCGGATCGCGGGCAGCACTCCCATCCGGTCGGCGCACTCGATGGCGTGGCCGCGGACGTCGATCGGGGCGCCGCCGACCCGCAGGTGGGCGGCGCGTTCGACGAGGGTCACCCGGTGGCCGCGGGCGCCGAGTTCCAGTGCCGAGGCCAAGCCGGCGACGCCGCCGCCGGAGACGAGGATGTTCACGGGAGTCCTGTTCGGGTGATTGCGGGAGGGGCGGGGCAAGCGCGCATCCAAAAGCGTCAATCTGTTGCGTTAAAGCTAACACGTCAATCTGTTGCATTAAGGTGGGGTGATGACGGAGACCCGGAAGCAGGACACGGACGGCACGCCTGGGCCGGTGGCCGCGCGGCGGCCGGGGGGCCGCACCGCCCGTACTCGTGCCCGGATCCTGGACGCCACGCTGCACGTCGTCGCGCGGGACGGCATCGCCGGTCTGCGCTACGAGGAGATCGCCGAGCTGGCCGGAGTGCACAGGACGAGCGTCTACCGCAACTGGCCCGACCGCGACGAGCTCGTGAACGCGGCGCTGCTCCAGTACTCGGGCACGGTGGAGCTGGAAGACACCGGGGACCTGCGCCACGACCTGGTCGACTACCTGGTGGCGCTGGCCGACCTGCTGTCCACGACGACCGGCCGCGCCATGCAGCGCGTCATCCAGTCCGCACGGGAGAACCCCGAGGTCGCCCTGCCCGTCGACCGGATCTTCGAACGGCGTCTGGCCCGCCTCCAGCAGGTCGTGGACGCTGCCGTGGCACGGGGTGAACTGCCGCCGGTCGACGGCTACTTCCTCGCCGAGCTGCTGACCGGTCCGGTGCACCTGTACGTCAGCCGCGGCCTGCGCCCCTTCACCCGCACCGAGGCGGAACGGATCACGGACGTGGTCCTGGCCGGGCTGCGGCACACAGCCGGCTGACATTCGCCGCCCAGAACACGGCCGGGTGCCCGACCGACGCTCGCCGGTCAGGCACCCGGTGTGTCCGAACTGCTCGTCACTTCTTGACGACGGACTCCACCCAGCTGATGAAGTTGGTCGTCGCGTCACCGGTGCGCTCCGCCATGGTGTGCGCCATTGCCCACACCGTGGCGAAGTCGACGTCGCGGATGCCGTAGTTCCGCAGGGCCAACTGGAGGTTGATCTCGGTCGTGTTGCCCGTGTCGCCCTGCATGATGCCGGTGCGGATGCGCCAGTGCCGCGCCACCTTCGACTGCCGGTAGCCGGCGAAGGCGGGCGAGAGGAAGTACAGCGGGTTGTAGGCGTCGCCCCGCCAGGCCATGTCCTTGCCGACGCTGTCCTTCTTCGCGAAGTCGCTGTCGTACGCGGCGGCGCCGTAGGCGGAGTCCCAGTCGGAGTACGTGGCGTACGTCGTCTCGTTCGCCTTGACGACGTCACGGGTGAGCGGCGCGAAGTGGGACGGGGCGCCCAGCCCCATCGCGAAGACGCTGTTCTCGCCCTGCCCTCGGGAGTACCCGTCGAACGCGCCGACCGGCTTGTTCGCGTTCTTCTGGCTGTTGACGAAGCCTTCGAGGCCGGACACCGTGGCCGTGTTGGTCGTGGCGTCGTAAGTGACCCATGTGCCGGCGGTGTTGAGGTAGGCGATGTAGTCGGCGACCGTCTCGTACGTGGTCGAGGTCCCCGTCTGGCCCGATCCGGGCGGGCCGCCCTGCGTGGTGATGGTGTACGGGAAGGTGTTGTCCGACAGGAAGTTGTTCAGCGAGGTGGTGATCACCTCGATCAGGTGGTCGTAGTAGCTGCCGGCCAGGTAGGTGCCACTGCCGGACTCGGTCAGCTCCAGGCGCCTGCCGTGCTCGTCGCGCAGCCCGAGGCGGTTGAGGTACTTGGGCCAGGCCTTCGCGAGGTCGGCGGAGTAGGCGCTGGTCCAGGTGGTGGACGCGCGGGTGCCGGTCGAGGCGAACTGGCCCATGTTCCACTCGTAGGACAGGTTGGCCTCTGCAAGGTTGGTGATCGGGCACCAGGCCATGACGCCGGCGACGGCGTCGCTGAGGGGGCGGCCCTGGGCGTCCTCCATCGCGGCGCCGATCGTGCGCAGGTACGGGTGGTAGAGCGGGCTGTCACCGGACGTGCCCGCCACGGTGTCCTGGGCACCGCCGCCGCTCATGCCGAACAGGACGATGTCGTCCGTACTGCCGGGCAGGACGCCCTCGTTGTACCGGAGGAACCGGATCGCGGCCTTCAGGTCGGTCACGCCCCAGGGGGCCGCGTCGGAGCGGGTGCTGGTCGAACTGTCCCGGCCGCGCAGGCCCGGCCACACGTAGACGAGCCCGGCCGCGAGGTACTTCGACACGCTGCTGTAGCTGTACGACGTGGCCGGCGCCTGCTGGGCGTAGCCGGGGGTGTTGACCGGGATCACGATCGGCGCCGTGCCCCCCGAGTACTGGCCGACGGTGCCCTTCCGGTTGAGCTTCGCGGTGTACGTGGTTCCGTCGCTGTTCGCGGTGGCCGTCAGATAGGCGCCCGGCACATAGATCGACAGGTTCTCGTAGTCCGTCGCGGCCGGGTTGGCGACGTACACCTTCCCCATCTGGTAGTACACGTCGTTGGTCGCGTCGTACGACCAGGCGGCGGAATCGAACTCCAGCGAGTACGCCGAGGACGCGCTCGGCGAAACGCTCGACGAACTGCCCGACGACGAGGTGGCGGCGAAAGCCGTGCCCGCCGTGCCCTCGGCGATTCCGAACGCGGTCATGGCCGCGACGCCCGTGGCGCTCCGGATCACAGTTCTGCGGTTGACGTCCACCCGTGGACCTCCTTGTACAGCTGGTTGCGTGGTCACAGCCGTACGCGCCCAGCGCCTTGGCGACATCGCGGGCAGGTTGGGCTGTGCGGCTCGGTCGCGTCCCAGACTGTCGGCCGGGGGCCAGGATTGTTAACAATTTCGATGATAATTGTGTTAGAAGTTTGCCCGCGGGACGCCTGTAACTCCGCCCGACCGGAACGGAGCGAGGGTACGCGTCAGCGTGTGAGTGCCGCCGTTGTCCCCCTGAGCACAACGCCGCAGCGCCCGGTCCGGGGCGATCGCCCTTCCCTCGGCACCGTCACGGACACGGTCGAATCAAACCGGGTCACCGAAGCCGCCACAACCTCTCTCCGTGATCACCACCACGTCCACATCAAGGAAGTGCGACGGTAACGGCCGGAGACAGGAATCACACAGGCGAAGGAGCCCCTCCCGGCCTCGGAGGCCTTGTCGACGCCTCCCTGCCCCCGCAGGCCCATGGGCCGCATCCCCTGCCCGGCAGCCACTCCTCACCGGACATCAATGACCGCCGAAAGCCACCCCCACTCCCCCCACACCCGAAAGGCGCCCTACGTGAATGCTCCTGCCCTTGGTGGAATCCCCATGCGTCAGCTCGCGGCAGCCCTGACCGCCTCCGCGTCCGCGCTGGCACTCACCGCGTGCGGCGTCATCGACGGAGCCGGCGGAAGCGGCAGCTCCGCATCCCCCAAGAAGGGAGACGACATCACGGTGGGGCTGCTCCTGCCCGACAAGGACACCGCACGCTTCGAGAGCTTCGACCACCCCGTCATCAAGAAGGAGGTCGCCACCCTCACCCACGGCAAGGGCAAGGTCGTCTACGCCAACGCCGAGGCG
>Ga0307511_10003177_pt1 | contig 16903 bp, 12 predicted proteins | sample 13_EM_MG_FD_200266 | JGI IMG/M metagenome (GOLD analysis project Ga0307511, IMG submission 200266) | Populus trichocarpa ectomycorrhiza microbial communities from riparian zone in the Pacific Northwest, United States - 13_EM | ecosystem: Host-associated > Plants > Roots > Unclassified | place... | reverse complement strand
TGTTGGCGTGCCGGGTTATCGATCCGCCCTCGAGCCGAGGGCGGCTACCTGGATTGACTTGGTCATGGTGTTGGCGTGCCGGGTTATCGATCCGCCCTCGAGCCGAGGGCGGCTACCATGGGGAGCGGCTACCTTAAGGGCATTCGATTTTGTGGCTTTCCACTTCCTCTTGCGCGGCGGCGCGGGCCCAGGCGTCGGCTTTGAGGATGTCGTCGAGGTGCGGGTGTTCGATATTCTTGTGCCGTTTCATGACCGCTTCGACCGTGTGCCAGATGGCGGGGAAGAGGATTTTGCCATCGAGAAAGGCGGGTACGGCGATTTCATTGGCGGCGTTGAGTACGGCGGGCAGGGTGCCGCCAAGATTGCCGGCTTCGCGGGCCAGTCGAAGGGCGGGAAAGCGTTCGGGGTCGGGAGCTTCAAAAGTGAGTGAACCCATTTCCGCGAGGTTGAGCGGCTTGAGCCGGTTCGGCAAGCGGTCCGGGTAGGTGACGGCGTACTGAATGGGGAAGCACATGTCGGAGTGGCTGAGCTGGGCCAACTGGGAGCCGTCGACGAATTCGACGAGCGAGTGGACGATGCTTTGCGGGTGGACGACGACATCGACCTGGCTCATGGGAACGCCGAAGAGCCAGCGGGCCTCGATCATTTCGAGGCCCTTATTAAAGAGGGTGGCGGAATCGATGGTGATTTTGCGGCCCATGGTCCAGGTGGGGTGCTTGAGCGCCTGGGCGGGTGTGACTTTCGCCAGTTCCGCTGCGGGGGTTTTGCGGAAGGGACCACCCGAGGCGGTTAGAATCAGGCGGCGGATGTGCCGGGTCGGTTCGCCGACCAGGCATTGAAAAATGGCGTTATGTTCGCTGTCGACCGGAAGAATGGGCACATTGTGCTTTGCGGCTTCCCGGGTGACTTCTTCCCCGGCCATGACCAAAATTTCCTTGCTGGCCACGGCGATGGCTTTGCCTGCCTTGATCGCGGCGAGGGCGGGAGCCAATCCGGCGGTGCCGACGATGGAAATCAGCACCATGTCGGCTTCCGGCATCGTGGCCAGTTTGATCAGGCCTTCAGGTCCGCCATGGCAGGCAGTGCCGGAGGGGAGTTGCCCGCGAATGGTGTCGAGTTCCGCCGTGTCGTAGAGGGCCACGGCACGGGGCTTGAATTCGCCGGCCTGGGCCAGGAGCGATTGGGCCGAGCGTCCCGCCGCCAGGCCGACGATTTCCATTCGATCGGGGATGTCGCGGGCCACTTTCAGCGCGCTTTCGCCGATGGAGCCGGTCGAACCCAGGATGACAACACGTTTCTTTAAACTCATAGGATGGAGGTCTAGGGATTTCCCTTTGCAGTTTCAAAAGTAATCTGAGGGTTGGGATTATTCCCCGGCGAGACGTTGGGCTGGTTGACAAAAATGACGCTCTGGGTGCTGGTTTCTCCCGGGGCCAGGTCGGGAAAATCGACCCATTTGCCAAATTGAGAAAGAGGATCGTTTTCCGGGAGTCGATGAATGGGGTCATGACTCATTCTCTGGTCAGTGCCTCCCACCAGGATGCCCCGATAAGGCCGCGCCAAGACCTGGACTCCCACGGCCTTGGCATTGCCCTGATTTTTGACGACGATGAAAGCGGTGAAGCTGCCGGCTCCTGGAACATCATTCTTGATTGAAAAAGAAATCTGGCTGACATCGGCCCCTTGAGTGTCGTTTCCGGAAGATTTTGGCGTGGCGGAAGGAACGGCAAAGAAATGTTGCGACTTGGCATTCTCGATCGTTTCCTTATCCAGCCTGCTGTTGTAATCCATAAACTGTCGGATGAGCATGATGCCGACGAATACCCAAAAGAGAACAATCAGCCAGCGTATTGGAGTCACCCTTTCGGTTTAGCTGCCTGGGCTGCAACGGGCAAGCCAGAGTCCCCTGTTTTTCGGATATCGGCCCGTCCCGCAGGCGCGGGATGGTTACCTGGGTTGATTTGGTCGTGGGGGGCTAAGTTATCGACCCGCCCTCGAGCCGAGGGCGGCTACCATTAACCGCATCTTGCTTCGTTCGCCAAGCCGGGCAAGTTGAAGAATAGCATGTCGAATGTTGAGAAGATTTTTCAGCGCTGGATGAGCCAGCCGGAACTGAAGGGCCTGAGTGAAAGCCGTGCCGCTATTTCACTGCATGAGCTGCCCGCCTCGGCTCAGGCTTTTGTCCTGGCTGGGTTGATGCGCCATGCCCCGAAGCGGATTTTTCTGGCCGTGGCGCCGGGAGTGAAGAATCAGGAGGAGCTGGCGAATGACCTGGAGGCCTGGGGTGCGCCGCATCTTTTTTTTCCGCAAGTGGAAGAGCCGACGGCTGAGACGTTGCCTGATCCGGAAGCGACGGCGGAACGGCTGGCCGCCCTGAATCGATTGAATTCCGGTTTTGCGGGAGTTGTCCTGACCACGAAGCGGGCGGGTGAACAGGCCCTGCCCAAGCCGGAGATTCTTCAGGATCATCGTTTGAAGCTGGTCAAAAATACGCGAATGGATCGGGAAGGGATTTTCCGGCAGTTGCAGGAGGCCGGTTATATTCGCGAAGCACAGGTGCAGGAACGGGGCCAGTTCAGTGTGCGCGGCGCGGTGGTCGATATTTTTTCCTGGGATGGGATGAGACCTTTGCGGACGGAGTGGGAGGACGAGGAGTTGATTTCGTTGCGGGAATTCGATGTCGATGCGCAACGTTCCGTGCAGCATCTCAAAACGGCCGAGATTAGTTTGGCCGGGCCAGGTTTGAGCGGAAATAAGGAGGGCGAAGCCACCCTGCGGGATTACCTGCCGGTTGATTTTGTCGTGGTTAATCTTGGCGCGGAGGAGGAAGAAGAGGTAGCCGTCGCAGTTCCTGCGACGGACCGTCGCTCGGAGAGCGACAGCTGCCAACGGCATCTCTCGCTGGAATTTTTCGCTCATGATTTCCTGCATGCGCCGCGGGGTGATTTCATTCTTCAGGAAAATCGGCGCGAGCTTTTTCTCGATCACCTGCGGGATTGGCTGGCGGAGAAGTGGGAGGTGGCGATTTTTTGCAATAACGAAGGTGAGCATAAGCGGCTGGAGGAAATTCTGACCGAGGTGCAAATCCCGCCGGAGGCGATCACCTTCCTTATCCGTCCGCTGTTACGCGGTTTCGTCTGGCCAGCGGGGAAGTTGGTGGTTTTGAGCGATGCGGAAATTTTCGGGCGTTACCAGACCCTGAGGGCTTTGCGGCAACAGGAGCGGCTGGTGAGCCTGCGGAGTCAGCATCAGGCTCTCGATTTTACTGAGATTCAGGATGGCGATTATGTCGTCCATCTCCATCACGGTATCGGGCTCTATAAGGGGGTGACGACGCTGCCGGCGGCGGATGGTTCCGGCGGCTCCGAAGTCCTGCTGCTGGAGTTTGCCGAGCAGAGCAAGCTTTACGTTCCGGTCGAGCAATCTTACCTGGTGACGAAGTATGTCGGGGTGGGGCGGCGTCACCCGCCGCTCGATACGCTGGGGGGTTCGCGTTGGGAGCGGGCCAAGATTTCCGCGCAAAAAGCGGTGATGGATTACGCCGCGCAATTGCTCGGAGTGCAGGCGGAGCGCGATTCGCTGCCCGGTCATGCTTATCCGCCCGATACGCCGTGGCAACGCGAGTTTGAGGAGGCGTTTGTCTACGAGGAGACGGAGGACCAGGAGCGGTCGATTCTCGAAACGAAGCGGGACATGGAAGGCACGCGGCCGATGGACCGGCTGATTTGCGGCGATGTTGGTTTTGGAAAAACGGAGGTGGCGATTCGTGCGGTGTTCAAGGCGGTGCAGGATGGCAAGCAGGCCGCTTTTCTCGTGCCGACGACGATCCTGGCCGAGCAGCATTGGAAAAATTTGCGCGAACGGTTTGCGTCTTATCCCATTCGGGTCGATTGCCTGAGTCGCTTGCGTTCGCTGAAGGAGCAGCGGGGCACCATCACGGGATTGGCCGATGGTTCGGTGGATGTGGTTATCGGTACGCATCGGTTGCTGTCCAAGGATGTGAAATTCAAGGATCTGGGGCTGGTGGTGGTGGATGAGGAGCAGCGTTTCGGCGTGAAGCAAAAGGAGAAGTTCAAGCAGCTCTTCCGGCTGGTCGATGTGCTGACGCTTTCCGCCACGCCGATTCCACGTACGCTTTATCTTTCCCTGACCGGCGCGCGGGACATGAGTACGATCGAAACGGCCCCGCCCAACCGGCATCCGGTGGAGACGATTGTGGCGCCTTACGACGAGCGGGTGATTCGCGAGGCGATCCAGCGGGAGCTGGCGCGTAATGGGCAGGTTTATTTTCTGCACAACCGGATTCACTCGATCCAGGAGGTGGCGCAACAGCTCAAGATGCTGGTGCCGAAGGCGAAGATCGATATTGGCCACGGACAGATGGACCCCGATGAGCTGGAATGGGTGATGGAGCGTTTCGTCGCCGGGGAGACCGATGTGCTGCTTTCGACCACGATTATCGAGAGCGGACTCGATATCCCGAACGCGAATACGATTATCATCGACCGGGCGGATCGTTTTGGCCTGGCCGATCTCTACCAATTGCGGGGCCGGGTGGGGCGGGCCCAGCACAAGGCGTATGCTTATCTTTTTCTGCCCCGGCATTTGATGACCGTCGGGGATGCGAAAAAACGGGTTTCGGCGATCAAACAATATTCGCAACTTGGCGCCGGGTTTAAAATTGCAATGCGCGACCTGGAGATCCGTGGCGCGGGTAATTTGCTCGGGACGGCGCAAAGCGGGCATATCACGGCGGTGGGGTTCGATCTTTATTGTCAGTTGCTGAAGACGGCGGTGGCCCGGATGAAGGGGGAAAAGACGGGGCGGCTGGTGGAGACCAAGTTGCAGATTGATTTCCTGGTTTGGCAGGAAAGCGAAGTGGATGAAAAGGCGGGGAAATACGGGGCGTTCCTGCCGCGTGCCTATCTGCCGGAGAGTCGCTGGCGAATGGACGGTTACCGGCGGATTGCGGAGGCGAGCAGCCCGGCGGATCTGGAAAAATTGCGATTGGAGTGGCGGGACCGTCACGGGCCGTGGCCGATGGCGGTGGAGCGGTTGCTGCTGGCGACTGAGATCAAAATCGCGGCTTCCGAGGAGCGAATCGGGCTGGTGGAGACCCAGGAGGAGAAGCTGATGCTCCGGCAGGGGCAGGATTACATCATGGTAAGCGGCAAGTTTCCCCGCTTGACCGTTCAGGAGCCAATTTCTAGGATGAAAGAAATACTTTCATGGGTTGTTTCCTTGAAAAGGTCGCCGTAGCTCGGCGCCTTCCTCATCGCGGTCTACATGTATGCGTCCCCTTAATGGTGTGGACGGGTATAGCCTTTTGCCTTGCGCCAGTTGCCCAAGCGCAATTATTGACCGATGGCATTTATGCAGTGGTGAACGATAAAGTTATCACCAGTGTGCAGGTTAATAATGAGGCACAAGAGACGGAAAAGTTATTGCGCCAGAATTTTACGGGCGAAAGTCTATTTTATAAGGTAAAGGAAGCGCGGCTGAACGTTCTCCACGCCTTGATCGAGCGTGAATTGATCATTCAGGACTTCAAAAAGTCGGGTGGATTTATTCCTGAAACCTACACGAACGAACGCATCGGGGATATTATCCGCAATGAATATGGCGGAGACCGGGTGGCCTTCATCAAGACGCTCTTCGAGCGCGGCGTGACGATGCAAAAATATCGGGACGAAATTCAGGACAACGCCATCGTGGGTTATATGCGCAATAAGAACGTTGTGCAGACGGTGCTTATTTCGCCGTACCAGATCGAGCAGTACTATCAGCAGAACCTTCGTCTTTTTCAGCAGGACGAGCAGATCAAGGTTTCCACGATCGTTTTGCGCAAGGCGCTGTTTCCCTCCAAAAAAACGGGGCCCGACGGCAAGGTGATTACCTTTGACCCCCAGGAGGAAATCGCGAAGGAGATTCTCTACAAGCTCGATACCGGTTCCGATTTCGCCGAGCTGGCCAAATCCTATTCGGAGGGGAGCAACAAGGAAGAGGGCGGCGAACTGGGTTGGGTGACGCAAAACGGCAAGCTGGCCATCCGATCCGATCTTTGGCCGACCATCGCCAAGTTGAAGCCCGGTCAACACACGGACGTGATCGAGACCAGTGATGGTTTTTATTATATCCTGCAGGTGGAGGATATTAAGAAATCGGCGATAACTCCGTTGGAAGATGTGCGGGCGCAGATTGAGCAAACGGTCATCAGCGAGGAGAGCCAGCTTCGCCAGCAGCAGTGGCTCGATAGCTTGCGCGCGAAGGCTTTTATCAAGATGTTCCTCTAAACGGCCATCACCGTTAATTTTGAACACGTGAAGAAGCCTGTTCCGACCATTGCCATTACGTCGGGCGATCCTGCGGGCATTGGGCCCGAGATTATCGCCAAGACTTTGCGTGATCCGCGATTGCCCAAGGGGTTTCGCTTTGAGGTGCTGGGAGCCAGGAGTGGAATAGGCATTCGTCCCGGGAAACTTACGCGTGCATCGGCGCGCGTCGCCCTGAAGGCGTTGCAGGAAGCGGCGCAGGGTTGTCTTGCGGGAAGATTCGCCGCCATGGTGACGGGGCCGGTGCATAAGCTGGCCATCGCCCGACTGCAACCTGATTTCGTTGGGCAGACGGAATTTCTCTCACGCGCCTGCGGGCTTTCGGACGAGGACGCCGTCATGATGCTGACCGATCCGAAGCTGACTGTGGCGCTCTGCACCAATCACTGCTCGTTGAAGGATGCGCTGAAGCGTCTGACACCGGAGCGAATTGTCCAGGTCACAAAAATTACGCGGCAGTTTTTGCAGCAGCGCGGCATTGCAAAACCGCGTCTGGCTTTTGCCGCCATCAATCCGCATATGGGCGAGGGTGGTCTGTTTGGGAATGAGGACGTCCGTCTTGTTCAAGCGGCATGCGAAAGGCTAAGAAAAGAAAAAATTGCGGTGTGTCATTTGCCCGCTGACACGATCTTTTATTATGCCGTGCAAAAAAAGGCCTTCGATGCGGTGATTTGCGCCTACCACGATCAAGGGCTGATTCCCTTTAAGCTCGTCGCGTTTGAAACGGGGGTTAATGTCACGCTGGGGCTGCCTATTATCCGCACTTCGCCCGACCATGGTACGGCCCTGGAAATTGCGGGCAAAGGCGTGGCCGATCATCGGAGCATGCTGGCGGCAATGCGGCTGGCCTGTCAGTTGGTTTCAAAATCGAAAAGTGAATTGAAGGAATAAGAATGAAAATTGGACGCATCACTTTAAGCGATCGCGCCGCGCAGGGCGTTTACGAAGACAAAAGCGGTCCCGAGATCGAACGGATCATTTCGCGCACCTTCGAGGAACCGACGGAATTTATCCGCGTGCTTATTCCCGACGATCCCGATCAGCTGCGCGCGGAACTGATCCGTTTGTGTGATGTGGAGAAATGTCCGCTTGTCCTCACGACGGGTGGAACGGGGCCGGGCAAGCGCGACATCACGCCGGAAACAACGTTGCAGATTCTGGACAAGGAATTGCCCGGCTTTGGCGAGATCATGCGCTACTACTCTTATGAAAGAGTCCGCACGGCGATCTTGTCCCGGGCCACGGCGGGTATCCGGGGGGAAAGCCTCATCATTAATCTGCCGGGACGGCCCCGGGCGGTTAGGTTTTGTCTGCTATTGCTGCGGGAAGCGATTGCGGAGGGGCTGGAACATATCACCGGCAAGCGGCCTGTTTTGTTCGTGGACCCGATTGAGATTCCACTGGAAAAATACCTGCCATTCCTGGGTTGGCTGCGGCCCAAGACCGATCCGCGCGACCGGGTGACCAAACACAAATAAAAGCCGCTACCAACTGACGGTGACTTTTTCGCGGCGCTGGGTTTTCTTGCTGAAATAAAAAACGCATCCGTATTGCGTTCCAAATTCGTGCACGAGTCGAGTGGCTTTGACGTCGTAGCAGCAGTACTTGGCGATGTCCGCCAGTTTGCCTTCTTTCCACCACTTGAGCGCTTCCATGCCGTCGGCGGTCTTGCCGCAACCGAGGGTCTGCTCGGCGATGGCATCGAGGCCCACCCGCAGGCCGATGTTCTTTTCCACATCTCTCATGAGATCGAGCACCGGTACCTGGCTTAAATCAAAAACGGAGTAGGGCGCGAGCACTTCAAAGTCGAAGTCGATGACGTTGTAGCCGATGACCATGTCGGCGCGCTGGAGTTCCTGCAAAAGCTGGGGGACTTCGTTCTCGCCGTAAATTTCGTAGGTGCCGCGGAGCGTGCTGTAGGTGACGCCGAGGGACATCTTCATCGCGCGTTTGTTATGCCAGCCGCCGACTTCCGCGGCGCTTTTTTGCGTTTCCAGATCGAAATAGACGAGGTTGGGGCTGGCCATGGAGAAGGGAAATTTTTAGACAGGATTAACAAGATTAACAGGATTTTTAAAAAGAGATGCAATGGGGGAATAAAGAGATTCGCTTCAAGTTAGTTGTCCCGCGTTTACGGAACGGATCGGCGCAAGGGCCTGCGCCGGCTATCCGAGTATTTAGACTTCCACGGCAGGGGCCGACGGCGCTTGCTTGCGCCGGTCGGTCAACCAGCGGACGACGACGTAAAAGACCGGGGTGAAGAGGGCCCCGAAAAAGGTCACGCCGAGCATGCCGAAGAAAACGGCGGTGCCCAGGGCCTGTCGCATTTCGGCTCCGGCACCTGTCGCCAAAACCAGCGGCACCACGCCGAGAATGAAGGAAAAGGAAGTCATCATGATGGGACGAATGCGCAGCCGGGCCGCTTCCACGGCGGCGTGTCGGCGCGTTTCTCCGCCCACGTCCTGCCGGGTCTTGGCAAATTCAACGATCAGAATGGCATTTTTGCAGGCGAGCCCGACGAGTACGACGAGGCCGATCTGAGTGAAGATATTATTATCCATGGGGCTGAAAAAGGTGCTCCGGAGCCAGACGCCCCAGATGGCGCTGAGGAGGCACATCGGCACGATGAGGACGACGGTGAAAGGCAGCGACCAGCTTTCGTATTGCGCGGCGAGGGTGAGAAAAACAAAGAGGACGCACAGCGGGAAAATGAAGATGGCGGTATTGCCCGCCAGGATTTGCTGATAGGTCAACTCGGTCCATTCAAAGCTCATGTTCGAAGGCAGTTCTTTCTTCGCGAGGTTCTCCATCAGGGTGATGGCTTGGCCGGTGCTGGTGCCGGGGGCGGGCGAACCGGTGATTTCCGCGGAGGGAAACATGTTGTACCGCACGACGCGGTCGGGCCCGGTGATGTCGCGCACAGTGACCAGTGTGCTGAGCGGCACCATTTCGCCTGCGGCGTTGCGCGTTTTGAGATTGCCGATGTCCTCGGGGCGCAGGCGATACATCGAGTCGGCCTGGGCGGTGACCTGATAGTTGCGGTTGAAGAGGGTGAAGTCATTGACGTAGAGCGAGCCGAGATAGATCTGGAGCGTGCTGAAGATGTCGCTCAGGGCCACGTTCATCGTCTTGGCCTTGGCGCGGTCGACGTCGATGTAGAGTTGCGGGGTGTGGGCCCGGAAGGAGGTGAAGAGCTGGGTCAGGCCGGGCGTTTTATTGCCTTCGGCGATAATGCGTTCCACCGTTGATTGCAATTGGGTGTAATCGGCGCCGGTTCGATCCTGAATTTGCATTTTAAAACCGCCGACATTGCCGAGGCCGTTTACCGCCGGAGGAGGGAAGGCGAGGGCAACGCCTTCGGGAATGCCGAGTAACTGGGGAAAGAGTTTGCCCATAATCGCGCCGGAGGAAAGGCCGGGGCCGTCCCTTTGGCTAAAAGGTTTGAGAGGAAGAAAAATCGCGGCGGCATTGGAGGCGCTGGTTCCGCTCAGGGCGGAAAAGCCGGGGAATTCGACCGTGTGGGCAACGCCGGGAATATTGCGCGCGATTTCGGAGGCCTTGTGGACAACCGCCTCGGTCCGTTCCAGTGAAGCGGCATCGGGTAATTGGGCGACGCTGATCAGATAGCCTTTGTCCTGGGTTGGAATAAAACCGCTTGGAACAAGCTGAAATCCATACCACGCCAAAACGAGGAGTCCCCCGTAAGCGAGCAGGATGAGCGGGGCCACAGAGATCAGTCCGCCGATGACGCGGACGTAGGCGCTTCGGGCCAGTTCGAACGCCCAATTGAAGAGGGCAAAGAACCAGCCGACCAGAAGGTTGAATATTTTCTGGAGAAGATCGGGCTTGGCGTCGTGTTTTTGCAACAGCAAGGCGCACAACGCCGGGCTGAGCGTGAGTGAGTTGAAGGCGGAGATGATGGTAGAGACGGCGATGGTCAACGCGAACTGGCGGTAAAACTGTCCCGTGATTCCCGAGATGAATGCAGTGGGAACAAAGACCGCGCTTAAGACCAGGGCGGTGGCGACGACGGGGCCGGTGACTTCAGTCATCGCCTTGCGCGTCGCTTCGACAGAGGAGAGTCCGCTTTCCAGATTTCGTTCGACGTTCTCGACCACCACGATGGCGTCATCGACGACGATGCCGATGGCCAGCACAAGTCCGAAGAGCGAAAGATTGTTGAGCGAAAAGCCGAGGGCCGACATGACGGCGAAAGTGCCGATGAGCGAAACCGGCACCGCGATCAACGGGATGATGCTGGCGCGCCAGGTTTGCAGGAAGACGATGACGACGATGACGACGAGGCCGATGGCTTCAAAGAGGGTCTTCACCACCGACTGGATCGATTCGCGGACGAACATGGTGGTGTCGTAAATGATGCGGTAATCGATGCCGGGCGGAAAACGCTCCTTCAGTTTTTTCATGGCCGCATTGACGGCGTCCGAAGTGGCGAGCGAGTTGGAGCCGGGCAGCTCGAAGATCACCATCGCCACGGCGGGTTTGCCGTCGAGCATGCTATCCATCGTATTGTCGAGCGCGCCCAACTCGACGCGCGCGACGTCCTTGAGCCGGGTGACCTGTCCGTCCGCACCTGTCTTGATGACGATATCCTCGAATTGACCGACATCGACGAGTCGTCCCATTGTGCTGAGCGTGAGCTGGAATTGGGTGCCGCTGGGAGCAGGCGGCAGGCCGAGAACACCCGCGGCTACTTGGACGTTTTGTTCCCGGATCGCATTGACCACGTCGCTGGCGGTCATGTTTCGGGAAGCGATTTTTTCGGGATCGAGCCAGACGCGCATGCTGTAGTCGCGCGCGCCGAAAATCTTCACGTCGCCGACGCCGTAAAGACGGGTCAGCGTGTCCTTGATCTGGAGAAAGGCGTAGTTGCTGAGATAAAGTTGGTTGTAACTTCCGTCCGGCGAGATCAGGTGGACGACCATGGTGAGATCAGGCGACTGCTTGCGCGTGTTGACACCCAGGCGGCGCACGTCTTCCGGCAATTTCGGTTCGGCAATGGCGACGCGGTTTTGCACCAGCACCTGGGCGGTGTCGAGATTGGTGCCGAGCTTGAAGGTGATGGTGAGCACCATCTGGCCGTCGTTGGTGCACTGGGAAGACATGTAGAGCATGTTTTCCACTCCGTTGACTTCCTGCTCGATGGGGGAGGCGACGGTATCGGCCACGACTTTCGCATTGGCGCCCGGATAACTCGCCGTGACCTGAATCGTTGGCGGGACGATTTCCGGATATTGCGAGATCGGCAGCGTGATGAGGGAGATCGAACCGACCAGGACGATGACGATGGAGAGTACCGCGGCAAAAACCGGGCGGCTGATGAAAAAGTGGGGAAAGCTCATCGTACAGTCTGTAGCGGCGGTCTATGACCGCCGGGATTTCCCACACGGTTTCTCTTTTTTCCGGCGGTCGTAGACCGCCGCTACAGGGGAAAGAACGCAGCTCATTCGAATCCGTTCTACGAATGGGCCGATTCCGATGCGGGCGTGGGAGAGGCTGCGGCCTGCGGTTTGATCGGCTCTTCTTTCGGCACAACCGTCATGCCGGGGTGGACCATTTGCAAACGGTCGAGCACGACGGAGTCCGACGCTTCCAGCCCGGAGCGAATGACGCGCAGGCCGTCAACGAGCTGGCCCGGAACGACCTGCCGGATTTGGATGGTTTGATCGGGCGCGACGATAAAGACGACTTTCTTTTCCTGATCGGTGCTGATGGCGTAGTCGGGAACGAGCAGGCCGGTGTACCGGCTGCTGCCGATGACGCGCAGGCGCGCAAATGCACCGGGGATCAGGGTACGGTCCGGATTGGGAAAGACGGCCCGGATGTGCAGGGTGCCGGTCGTCGATTCGATCTGGTTGTCGGTGAAGTCGATGATGCCCTTGTAGGGAAACGCATCGGAGTTGCCCAAGGCCAGTTCGGCGGAGATCACGCCGTTGTTGCCTTTGCGTAATCCCTGGCGGTCGAGTTCCTGGTATTTCAGGACGGTGGCCTCATCGACGTCCGCGTAAGCATAAATCGGATCGACCGAGACCAGGGTGGTGAGCATGGTCGAGTCCTTCCCGTCGCCGGTGACGAGATTGCCTTCCGTTACCATGGCGCGGCTTAACCGTCCGTCGATGGGGGCGAGGATGCTGGTGTAGGCCAGGTTGAGCTGGGCGGTTTCAAAATTCGCCTGGACCGACTTCACGGCGGCATTGGCGGAGGCGAAATTTTTGCTGCGCGTGTCGATTTCTTCGGCGGAGATCGCCTTGTTCTTGAAGAGGTCCTGGGCGCGTTTGTAGTCGTTCTCGGTGAGATCGAGTTGGGTTTTGGCACGGTCCAATTCCGCCTGGGTGCGGTCGACTTCGGCCTGATAGGGGCGGGGGTCGATGATGAAAAGCAGGTCGCCCTTTTTGACTTCCGCGCCGTCCTTGAAATTGACCTTCTGGAGGTAGCCGTTGACCCGGGCGCGAATTTCAACGCTGTTGACGGCGCTCAGGCGGGCGGTGAATTCGTCGTAATCGGTGATTTCCCTGGCCAGGGGATGGCCAACGGTCACCTGCATGGGTGGTGGAGCCTGGGGCGCCTGCCCGGATTGCCGTTGGCAGCCGGGGAGAAGGAGCAGGGCCAGGATTGAAAAAGCAAGCACTTGCTTGCACTTGTCCAGGTTAAAACAATCCGTAACAACCATTGTTTCAAAGTATATTGAAAGCTCGGTCTGTCTAGCGATCTTTGATTTCCGTAGGTTAAGTTCTAAGCGTGCAGACGTTTCCCATTGGATAGAGGTCTGTCGCTTTGCGCTTGGGCAGCGAGCGGAGAGATCTTCGATAGTCGAATGACTTAGGACGCTCTTGGAGGGTTAAGCCAGGTCCAGGCAGGTCCTTCGACTGCGCCTCGGGTCTACGATGAGCTCAACCCGGGTTTGATGGTTCGGCTCCGCTCAGGATGACGGAGTTGGGAAAGCGGAGTGCGACGGCTACCAATTGCAGGCCGGGATCGGCAATGAAATTGCCTCAGCAAGTGCGTTCCCAAGTACAACTTGGGAACGAGGAAAAGGTTCGCACGGAGAACACAGAGGTCATGGAGCAAAAGAAGATGACTTAAAAAGTCTCCGAGGTCTCCGTGTTCTCCGTGCGAAACATGTCTTCACTCAGGATGACGGAAGGAAAAGTCCCGCCGTCGAGCCGACGGCGGCTACCCTAATAAGGCAGGGCACAGATTACTGTGCCGGCAACTTAGAAGCTGGAAGGTTTTTGCGGAACACGATAGGGTTTCGCTTCCCTATGAAAGTTTCCGATTTGCGCGGCATCCTGACCTATATTCCCGGTTTCCGGGAAAAGACGTTTGTGATCGCCCTCGATGGCGCCATCATCTCCGACGATAATTTTGCCAATATCCTGCTCGATCTGGCGGTGCTTCGGTCGCTGAGCATCCGGCTGGTCATCGTGCACGGCGCTGCCCATCAGTTGCGGGAACTTTCCGAGCAGACCGGCATTCCGCTGAGCAACGCGGACGGGACGGGCATTACCGACGAGGAGACCCTGAAGCTCGCGCTGACCGCGGCGAATCGGATTACGCACGAGGTGCTGGAAGGACTCGCATCGAACGATCTCCGGGCCTGCTACACCAACGCGGTGATTGCACATCCTTACGGCATTGTCGGCGGCGTGGACCGGCTTTTCACGGGCCGGGTCGAAAGGGTCGATACGGAATTTCTCAACCAGCTTTTGGAGAAGGGGGTCATACCCGTTATCGCGCCGCTCGGTTTCGATGGCGACGGACGGACTTTCCGGGTCAATTCCGACGGCGTTGCGGTGGAGGTGGCCGAGGCGCTGAAGGCTGCCAAGTTGATTTTTGTGACCAATCACAATGGATTTACCCGGGGCGGCAAGCCGATCAGCCAGATCTCTGTGACCGAAGCCGAGGAGTTTTACAAAAAGAACAAAGGTGAAATCCCGGAAAATCTGGTTTCCAAGTTTGAGCATTGCATTCAGGCGTGCCGCAACGGGGTCAATCGGGTGCACGTTCTCGATGGGCGGGTCGACGAGGCGCTGCTGACGGAAATTTTCTCCAGCGAAGGTATTGGCACGATGATTCACGCCAATGAATACCAGGCGGTCCGGCGGGCCTTGAAGAAGGATGTCCGGGCCATTCGGAATCTGATCCGGGAATCGGTCGAGCAGGAGGAACTGGTGAAGAGGACGCGACAGGATATCATTTCCCAGTTGAGCGATTATTATGTCTTCCAGATCGACGGCAATATCGTGGGCTGCGTGGCGCTGCATGTGCAACCGGGTGGCGAAATGGCCGAGCTCGCCTGCCTTTCGGTCAGCGGCGCGCATGAAAATATAGGCATCGGGTTGAAGCTGATGCTCTTCGCGGAGAACGCCGCGAGGGAACGGGGTGTGAAGACGATTTTCCTGCTTTCGACGCGGGCCTTCAATTATTTCCAGCAAAAGGGCGGCTACAAAGAGGGCTCGCCGGAGAATCTCCCTCCCGCGCGGCAGGAGAAATATGAGAGTAGCGGGCGCAATTCCAAGGTGCTGGTGAAGCATCTGGTTTGACCGGCTTATGCTTCGTCAGATTAAATCTTTGTTTTCGTCTTGCAATATTCTGCCCATCTGGCGCAATAGCATCGGCTTATGGCTAATTTAACGAAGCGCGACTTGGTTGTACGCATCAGCAATGAGACGGGAATGGTTCAGCAGGATGTGTTGAATGTCATTCAGCGCACGCTCGATCATCTCACGGAAAGTCTCGCCAACGGGCAGGCCGTCGAACTGCGTAATTTCGGTGTTTTTGAGGTCAAATTGCGCAAGGCGCGCGTGGGCCGTAACCCGAATCGTCCGGAGCATGATGTACCGATTCCTCCCCGCGCGGTGGTTAAGTTCAAGGCTGGCAAGGAAATGAAAACCAAGGTGATGAAACTTTCCCAGACGATTGCCAGTCAGCCCCAATCGACTCCCGGTTCCAGCCCCGAGGCTTAAAGAAGTTCTCTCGTCCCGAGCAGGTCGAGGGATCAGCCTCCATATTTGACCATGGCCCTTCCAGGTTTTCGCGACTTTTATCCTGACGATTGCGCTTTTCGCAATGCGATCTTCGCCCGGTGGCGGGACGTGGCCCACCGTTACGGCTTCGTCGAGTATGACGGCCCGCCGCTTGAGCCGCTCGATCTCTTCACGAAAAAATCGGGCCAGGAAATCGTCACGCAGCTTTATAACTTCAAGGACAAGGGGGATCGCGAAGTTGCGCTGCGTCCCGAAATGACGCCCACGCTCGCCCGGCTCGTTACCGCCCGGCATAAGGATTTCAAGAAGCCGCTGAAGTGGTTTTCCATCCCGCAAGTTTTTCGCTACGAACGCCAGCAGAAGGGGAGGCTCCGCGAGCATTACCAGTTGAATTGCGATCTTATCGGCGAAGCGGGACTTGAAGTCGATATCGAATTGATCGCGCTGGTGATCGATGTGTTGCGCGCCTTCGGCCTGACCGAAAAAGATTTTGTTGTGCGCCTGAGCGACCGTCAGTTCTGGACTGATTTTATGAATGCCAATGGCGTACCCGAGGACCAGCGCTACGCCTTTATCCAGGCCATCGATAAGAGCGAGCGTGAAGATCGCGCCAAAACGGCGGAAAAACTCGGCCCTCTGGCCGCCGCAGTTTTCGCCATTCTCGATGACGCAGGTAGTGCGAAAAGCGAACGGCTCGATACGGTTGAGGTAGGACTTCGCCATCGCGGGTTGCAAGACTACGTGAAGCGCGATTACACGGTGGTGCGTGGTCTCGCTTATTACACCGGTGTTGTGTTCGAGGTCTTCGATCGCTCGGGCGAATTTCGCGCCATCGCGGGCGGGGGCCGTTACGATACCCTTCTCAAAAACCTTGGAGATGTCGATCTGCCTGCTCTTGGTTTCGGTATGGGAGACGTGGTTCTTGGGGAGATTTTGAAGGCCAAGCAGTTCGCGGCTTCCTTAAAGAAAAATGGCGGCGTTTACGTCGTGATTGCCGATGAGATTTATCGTCCGCAAGCCCTCGGTCTTGTTCAACGCCTGCGCGATACTCAAGGGCCTGCCGTGGAATATCCCTTTACTGCGACCAAGGTCGGAAAGCAATTTCAAGCTGCCGAGGAGCGAGGATGCGCTTTCGCCGTTCTGGTTGATGCCCAAATCCAAAATGCCGTTGTTCAGGTCAAGGATTTAGGTTCCCGTTTGCAGATCGAGTCCTCAGTGAATGATCTCAAGGCCACCTTGAGGCGACTAAGAGATACTTCCTCATCCTGATCCTTCGGCAGCCCCACCCTTCTCCCGCAGTCCCTCTAAAGACTCGCACTTGGGAAATTTATTTGGAGATGAAACCGAGGTATCCTCGTCGTTCGCGCCTCGATTTGGCCCAAATTCGACTCGTTATGTGCCCCATGCTTATTTTTCGGACGGTCTCTAGGATCTGGTTGCCCATAACCGGCAGACTAATTTTTTGGAATGTTTCCTATGTGCCGAGAGTTATAATTCCTCTTTAATGATTCTAAAGGAAAGAATCTTGTAATAACACCTTTACTTCTTGCGTTACAAGTGTGTCAC
>Ga0307511_10003176_pt1 | contig 16908 bp, 15 predicted proteins | sample 13_EM_MG_FD_200266 | JGI IMG/M metagenome (GOLD analysis project Ga0307511, IMG submission 200266) | Populus trichocarpa ectomycorrhiza microbial communities from riparian zone in the Pacific Northwest, United States - 13_EM | ecosystem: Host-associated > Plants > Roots > Unclassified | place... | reverse complement strand
ATGGTTTTGATCCGTTGATGGGAATCGTCAAAATGCTGGTCAAGTTTTGACGCAGGCCGATCCACCGGAAACGGACCGCACGTGATTCGAAGCCCCCTCGGTAAGGTCTTCCTGGGCATTTTTTTCGCGACCGTCGAGGTCACTGAAATTGACGAAGGGTCGGCGATCACTTTTTATTTCCAGGCTACAGCGCCGCTCGTGGCCGTTATGCCGACGAAGGATAGTGCATGAAGATCAACCCTTGCGGAAATAGCCATTGAGAATCAAGGATGCATGCAAGGCCGCGGGGCGCGCGTTCGGTCTGGAATTGCGGCGCTTCGAGCCCGTGAGCTCCCACACGGCCCAAATGCGGGCAATGCTGGCCCACCACGCGGTCAATCTGGTATTCGACGTAGGTGCGAACTGCGGACAGTACGCCCACGAGCTGCGCCGGCATGTTGGGTATCATGGCCGGATCGTTTCCTTCGAGCCGATGCGCAAGGCGCACGAGCAGCTCCGCAGGGCGGCAGCGAAGGACGAATTGTGGGAGGTCGCGGAACGTGTAGCCGTCGGAGCGCAGACCGGTAACATAACGATGAATATTTCGCAGAATTCCGTCAGCAGCTCCATCTTGCCGCTCCTGGACGCGCATGCGCGTGCGGCTCCGGAGTCACGTTACACGACTTCCGAGGAAGCGCCTCTGGTGACGCTCGATGCGGTGGCGCCGGAGTATTTCCGCGCTGACTCGACCGCATTCCTCAAGATCGACACCCAGGGATACGAGAGCCAGGTGTTGCAGGGCGCGCTGCAAACCCTGGCGCGTGTCGTGGGCCTGCAGCTCGAGCTTTCTCTCGTGCCGCTGTATGCGGGCCAGGATCTCATGCCGCAGCTGCTGGAGCGCGTGCGCGCTTTGGATTTCGATCTGTGGGGAATAGCGCCGACGTTTGCCGAGCGCGATACCGGCCGCATGTTGCAGGTCGATGCCATATTGTTCCGGCGGAAGCGTTGAATCGAGATCGAAAAAATTGAATTGAGTTCCAGAAAATGAATTACCAGGGAGGTCGGAGATGGATTACCGGAAAATCGTGCAGGACGTCATTGTTGAGCACAAGGCGGCACCGGTGGATATGTTGGGAATTGGCGATGGCACGGGTGAATACAACTACTTGAATGCGCTGCGCGCTTCGTACGTGAGGACCCTTCGGGACATTGACCGTCTGTATGCAGGCGATCGCAGCAGCCGGCGGATCCTGGAAATCGGCTCATTCCTGGGGGCAGTCAGTATTTCACTGAAGAAGCTCGGGTATGACGTCAGCGCCGTGGATATCCCGGAGTTTCATGCATCGGACAGGCTGCGCGCGCTGTATGCGCGGCACGCGATTGCGTATCATGGCTTGAATCTGAAGAGCTCCAAACTGCCGTTTGAACCCGAATCGCAGGATGTGGTCATCGCCTGTGAAGTCATGGAGCATCTGAACTTCAACCCGCTGCCCGCCTTGCAGGAGATCAGCCGGGTTCTGAAAAAAGACGGGCATTTCTACGTGGCCATGCCGAATCAGTCGAACATCGTCAACCGGGTCAAATTGTTGCTGGGGAAGTCGATCCACAACCCCATCGATGACTACTTCAAGCAGCTGGACAGAAACGACAACATGATCGTTGGGTTGCATTGGCGGGAATACACTCTGCCCGAGACGGTCGAGCTGCTGGAGAGAATGGGATTTACGCCGGTCAGGAAGTATTACTTCACCGACACGGCGTACCCGCCGCCGAATATCTTCAAATCGGCGCTGAAGGGTCTGGCATGTCTTTTTCCGCCATTCAGGCCGTCCCAGGTCGTGATTGGCAGGAAAGTTGCGACCCCCGCCCACGATTTCTGGCTGACTGATGCGAACTCCTGAGGCTGCAGCGCGCCATGCACACGCCCCGGTCCGAGTCTCATTCCGAGAAGATCAGCATCATCACGGCAACCTACAACTGCGCGGACCGATTGCCGGAACTGATGGCGAGTCTGCGCAACCAGACCGATCGGGACTTCGAGTGGGTCGTGTGCGATGGCGCTTCCACGGATGGTACCCTGGAGTTGCTGCAGTCCGTAACAGGCTTGAATGTCGTGATGTCTTCCCAGGCGGATTTCGGCATCTACGATGCCTTGAATCGAGCCATCGGCGCCGCATCGGGTAGCTACTACATTGTCGTCGGCGCCGATGACCAATTGCACAGCGATGCGATAGCACGGTTTCGCGGTGCGATCGAGCAGGAGCGCGCGGACATGATAGTCGCGGATGTCGCGTACGGACGGCACTTGTTCCGGGTGAAAAGGGCTCCGTCGTGGCTGGTCGGCGAGAAAGCATTCATCGCCCATCATTCCGTGGCTACCGCGTTCCGCAGGGACTTGCATGCCAGGTTCGGCTTGTACTCGAGGAAGTTTCCCATAGCTGCCGATTCGCTGTTCGTGCTTCGAGCCTGCAAGGCTGGCGCAACCCGCTACAGGACGGATTTCGTGGCCGGCACTATCGGCGGCGGGGGCGTTAGCGCCGTGGACTCCATGGGCAGCGCAACCGAGCTGTTTCGAGTCCAGCTGCTGAACGGTTGCGCGCTGATTCCTCAGGTGCTGCTGCTGCTGCTGCGCATCCTGAAGGGGTCCAGCTCCCGCGTGCGAGCTCTGCACGACACACTGTTTTTTCGGTGATCCGCACTTGCGAACACCCCACTCGTGAACGTATGACCAGCCGCAATTCGGACCTGCCCAGAGTCAACCGCAACCTCATCGTGCACATCTGTTCGATCGGGATCGTGCCGAAACTCTTTCTGGTGGAGCCCTTTCGCCGGATGCGCGCTGCCGGTTACGACGTGGTGCTCGTGTGCTGCGACGATGCGGACGCCCGTTATGTGGCGCAGGCCAGCGGTATCCGTTTCATACCCGTTCCGATCAAACAAGGTGTCGCCCCCATCTCAGGATTGATCGGCATGGCCCGGCTGTGGCGCCTGCTGCGCCGTCTTCGGCCCGCGATCACGGATTCCCACTGCACCAAGGCCGGCGTAGTCGGGACCTTGGTGAGCTGGCTCGCCCGGGTTCCGATCCGGATCTACCACAATCACGGCATGGCGTTGTTGAGCGCAAGGGGACTCAAGCGGGCGGTGTTCCACCTGGTCGAAGCGACTGCCTGCAGGTTTGCAACACGCGTCATCTACGTCGCCCCTTCGAACCGGGAGGATGCGGTAGCCGCAGGCGTGTGCCCCCCGGGAAAGGCGGCGGTGCTGGGCCCTGGAACGATCTGTGGCATAGATCCCGACAGATTCGACCCCGTGAAGAACGCACCGCGCGGTATGGAGCTGCGCCGGCAGGCTGGAATTCCGCCGGACAGCCTGGTTTGCGGCTTCGTCGGCCGGATAGTTCCCCACAAGGGGATCGAGACGATCCTGCAAGCCTGGCGCCTTCTGCCACCCGAGCTTCGGGCCAACGCCTACCTGTGCATCTTCGGATCCCTCGGGACGCGCCGCATGTATGCTCTCGTGAACGCAGCGGCCTCCCAGCCCGAACTGCACGTCAAGTACCTCAAATTCAGCAACGAGCTGCCAGCCTGGTATTCCACAATGGCGTTGCTCGCGCAGCCGAGCTGGCATGAGGGTTGGGGTTATAACGTCCTGGAGTCCGCGTGCAGTGCGGTGCCGGCGGTCGGCACCCGGATTTCAGCCACCGTCGACGCTATTGTGGATGGCACGACCGGGTTGCTCGTGCCTGTCAAGGATCCCCAGGCCATGGCGGCTGCGATCGCGGCACTCCTGCAGGACCCGGAACTGCGCCGACGTCTTGGGCAGGCCGCCAGAGACAGGGCGCTGCGCGACTTTGCCCAGGAAAACATCTGCCCGCTGTTGATCCACGAGTACGCCAGGCTGTTGAATGAGCTCGGTGAAGAAACCCGGACGATGAATGCCGGGACTACCGGTACGAACAATCGGCTTGGACCGGGTTGAATGATGGCGGCAGCTCCAATGCGTGTACTGGTGACCGGCGCCACGGGATTTGTCGGATTCACGCTGTGCCGCGCCCTGGCGGACGCGGGTTGCGTGGTGCGCGCCGCGCTTCGCAACGATCGCGCCTTGCCCGAGCACATAGCAGAGCGCGTGGTGGTGGGCGGCATCGATTCCAGCACGCAGTGGCAGGCAGCCCTCGATCGTGTGGACGCGGTGATCCATGCCGCAGCGCGTGTGCATGTCATGCACGATTCGCCGGCAGCACGCAGCCTCTATACCGAGACGAATGCGCACGGGACTGCGCGTCTGGTTGCAGCCGCCGCGCAAGCGGGCGTACGCCGATTCCTCTACCTCAGCAGTGTGAAGGTGAACGGCGAGGAGAACAGCGACCGGGCCTATACCGCGCTTGATGCGCCGCACCCGTCTGATGACTACGGCCTGTCCAAGGCTCTCGCGGAGCAGTATGTGCGGGAAGGAAGCGCATCGACCGGCCTCCCAGCGGTGATCGTTCGGCCGCCACTCGTGTACGGCCCGGGCGTCAAGGCAAATTTTCTGCGCCTGATGAGTTGGGTTGACCGGGAATGGCCCTTGCCGCTCGGCGCCGTGAGGAATTCGCGAAGCCTGGTGAGCGTCTGGAATCTCAGCAGTCTGTTGATGGATCTGTTGAACAATCCCGCGGCGCCCGGGCATACCTTCATGGTCAGCGACGATGAGGACTTGTCAACGCCCGAGCTCATTCGCCGCATCGCCAGGGCTATGAAGCGCCGCGTTCGATTGATTCCGGTTCCGATGGGCGTGTTGCAATTGGGCGGCAGGCTGACGGGGCGAAGTGCCGAAATCGCCCGACTGTGTGGCTCGTTGACGGTCGATGCGACGCAGACGCGTGCGATACTCGGGTGGTCGGCACCGTTGAAAGTGGATGAGGCGCTTGCTCGGACTGCACAGTGGTATTTGTCCGAAGGCCGCTCACGTGAACACTGAAACGGGTTTGATAGGAATTTCCGCGCTACTGCTGTCAGCGTGGCTGACAGGATTGGCGCGCAGATTCGCGCTGACGCATGGTGTGCTCGACGTGCCAAACGAGCGCAGTTCGCACACCACCGCCACGCCGCGCGGTGGTGGCGCATCCATGGTGGTCGCCTCCTCGGCTGCGTGGGTTGCCCTTACTCTGCTGGGCGGGATGCGGACCGATCTGCTCATTGCCCTGCTCGGAGGCGGGGTGGCAGTGGCAGCTGTTGGCTTCTGGGACGACCGGCGCGCGGTGCCCGCCGGGGTGAGACTGGCCGTGCACGCGGCAGCTGCGCTGTGGGCGCTAGCCTGGATTGGCGGGCCGGGCGGTCTGGAGTTTGGCCACAGGATCGTCGAGTTGGGATGGGCAGGGTACCTCCTCGCCGCCCTGGGCATCGTCTGGACACTGAATCTTTTCAACTTCATGGACGGGATCGATGGCATCGCCGTTTCCGAGGCGGTGTTCGTGGCATTCGGCGGAGGGCTGTTGATGTACGTTGCCGGGACGGGCGGCGGTGTTACAGCCGCCAGCCTGGTGTTTGGCGCCGCGTGTTGCGGCTTTCTACGCTGGAACTGGCCGCGGGCCAAGATCTTCATGGGTGATGTGGGCAGCGGTTTTCTGGGTTTTGCCGTCAGTGTCATGACTCTGTCTGCGGCGCGCGACAACCCCGTCGCGGTGTGGGTCTGGCTCCTGCTCGGCGGAGTGTTCTTCGTCGACTCGACCGTGACCCTAGTGCGCCGGGTGCTCAGGGGTGAGCCGATACACGTGGCGCATCGAAGCCATGCCTACCAATGGCTCGCGCGGCGCTGGGGTAGTCACAAGCGGGTCACAGTTGCTGCCGTTGCCTTGAACGTACTGTGGCTGCTGCCATGTGCGCTGGTTGCGACACTCCACCCCAGCCTTGCGTTCGCGGTCTTGCTCATTGCGCTGACGCCCCTGGTCGTTCTGGCAATCGCCGCGGGGGCCGGAAGAGCGGAAGATCGTACTCCTTGACATCAGCGCATTGCGCTCGCGCGGTGTTTGCCGCACCCCGAAGTCGACCTCATGTAGCCGTTTGTAGCCGCCATCCGGGCGGCATGCTGCAAAGTTGAACAGAAATGAGTGATGGACTTCCTTACTCTGAGGGCGACCGCGGCACGGGTTTCCTTCGTCAATTGTCCCGGGGCGGCGACAATAACCGTTCCGTGCATGGCTATCACCCCTGCACGGCCGGGCGGTGGGACCGAGTCTTGCTTAAGGTCAACTTCGAGCGCATCCGTACGTTGAGCGTTGGAAAGTGTGACTTGTGTTTGCCAAGCAATTGAATCAGTTGTCGATTGAGCTGCATGATTCATTTACAATCGCGCGTCGATTGATACGCCCGAGTACAAGGTAACGTTTCCGCCGGATGATTGAGCGATCTTGGGCGCCGGGGGAGATTGCATGAAGGACAAGTACGAGGCCGGGGGGCACGCATCAATGGGTGCTTCGGCAGCCGAGGCGATACTGGCGCTACCGCGCCAGCAGAAGCGGCTGATCATGCTGGTCGCGGATGCCGTTGCGATTCCAACGGCGCTGTGGGCGGCACTGATTCTCAAGTTCGATCGAGTCGATCCGGTCCTCGAGCGCACGGCGGCCTACTTCCTGGTGGCCATCAGCGCCTCGCTCGTCATCTTTTCCATGCTGGGTCTGTACCGGGCGGTGATCCGCTTCATGGGTCCGCGCTCGATGTTGACCGTGGTCATTGGCGTGACGCTCTCGGTTTCGGTGGTCGTTGCCTTCGACCGCCTCTCCAACTCCGAGGTACCGCTGTCGGCGTTCGCCATCTTCTGGTGTCTGGCTCTGCTCTACACCATCGGCAGCCGATTCTTCGTACGTTACCTGTTCGCACGCACCCTCAACGGAAAGTCGGCCGCGAGAGTGGCCATTTACGGCGCCGGGGATGCCGGGGCGAGACTCTCGTCGGTGCTGCTGGGCGGTCCGGATTTCGAGCCCGTCGCCTTCGTAGATGACAAGAAGTCCCTGCAGGGCAGCAGCATCAACGGCCTCACCGTATTCGGGTTGGACGTGTTGCCGCAGCTAGTACGCGAGCGGCAGATCGATCGGATACTCCTCGCAATGCCATCGGCCTCGCGGCGCCGGCGACGCGAGATCTTGACGGCCCTCGAGCCGCTGGGGCTGCATGTTCAATCGCTGCCGCATCTGACGGATCTGATCGCAGGCAAGGCACGGATCGATGAGCTGCGCGACGTTGAAGTTGGCGATCTGCTCGGCCGTGACCCAGTCCCCCCGAATCCACGGCTGTTTGGCTCGTGCATCCGCGGCAAGTGCGTACTCGTCACCGGCGCCGGCGGCTCGATCGGCTCGGAGCTGTGCCGCCAGATCATGCAGCTGTCCCCGAGCCGCCTGGTTCTGTTCGAGATGTCGGAAATCGCGCTCTATACGATTGAACGCGAGCTCAACGAGATAGCGGTGCGCGACCGTTTGACGGTCGAAGTCGTACCGCTCCTCGGCAACGCACACCACAGGCAGCGCGTACGTGAGGTTCTGGCCGCATACAGCGTGCAGACCATCTACCACGCCGCGGCGTACAAACACGTCCCGATCGTCGAGCACAACGTGGTCGAGGGCATACACAACAATGTCATCAGCACCTGGTACACGGCTGAAGCGGCCATCGAGACCGGGGTGGAGACTTTCGTCCTGATCTCGACCGACAAAGCGGTGAATCCGGCCAACGTGATGGGCGCCACCAAGCGCCTGGCCGAGTTGGTACTGCAGGGTCTGCAGGAGCGCTCGAGCAGCACGCGGTTCTGCATGGTTCGCTTCGGCAACGTGCTCGCCTCATCGGGCTCCGTCGTTCCGTTGTTCCAGGAGCAGATCCGCAGGGGAGGGCCGGTCACCGTGACTCACCCGGATGTGATCCGATACTTCATGACCATTCCGGAAGCCGCGCAGCTGGTCATCCAGGCGGGATCCATGGCGAAGGGCGGAGACGTCTTCGTGTTGGACATGGGCCGGCCAGTGCGGATCGATGATCTGGCCCGCCGCATGGTGAGCCTGATGGGTCTGACTGTCCGGGATGCGGATTATCCCGAAGGCGACATCGAGATCGAGTACACCGGTTTGCGCACCGCGGAGAAGTTGTTCGAGGAGCTGCTCATCGGGACCAACGTCACGGGTACCGACCATCCGATGATTCTGCGGGCGATGGAGCACCGCCTGCCGTGGCTGCGCATGCAGCAAATCCTGAATGACCTGCTGGTAGCACTCTCGACCTTCGACTGCCACCGTGCGCTCGGCCTGCTGGTGGAATCGGTCGCGGAATACAACAGCCAGGGCATGGAGATCCGGGATCACGTCTGGACGCGCAAGCAGACGGTGCCGCACTCGGCCGATGCCAAGATCGCCGACTTCGCGGCCAAGCGGCGTAGCTCGGAGGCGGGAATCAAGCCCGGGCACGAGCAGCGGCCGGCCTGAGCCCGGCCGTCAGAGCTTCAGTAGCGATCTGAAGAATTCGATGGTTTTCGGCAACCCGTTCTCCAGCAGTACGGTCGGTTGCCATTGCAGTTTCTGCGCGGCGAGCGTGATGTCGGGCTGACGCTGGCGCGGATCATCCTGCGGCAGGGGTACGAACACCAAGCGGCTGCTGGACCCTGTGAGCCTGATCACTGCATTAGCGAGCTCCAGCATCGTGAACTCGCCGGGATTGCCCATGTTCACGGGACCTAAGAAACCGAGCTCGTTATCCATCATCCGCACGAGACCGTCTATCAGGTCATCGACGTAGCAGAAACTGCGCGTCTGCCGTCCATCGCCATAGATCGTGATGTCTGCGCCGTTGAGCGCCTGGACGATGAAATTGCTGATGACCCGACCGTCACGCGGATGCATGCGGGGCCCGTAGGTGTTGAATATTCTGACGACACGGATTTCGACCCCGTTCTGACGGTGGTAGTCAAAGAATAGGGTCTCGGCACAGCGTTTCCCTTCGTCGTAGCAGCTGCGCGGACCGATCGGGTTGACATGACCCCAGTACGATTCGGGCTGCGGATGCAAAGTGGGATCGCCATACACTTCACTGGTCGATGCCTGCAGGATTTTGGCCTTGGTTCGCTTCGCCAGCCCGAGCATGTTGACCGCACCCACGACGCTCGTCTTGACTGTCTGGACGGGGTCGAACTGGTAGTGCACCGGGGATGCGGGGCAGGCGAGGTTGTAGATCTGGTCAACCTCCACGTACAGCGGAAACGTGATGTCGTGCCGGAGCAGCTCGAAAGCAGGGTTGGGCAGCAGGTGCTCGATGTTCTGACGCGCGCCCGTGAAGAAGTTGTCCACACACAGGACTTCGCACCCCTTCTGCAGCAGCCGCTCGCACAGGTGCGAGCCGAGGAACCCCGCGCCGCCGGTTACCATTACACGCGTCTTGAGGGAATAGTTCTTCATCCGCTCGATGGTAGCCGAACAGTCCCGGCGCAGGCGCTACAGCGGACGTAACCTGGGCGCCGCGGCGGTGAGACCGGTTGCGCCTTTCCGCCCCCGACTGCCTTACAATAGCTGCCGCAAAGCTTGAGGGCGGGGCAGCCATGCTTTAGGCTCTAGGGCTCATTCTTCCTTGTCACTCAAGAACTTACCGGAATGCGTGTAACCATTTTCGGCTCGGGATACGTCGGGCTCGTCACGGGTGCCTGCCTCGCTGATGCGGGCAATCATGTCGTTTGCGTGGACGTCGATGCAGGCAAGATCGAGCGCCTGAAGCGGGGGGAGATCCCCATCCACGAGCCCGGCCTGGACGCGCTCATCAAGCGCAACGCCGAAGCAGGCCGCATCGAATTCACCACTGACGCTGTCAAGGGCGTCGAGCACGGGCTGTTTCAGCTCATTGCAGTGGGAACACCCCCGGATGAGGACGGCTCGGCCGACCTTCGCTATGTGCTGGGCGCCGCGCGCACGATCGCGACCCATCTGAACCGGTATTGCATCGTGATCACCAAGTCGACCGTGCCCGTGGGTACGGCGGACAAGGTGCGCAAGGAAATTACGACGACCCTCACCGGGCGCGGTGCGAACGTCGAGTTCGATGTCGTCTCCAATCCCGAATTCCTCAAGGAAGGCGCTGCGATCCAGGACTTCATGAAGCCCGACCGCGTCGTCATTGGAACCGACAATCCGCGTACCACCGAGCTCATGCGCGCCCTCTACGAGCCGTTCACGCGCAACCACGACCGCCTGATCGTCATGGACATCCGCTCGTCCGAGCTCACGAAATACGCCGCGAACGCGATGCTCGCCACGAAGATCAGCTTCATGAACGAGCTGGCGAACATTGCCGAGCGCCTCGGAGCCGACATTGAAAAGGTGCGCGTGGGCATCGGTTCCGATCCGCGAATTGGCTACAGCTTCATCTACCCGGGCACGGGCTACGGAGGCTCGTGTTTTCCGAAGGACGTGCAGGCGCTCATCCGCTCGGCTCACGAAGTGGGGCATGCGCCGGGCATCCTGGATGCCGTCGAGTCGGTCAACAACCGCCAGAAAGAAGTGCTGGTTCAGAAGATGAAGCGCCACTTCGCCGATCAGTTGAAGGGACGCACGATCGCCATCTGGGGACTCGCGTTCAAACCGAACACGGATGACATGCGCGAGGCTCCCTCGCGCGCGATCATCGATCTGCTTCTGGATGCAGGCGCGCAGGTCCGCGCGTATGACCCGGTCGCGGCGGCGGAAGCGAAGCGCATTTATAGTGATCGCAAGGGGTTCGTGATCACAAAGAGTGCGTATGAAGCGGCGGAAGGCGCGGATGCCTTGTGTATCGTCACCGAGTGGCAGGAATTCCGCAGCCCGGATTTCGACCGGCTCAAGCAGATTCTGAAGACACCTCTCATTTTCGACGGCCGAAATCTCTATGATCCGGGCACGGTGGGTCGTTTTGGGTTCGCGTACTACGCCATTGGACGAGGCAGGACGACCCCGCCGGGCTGATGACTAACACCCAAGCAGGCACACAAGCGGATTCCTGATGCTCACTCCAGTCATCCTTTCCGGAGGAGCCGGCACGCGGCTATGGCCGCTGTCGCGCGAGTTGTATCCCAAGCAACTTCTTGCCCTGACCGGTGAGCGCACTATGTTGCAACAGACGGCCCTGCGCCTCTCGGGGCTGGCGGCGACTGCCCCGGTGGTGGTCTGCAACGAGGCGCATCGGTTTCTCGTTGCCGAGCAGCTGCGGCAGCTGCGCGTCGAGCCTCGAGCTGTCGTGTTGGAACCTTTCGGGCGCAATACTGCGCCGGCGATCGCGCTCGCGGCCCACGCGGCGCTGAAGATGTCATCGGCTGAGCCTGGCGAGGATCCCGAGTTGCTGGTGCTGCCGGCGGATCATGTCATCAAGGATGTGTCGGCCTTTCAGAAGGCGGTTCGTATTGCCCTCCCAGCGGTTCAGCAGGGCAAGTTGGTGACGTTCGGCATCGTACCCAGCGCGCCGGAGACCGGTTACGGATACATACAACGGGGTCAGGCCGGCTCCCCGGACGCAAGCTCCGGCGTGTACCAGATCGCACGCTTCGTCGAGAAACCCTCCCTGGACCGGGCGCAGCAATTCCTGCAGTCGGGCGACTACCTCTGGAACAGCGGCATGTTCATGTTCCGCGCGGGCCGCTATCTGCAGGAGCTCGAGCGCTTCGCGCCACAGATAGCGCGCGTATGCGCAAGCGCGTTCGAGAATGCGAAATCGGACCTGGATTTCATGCGCATCGATCCGAAGACCTTCGAACAGTGCCCGAGCGATTCGATCGACTACGCGGTCATGGAGAAGACCTCCGACGCCATCGTCGTACCGCTGGATGCGGGTTGGAGTGATGTTGGGTCCTGGTCCGCCCTGCACGAGGCATGCGAAGCGGATGCACACGGCAACGTGTCCCGGGGCGATGTGATCGCCGAGGATTCGAAAGGCTGTTACCTGTATTCCGAGAGCCGGCTCGTGGCCGTGGTTGGCCTGAGCGACCATGTGGTCGTCGAAACCAAGGATGCCGTGCTGGTCGCGCCGAAGGATCGGGTCCAGGACGTCAAGAAACTGGTCTCCCGGCTCAAGGAGGCAGGACGCTACGAGCACTCGCTCCACCGGGAAGTCTTCCGTCCGTGGGGGAGCTACGATAGCGTTGAAAACGGCGAGCGCTTCCAGGTCAAACGGCTGAAGGTCAAACCGGGCGCCACGTTGTCACTGCAGATGCATCATCATCGGGCCGAGCATTGGATCGTCGTCTCGGGGACTGCACGGATCACCCGCGGCGAGGAGGTTTTCCTGTTGGAGGAAAATCAGTCCACGTACATTCCGATAGGCGTGAAACATCGGATCGAGAATCCGGGCATGATTGCGCTGCACATCATCGAGGTGCAGTCAGGCTCGTACCTCGGCGAGGATGACATCGTGCGTTTCGACGATCGTTACGGCCGCAAGTGACATGATCAACCTGAATTCGTTCAAAGCGTACGACGTCCGGGGTCGGATTCCTGACGAGATCAACGAGTCCCTGGCCTACGACATCGGCCGCGCGTATTGCGGGTTCGTGCAGCCACGGCGCGTCGCGGTTGGCTATGACATCCGGTTATCGAGCCCGCAACTCGCACACGCCCTGAAGCGCGGCCTGATGGACAGCGGCTGCGATGTCCTCGACATCGGGCTGTGGGGTACCGAAGGGTCGTACTTCGCCACCTTCGCCGAGAAGCTGGATGGCGGCATCATGGTGACCGCGAGTCACAACCCGCCCGATTACAACGGGATGAAGTTCGTGAGGGAGCAGGCTCGGCCCATCAGTGGCGATACGGGGCTGCAACAGATGCGCGCCTCGATCGAGTCGCGGTCACTCCCTCCCAAAGCGGCGCTTGCCGGTGTCGAGCGGCCACTGGATCTGCGCGCGAAGTATCTCGAGCACCTGCTCAGCTACGTCGATCGCTCGAAGTTGACCGGGTTGAAAGTGGTCGTGAATGCGGGCAACGGCGGCGCCGGCCTGATCATCGACCAGATCGAGTCCCATCTGCCATTTGAGTTCGTGAAGGTCAACCACCAGCCCGATGGAACCTTTCCCAACGGGATTCCGAATCCCATGCTGTTGGAGAACCAGGCGGCAACCGCGGACGTGGTACGCAGCACCAAGGCAGATATCGGCCTCGCCTGGGACGGCGACTACGACCGGTGCTTTTTCTTCGACGAGCATGGTCAGTTCATCGAGGGGTATTACCTCGTGGGGCTGCTCGCGGAAGTATTTCTGAAGCGTGAGCCGGGCGCGCGGATCGTTCACGACCCGCGGCTGACCTGGAACACGCAGGACATCGTCCGTAGGCACGGTGGCGTCCCCGTTCTGTGCAAGTCCGGTCATGCCTTCATCAAGCAGAAGATGAGGGAAGTGGATGGGGCCTACGGCGGTGAGATGAGCGCCCACCACTATTTCCGTCAGTTCTCCTACTGCGACAGCGGGATGATTCCGTGGCTGCTGGTGCTGCAAGTCATCTGTGAGCAGCGCCAGAGCCTGTCGGAGCTCGTGGGCGAGCGGATGCGCCTGTTTCCGGCGAGCGGAGAGATCAACCGGCGGCTGACAGCGGACCCGAAGGCCATACTGGCGCGCGTGCGCGGGCTCTATGAGAGCAAGGCCGTCGGCATTGACTTTACGGACGGCTTGTCGCTCGAATTCCCTGAATGGCGCTTCAATCTGCGCAGCTCGAATACAGAACCGCTCGTGCGCCTGAATGTCGAGTCACGGGGGAATGAGGCGCTCATGAAGGAGAAGACCGCCGAGATTCTCGCCTTGCTCGACGCCTGAGGCGCAGCGCGGGAACGCTAATTGCGACCCAGGGCCGCAGCGCTTCATCTATTCCTACACAAGGAGAGGTCTTGCAGGAGCAGAAGTCGATACGGGTTCTGATTGCGGAAAACCACCGCGATCTGAGCGACGTCATGAGCCAGCTCATCGACACTGAGCCCGACATGCATTGTGTCGGACAGGTGTCGGACGCCGCTGAGGTGCTTCCTAAGGCACGAGAATCCTCCGCCGACGTACTCATCCTGGACCTCACGTTGCAAGGCGGCAGCGGCCTGCCATTGATCGAGCAACTGACGACGGCCATGCCGGACCTGCGCGTCATCGTGTTCAGCGGGCTCGCCAATAGCGACGAGGTCTCCCGCGAGGCGAAGCGCCGCGGCGCCGCTGCATTCGTCAGCAAGGGCTGCGATCTCAAGATCCTTTTTGATGCACTTCGGACCCCCGCCATTGCCAGCTGAAAGGCGGTAAGCTCCCGGCGACGGGATCCAAGAGGGGGAAGTGATACGATTGTGCGGTGTGCACCAGTTTTCGAATCCGGGAGCGTGGTACAACCGCCCGCGGGCCGTGCGCGGCCCTAATCGTTTGATTAAATCTGTCTGCAACCGGACACACTGGCCGTAAGTGTGACCGGCAGGTAATTTTCACGTCCCAACCGAACGGGGGCTACTCATGGCGCTCTGGAAAGATACGACCTCACAGCCCGGCCCAGCGCCGGCGCAAAACCTCCCTAACACGGGTGCCGCGCCGCACGCTCGTGAGCAGGAGAAGACCAACGTGGCCCCACTCAGTCCCGATGCGGCTCGCCGCCCGGTCAAGGAAGTGCAGAGGCTGGATATGAAGGAATCCGTCATTGCCTCGGATCTGACGATCGAGGGCAAGATTGTGGGTTCGGGTCATGTGAGGATCGCTGGTCGCTTCAAAGGCGACGTACACGTTGACGGCAATCTCACCCTCGACACGGGTGCCCATCTGGAAGGCCTGGTGAAGGCGAGCGTGGTCGTCGTAGGCGGCGAGTTGCTCGGCAACATCGATGGCGCTAAGCGGGTCGAGCTGCTGGAAGGCGGCGTGATCAGCGGCGACGTCAAGGCCGGATCCTTGACCGTGGCAGCGGGCTCGCGCATGCGCGGCCAAGTCGAATTCGGTTGGGACAGTGAAGGCCGTAGTACCACCACCAAGGGATACGGCACCGGTTCATGAGTGTAGCCTCTCGCCCGGTGTCCACGGGCAAGACGCGCACCTGTCCGCACTGCAAGGCGACGATTCTCGAAAGCCTCAGTATCTGTCCGGGCTGCATGCACCACCTGCGCTTCGACTCAGAAGCAGCGAAGCGCCAGGTGGCGGCTGCGCCCGCGTTACGGGTGGAGGGAATCATCCGCCATCCGCCGCTCGAACAGCCGCTCGAGTACTTCGTGATCATCGCCGTCCGCAACGACCGTGGCGAGGAGGTCACCCGCCAGGTTGTCAACGTCGGAGCCCTGCAGGCCGCCGAAAAGCGGACTTTCACGCTATCGGTTGAAGTCCTGCCCCCGCAGGCGCCCGCGCCGACGAAGTCGAATGCGCCCGCCGGGACGCTCAAGTCGCCGACACCGCAGCCGGCGGCAACCGTCCGGCCTTCGACCCCGAATACAACCCCGGCGTCGTCGTCAGCGCCGCCTACGGGTCAGACTACCAGCGGGTCAGCCGCGACCGGAGGCTCGGCACCAGCGGGTGCTGCTGCCGGCACCCCATCTGCGGCGAAGCCAACTGCGTCCTCAGGGCTGCTGTCGGGACCTACACCGGGCGCGCCGTCCTCGCAAGGCGCAACTCCCAGTCCAAGCTCAGGTCCTAACGCGCCGGGTCCCAACACTGCGCGGCCGCCCGGTGCCACCGTCAGGCCGCCTGGTGCCAATACCGTGAGGCCGCCCGGCCCCAACACGGGGAGGGTGCCCGGGCCCAACACTGCCAAGGGGCCGACAACGTCTGGTTATTCAACGGGTCCGTCGAGCCCGACGAGCCCCGCCAATCCGGCCAATCAGGCCAACCCGGGCAATCCCGGCAGTTCCGCCAATCAGGCCGGTCCGGGAAATCCCGGCAATCCCGGCAGTCCGGCCAGCCCTGCGAAGCCGACGAGCGGCTATGTGCTGAAGCCACCGAGTCCCGGCGGACCCAAGCGTCACTGATCGCAGTCCCGGGCGGGTTATCACGGCCTCGCCCCCGATATTCCCGTCGTCTGCAATTTGTATTGCACCCGTTACGCCGCCGCTGCGTTATATTCCGCCAGATATTTCGAACGGGAGCGGCGCGGCATGCGGAAGTTCTGGGTCGTCTGGTTGTTGGTGCTGGTATGTGCTGCCGGCGGCGGCAGCGCGGTGGCAGCTGATGATTCCAGCACCGTGCTGGTGTTCGGCGCGGCGTCGCTGACGAACGTACTGGACGATCTGTCGAAAGCCTTCACTGAGCAAACGAAGATTCCCGTCAAATCCTCGCTGGCCGCGAGCTCCGTGCTGGCGAAGCAGATCGAGGCCGGTGCACCTGCAGACGTGTTCTTCTCGGCCGACCTCGAGTGGATGGACTACCTGGAGCAGCGCAAGTTGTTGAAGCCGGGTTCGCGTCACGATGTGGTAGGCAATCGCCTCGTGCTCATTGCGCCGGCGGACAGCACCGTAACCGTGAAGCTGAGGAAAGGAGTCGACCTCCTGGCACTGTTGGGGCCCCAGGGTAAGCTGGCCACCGGTGATCCGGACTCCGTGCCCGTGGGCAAATACGCGAAGGCCGCGTTGGAGAAGCTTGCCGCGTGGGACAAAATTTCCGCGCAGATCGTGCGGGCCGAGAACGTTCGGGCCGCGCTTGCGTTTGTTGCTCGCGGTGAGGCGCCACTGGGCATCGTCTATAGGACGGATGGTCTGGCGGAGAAGAAGGTGAAAATCGTCGCTGAATTTCCCGCCGACACTCATCCGCCAATCACGTATCCGATCGCGGTGACGACTCACGGCGGGGCGGATGCACAGAAGTTCGTTGACTTCGTGCGCTCCAAGGCTAGCGCAGAGATATTCCGCAAGTACGGCTTCACGCCGCTGAACTAGTACGACGGGAGACCCCCCGGCTCTGCCGGGGTGGCAGTAGAACTTTGAGGAAGCCGGGAGTCGGTCCATCGGTGAAACTCGACAGCGTGAGCCG
>Ga0307511_10003174_pt1 | contig 16915 bp, 14 predicted proteins | sample 13_EM_MG_FD_200266 | JGI IMG/M metagenome (GOLD analysis project Ga0307511, IMG submission 200266) | Populus trichocarpa ectomycorrhiza microbial communities from riparian zone in the Pacific Northwest, United States - 13_EM | ecosystem: Host-associated > Plants > Roots > Unclassified | place... | reverse complement strand
TGTCCTTTCCTTTTCTTTTTAGTGCACGCTTCTACAGGGGGGTATCTGGTCTTGTACAGAGATACGGGGCAGGGAACGGCCTAGGGGTTGGATAATGCAGCCGGGTCCTCACTCGGGCATGCGCTCCCTCGTCATATACCATAGTATAAATACGAGTACTGATTTACCAAAAAAAAAAAAAGACCTGCTTCCGAAAACGTCGCTTGTTTGGGAAGCTTGGCAACGAGGCTTGCAGACCGGCTGAGATTGACAGGTCTCAAGCGCTGAGCCTCCGCTCAATTGTAAATCCGACTGGTGCAATCGAGTCGACGTTGATTTCCATGCATATTAATCGGGCTGGTTAGCTGAATGCTGGGATGAGTAATCGTTCTCCAGGTTTGATTTCAGCTCATTTTGGTACCGCATCCACTGGCCAGGGTTACCTGCTAAGACATAGGGTGGCTTTAACGTGGGCTCCGACTGTGTCTTAGGAAGTAACCGGGCCCATGAACGACAATATCTGTTTTCTAAGCCACCGCCGGAAGGCTGGACGGGAGTTCTCGGATTCAGGACATATAAAAAGTAAATAACCCCAAGCATACACTGAGATGCGACTGGTTGCATACATGGAAATTAATTAGCGGTACTGTTGGGATAGACGCGTCCATGAGGCTTAGGCTTCAGAGACGTTGAGATAGAGCTGTGGCAGTATCAATTCTAGTCAAATCCATTGACTCCTACTTGCACCGCCGTTAACGGTGCCTGCTGTCATGTCTCAGTCAGTTAAGGTTGTTATAGGACATGTACCTATACACACAAAATTAAGAATAGGTATGTGGTGTACAGAATACAACCTCTCAGGTTTCATACGAAAAACGATACCTCGGATAGGAGACATAAGCCAAGTATATTTGATAGCAGAATTAACGTTATCTTTTGTGGGGTTCGGTACCCCTAATGAGAGCCGAATTAGACAGCGGAACATCGATACAAGCATGTGATCTGGCGGTCGACCTTCTTTCTCCAAATGAATATTCCTATATTGGACACGATTATATCTAATTTGCCATTACCGTTGGGCGCATATACTTGCCAACTTCAGAAATTCTAGAGCGATAGCCATTGTATCATGATCCGGATTATCAGCCTTAGCTTTGATTGAGTTATATGTATCATGGACATCAAGGTGACTACGTATACGTGGAGGCATGAAATATATCCATGAGTGGTACAACTGGGCCTCAGATTGGGAATTTCTGAGCCGCGAATAAATCCTTAATCAATTTATTTGACACTTCAAGTCCATGGTCACTGTGTCGTCTCATTGGCTACCGGTTTGAGCCGCATATGCATGCGAAAGGTTCTACGTATAAACATGTCGCTCAAGCTATCATGATATCACATTCTGTCTGCGGCACCATTGAATCCTTGCCGCCGCTGCGAACGACACAGCCACGGTCAGTACCTTTTATTAAGCCTGGGGGCTTAAGCGGAAATATTCATGAATGTACATTGATTACGAACAGTCTGGCTGGTTGCTGTCGGTGTGAGACATACAGCACTACAGCCTCATCGCATTCGGCAACTGCAGGGTATGCCACTCGGGAGACTGATACCTATTGATATCGGTCACGAGCCCCATGCTGTGGATCCATACTTCGGCAAGCGGGATCCGGATATCCACATCCACGGTAGGTACCGGTAGGTAAAGTGCTGACCACGAGCTGAGCTGACAACCATGCGAGCTGGAACTAGAGAACCGATAGACGACACAGCCACTCAGCCTTCGCCAAAACCTTAATTCATTGACCTCAACCACCCCCTCAACAAAATAACTGTAAAAATGTTGCCAGTCATAATTACCGCGAATTAGTATCAGTGCTAACTAGTTTCGTCCCACATTCAGTTATTAGATAGTCCCGGATTCTTCGATCTGCAATGTGAATGATACTATATTCAATTATATTGATAAGATCTAGATGTATCTCTAGCCACCATGTTCTTCCGGGAGAGCGTAATTGTATATCTGCATAAACATTACTGTGGTTTAATATTATTAGCACGCTGTCCCCTTGCGGGTGCTCAGAGACACGCATATGCACCCCTTTTCCAGGAGATTAATATTGCAAGGCTGTGGGTAGTTTTTCTTTTTTTCCCCTTAACGTCAGAAGGCTATGAGATTGAAAGCCACGCATCATACTCAGGCAGTCTGTTGACTCGTCAGCTCTGCTCGCTAGCGTGATCAAGCAGCTGCGGAATATTAGCAATTATTGTCTTTCCCGGGCTTTCCGTTGTGATATAGCGCCCTTTCCATGTGTATATATATTAGAACTTCAACCAATGTCAATGTCGACTATACCATCTCGAGATCGCTCATTATATTCATAATCACTTCCCCCTAGTTGGTCTACTTTAATATCCAATCTCTTTTGCCCCTCTCCTCAAGATCAGTTATATTACCCCTAGGTAGGTGGCAACACCTGCATTTGAGGTTACTAAGAGCTGCCTGGCTTAGACTTCGAGAACACATACAGGATGGGGAAAAAGACGAAGGCACAGAGAACGAAGGAACGTCGTGCACAAGCCGAAAAACGTGCACTATCTACGGCCGAGAAACTTAAACAACCCGAGAAGCTTACACAAGCCGAAGACCTTGCACCTTCCATAATCGAACGCAACGAGAAAGACCCCAAGAAACGGGAACCCCAGACTGGAGTAGCACCAAAGCCATTCACTCCCCGACCTTCGGCCGCCGAAGCAGAATGGAAGCGGCAGAAAGAGGTGGACATGGCCCCCGACGAATCTTCCAAAGACGAATCCTCCAAAGACGAGACCTCCAAAGATGAATCCTGCAAATATGAACCCCTCGACAAGCTCATGAAAATGACAGGGCTAGAGCAGGTCAAGGAAACATTCCTAACAATGTTAGCAAAGGCCCATGCGTGTGAGCAGCAAGGGGTGACGTTAGAGAAGGAGAGATTCCACGCAATCTTCCAGGGAAATCCAGGCACAGGTTTGTTGGCTCAACCTAACACCTAAAAAGCAATGTTACTGACTCGGACCCGCGATTGTCCCTAGGCAAAACAACCGTTGCACGACTTTATGCCCAATTCCTTCACAGTATTGGGAAACTCAAGACCACAACGCTCAAGTTCCTAGAAACATCTGGCGCAAAGCTGTGTTACGAAGGGGCTGACGGTACGCAGAAAATCATCGACGAGATTCTAGAAGCAGGGGGTGGGGTCCTCTTCGTGGATGAGGCTTATCAGCTCACCGCACCACACTCGTCGGTTGGTGGCCGGCAAGCCCTTGATGTTTTGCTGACGGAGATGGAAAATCATCTCGACAAATTAGTAGTCATCTTTGTGGGTTACAGGAAAGAACTGGAGTACTTTTTTGACCACAATCCAGGGCTACAGAGCCGGATTATTTATGACCTGAATTTCGAGGACTTCACCGACTGGGAATTATGGAACATTATGAACGGAATGATCAAAGATCGGTTCGGAGAAAAATTGATGATAGAGGAGGGGATTGATGGCTTGTACATGCGTATTTGCATTCGTCGCATTGGGCGCCAGAAAGGGCACAAGGGATTCGGCAACGCGAGGACGGTGGCAAGCAACCTTCAATGGATCCTAGAACGACAATCTCGTCGACTTGCACAAGCACGGCGAAATGGCAAAAAGGTCGAGAAGGAAGAATATTTAAAATTGATAGCAGAAGACATCATAGGGAAAGAACCAAAGAGTGTCAAGGATGGGGCGGCATACAAGACTCTCCAGAAGCTAACCGGACTGGAGAGCGTCAAGGATACCATTGAGAAGTTTATTAATCTGGTACAAATCAATTATACTCGTGAACTAAATGAGTATGCGCCATTGCAATTCTCTTTGAATAGAATTATGGTTGGGAATCCCGGGAGTGGAAAAACAACAGTGGCCAAACTTTATGGCCAGATGATGGCGGAGATGGGTTACTTGACTAACGGCGAAGGTATGTTTTGTCCCCTCAATATGCAACCACAAGGTTCACACCACTTTATTCATATAGGCATAACTGACATGAATATTCATGGCCCCTCTAGTTGTTGTTAAAAGCGCTGCAGACTTTATCGGATCATGTCTAGGAAAATCTGAGGCGCAAACGAAACGCATCCTAAACAACACGCTTGGGAAGGTCCTCATCATTGATGAAGCTTACATGCTCTACAACGGCTCCACCGCAAAGCAGGCAGATAAACAAGACCAATATAGGACGGCAGTCGTAGACACTTTGGTTGCCGACGTTCAAAGTGTTCCCGGTGACAATCGGTGCGTCCTAATGATTGGCTACGAAGACAAAATGCGCGATATGTTCCTGAACGTCAACCCTGGGCTTGCACGACGGTTCCAATCAGACAACCCGTTTCGCTTCGAAGATTATGGCGTTGATCATTTGATGGAGATCCTTGAGCATAAATTGGTGAAAGAGGAGTTAACGGCGACTGACCAAGCACTAGAAGTTGCTAAAGCAATGCTTGAAAGAGCAAAGATGAGACCATCGTTCTCCAATGCTAGCGAGGTAGACAATATACTTGCCCCCGCGAAATTAAACTGCCAATCACGTATTAAATCCGGGAATGAGCCTGCGGTGAACCCACCCCTGCAACCAGAGGATTTTGATTCCGACTACTTAAGGATTGACAACCCTCAGGAAACGTGCGGAAAAGACTTGAAAGGAAGGATGGTAGAAGAAGTAGTCGAGCGGTTGGAAGGAATCCAGGCCCTTGCTCGGTGCTTGAAACTGCAGGGACGTGATCCTAGGTCATTGGTACCAACAAACTTCGTTTTCCGTGGTAATCCAGGTGAGTGCATCGACTGTAGTCTTTGATTTAGCCCCGACTAACCACCATTGGCATAATAATAGGCACAGGTAAAACGACCGCTGCTCGCAATATGGGCAAGCTGTTCTACGATATTGGCTTCTTGTCTACAACCGAGGTTGTGGAGTGTTCTGCCACAGATCTCATTGCAGAATATGTGGGTCAAACAGGGCCCAAGACGCAGCAGCAGTTACAAAAAGCACTTGGAAAAGTTCTCGTTATTGACGAGGCTCATCGACTAGGCCAAGGTAGTGGTTGGAATTTTGCTGCTGAGGCCTGTAATGAAATTGTTCACCAAATATCACTCCCGAAATATAAAGGGAAGATCATAATTGTTCTGGCAGGCGATTCAATCGGTATGCACGAGCTGATGAAGAAACACACAAATCTCGCCGGCCATTTCAGCTATGTTATCGACTTCCCCAACATTCCTCCGAAGGACTCTATATACCTTTTAGCGCGAGAAGTCGAAGCACTAGGCATCACAGCGCCCTTCCTCCCGCCAGAGGGCACATACCCGCGAGATGAAAGCAGTGTTGAGTGGGATGAATACTATTCGCGGTATACGCAGGAATTCGACCAGTTATACCCCATTTTCAAATTGTTAGGAATATATCCATCCTGGCATAATGCCCGTGATATCCGATCCCTAGCGAAGCGCATGGCGGCGGAGGTTTTTCGCAGTTGTGGGAAGCAAAGTCCAGAATCTGCCTCTCTTACCTTAACCTGGGAACACGTCGTTACTAGCCTTAAACCAGTATTATCAGAGTTTACACAGCGACATTGTTATGGATTTGTGGACCAAGACGGAGTCAATTACAATTCGGCCGCCCAGAGCCTCTCTCAACAGCTCTGTTCGTCGCAGCCATCTAGGGATCTTCCTCAAATGGCCGATGGATGTGCACCCGTGGTAAGTGACACAATTATTGACAGCCAGACCGCTACACAGGATGAGGAGCATATGTCATCCCATCGAGATGTTGACGTGTTTGGAACTGCAAACTCCAATCGTTATATGTGTCTGCGAACTAGCGAAGATGGCGAGACCATGGTTGACTCTCAGAGGAGTGAACAGGCTTCATTGATGGGATCGAGTGAAGGCAGCCCCACCGGCGACCCTGTGGTTGAGGGGGTAGATGGTGCTGATGCATCAATGGACACCCGCTACGCTGGGGACAACCTTCACTGCATCACCACAGGCATACATAATCATACACACCAACCTCGCAACTCTTCTGAGGGTCAGAAAACTGCATCGCTTCACACATCCCTTTCCCGGCACGCAAGCCTCTTCACCAAAGCAAAATCGGGAGTGGGGAAGCTGAGTCGAAAGGTCATAGGTGGCATGATAGGGCAAGGCAACACATCTTCCGCTCTACAAGGGGGCTCAGATGGGGTATGTGAACCATCCACGTCAGGTGGAGGACGGGTTGCCAGCCGTCTCCGACTTGGAAAGCGGTCCACGGAAAAGCTTGAAACTCAGACGCAGGCTACCGGAGCTTGCCCCTGGGGCTACGATTGGATTCAAAAAGCACCCGGGAGGTGGGAGTGTGGGTATGGCACATGTGTTCGTGAGGAAAATCCGGGAACAAAGCGCTAAGAACCGGTCTCGGTGGTGGGGATTGACTACATTTTTCCCAATCCGTCCCGCCTACCACCCAAGTTCCATGCATAGCCCTCTATGTTTCATGTTATCCCTAGCAACGAATTTCATTGGTTGACTTTGCTTTTTTTTTTCGTTCCCTATCCGGGTATGTCTTCAAGGTTTTAAAATATTTCATTTGTCTACTTGGGTTTCCGTTCATTCTTCCCCTCACAAGTTTTGAGACTGATATGGTTTGTGAATTGTTGGAAATGCTACGTGTGTCCGGGGATTTTTCCTTAAGCGATGGATAGAAACGAGAGTAGGATTTAGTGTTTGAAAGGTTAGTTGAGGCGGGGTATCGGGGGTTGTTTGGTTTGGGATAACTAAGCGTTCGGATAGAAATAGGCATAGAATTTGAGTTTGAAAGTTTCGAATATACCCGTTATATACATATATACCAATTAATTCCATCTGAATTTGTAGTGTCCCCAATAGGTTTTCCCCCCACCCCACACGATACCAGCAGAATTTAGGCGTTGTTGATTATTGGGATTTCCCTGAAAAGTAGAATGCAGAACAAGATCAAGTGACAGTGTGCGCGGCGGCAAACAATTACTCGCAAACCAGTATTTCATCGCTGGAAGTGATACTGTAGAGGTTGTTTACCTTATTTCCCTAGTTGAACTCTAATGTAAGTTAGAATACCAAGATAGGCAGTAGAATTGAGGGTAATTGCGAGTATGGAAGTTGTTTGTGGTGGATTGTAGAATCTATGGTAGTTGCGAAAACAGACCATGGGAAATCTTGCGGATGCCGATGCAACGGAAGCATGGGGATGAATTTATGCCATTCTCGACGGACGAGCCATTATAGCAAGCCGAAAACACAAGCTGGGGAATTCTGAGAAGGGCAGGTCATTTCGCTTGCGGGGGGGGGGGCATCGAATTGAAGCTCCGGGGCAGGAGGTTAAGCAACAAGCTTGATCAGTGCCTTCGCGATGGCAGCAAGGTTAAAGTTCGCCGTGGCAAGAGGCATAGCAAGCTCAGCCATCGCGGTGGATTTCGGCGGCGGCGCCGATACCGTGCTATACGGTATCTTGTGGGGCATGGTACTGCATTGCGGCTTATGGTTGAGCTGAATTGTGACTCTCAATACCCGCCACCTACTGTCGGGTTAGCAGACCTAGGGTTCAGGTGAAGATATCAGATTCAGTAGATGAACTAGCCTGGTTTAGATGAATATTGAAGACTAATTTTCTAGAGCATGCTTGTATCGATCCTTGACCGGCAGTGTCGAGAACCAGACTAAGTGTCGAGCACCTCACGACGACCTGAAGTACCTCCTGGTAGAACAGAAAACCTGTTTATGCTCAAGTAGAACAAATGTAGTCTGGTTGGCACAAGCCCCTCGGAAGAGGGAACAAATGCACATATTTCGCAGATTAAATAGTGAATCTCCATCGTGTAGAGGTGGGTTGGATAGAAGACTAAAAAGGGCAAAATGAAGGTCGAACTGGGAGTCGAACCCAGGTCACAAGAATGATATGAAATCAGAATCTTATGTGCTACCGTTACACCATTCAACCAATTGGATGCCACTTGAACACTCTAATTGATCATAATTGATCAATATAATGCTCATGGGCACACCGATTCGTATAACTAGTCTATCAAAGAGTTATTCAAGAAAAAATACATTCACAGGCGGGTTAAATGGGCAGTGATGGTTATCCAATCGTTATCAGCGATGCGGAGCACGCGTGGTTTAAGGCGGAGGCAAAACCTTAAGGACTGTTGCACTACCCCTGGTTTGTCGTACCCTAGGGCATCTTAAGATCAAAGCCAGACCATCAAACCTCGGGCCAGTGGGAATACGTCGGTTTCGTACAGTGTTATGAAACATGACTCCTATTTCCAAAGGTGCAGGGACAGCTGGTTGTTGTGTGATGTCGTGGTGCCGAGACTACAGGCTCAATTACCAAAAATAGAGGAGCCAAATCGGGATTTGGGACTACCCGTGTGACAAGGCAACCATCCAACCCTAGTGGTACGAGACTAAACCCAGCGAAGATAGAATAGTCACCCGCCATTGCCTAGTACTGGCTTTTTTAAAGAAAAAAATTAAAAAAAAAAGCCTAGTACTGACCTAGCGACCTGAAGTTTAGATATGACAAAGCGGATGGGATGCCTCGTTGTCTTCAGTCTATGGTCACAGATGCTGGTACCTTGGTTGCTATCTACACAGAGGGAAAAAATCCTACCATTGACGTGCAGCTAGCCGGGTATTGAATAAAAGATACTAGCCTTTGGGAACAAAGGCCCACAGTAGTCCCATAGTCGAGTAGCGAGGCTAGTCAAGTGGTAGTTCTGTTTACTGGACTCCATATTAATGAGTATTTGGGTGCTCAGAATTGGACGTTAAACCAGAAACGTATGGGTATAAAATTGTATGTAACTTTTCAAGTTCACCATAATACGATCGGTGGTCAGGCATCATCCGTCATCACCAGACACCGACGCCCGACAATGCAGAGTAATATACAATGGTTTGGGGACACGGTGCCTTCTATGGTAAATTCTAAACATTCAGCAGTCGGGCATTATTCGCGGAGCACACTTCCAGTCAATTCCTATATTAAATCCAAACAAAGCACCACCGCCACCCCCACGCCATCACCAGCGAGCCAACACTCCTTGACAAAACCCCCATAGATTCACCCCCATTTTACCATCCCCCTAGTAATACTACCATTTGGTCAGCAAGCATCCACCCAAGCCGTCAAATCCATGTCCTTCAGCAGCGTCGAAAACCCTTTCACATCCGGATTCTCGCAAATCTCCTTCCTTACCGCAGGATCCACATTTCCCGGTGCACCATCGGGGTACTCAATGTGAAAGACTGGTTTATTCGCAGCAATATATGGTTTTAATTTTACACACTCTGTCTGTGTCTCATCACCATCAATGAAATATTGCTGGCATTCCTCGTTCACTTGCCAATCCATATATCCGAGAGTTTGGTTCACAATATCTAGGGAATTTTTCAATCCGATGGACATCCCCCGGCTATGTGCTGCGTCTGCGAGAAATTTCATGTAGTCGATGGCGGTTGCTGTAGTTAGGGGGAACCCGGAATCATTCTGGTAACCATCGACATTGTCAGGGTCGATTCCATCGCAACCCTTAGCCTTCGCTGCATCAATTCTTGCAGTCATAATCCTGCGCACATTTGGCGAGCGAGTATCGATCCAATATTCTGGCCAACCATCCATTTTCTTGCCTTTATCTGCAGCAAGGAATTGTGATGCATCGGGGCGAACAGACTCGTAGCTGCCAGCGGAGAAGTAGCAGATGACTTTTCGGCCGAGATTGTGAAGAGTTTGGATCGTGGCAGCGGTGTTTTCTTCCATGTCGATGTCATACACTTGGGCATCGTAGGAGGTGGAGGTGAGGGCAGAATTGAGTTGGATCTGCCAAGTGGTGCCAGCAGTGGGTTTCCAGTAGTCTGCGGGAGTTGTTTGTCTGATACCAAGAGCAGGATCTGTGGGGGAGGCGGTGACGAGTGGAGCAGATACTCCCGCAATCAGGAGCAGGCCTGCGACGAGGTGTCTGAGGCATGCCGAAGTCATATTGCTATAGAATATGGGGATCTGGTGATTGATTTTCAAAAAACTACAAAAATTTATGGGAATGCATGTAGGAATAAGTCGCATGAATGGACAGCAGAACGTTGTTGAGGTTGGATGATATTAGCAGTATATTGTACCCCATGACTTTCAGTATGTAAACGTCACCATTCCTCTAAACCCACTTTGCTTCCAAATGTATTAATACATGCATGCGAACTGCCCCAGTTCCAAGCATGCCTACCTGGGCACGTAGAAATCCCATCAGGAACTCCACAGACTTGTTTCCCAGTAACCGTTGTGAGACCATGCACCAGTAAGCTCCGTACTATATCCTAGCCGCCACTTACTTGAGTTAATTATCTTCTTGTGTTACCTTGCACCAGTCTTCCAAAATAGCTGAAACACCCGGTGGAGGAAATTGAATAGCCCGTGATATCTCCGTAAGCCTTTGGAATTGCAAGCGGGTATGGGACCCAAGCCGCGGCAAACCCCAGGGAAGCTACCTCGGTATGAACTCCAACCCCCTAAAATGGTCAAAGGAAAGAATATGACTGGGAAGGTAGAGGTATTCATATCCGAAATTAATTATTCCACAATACCTAAGAAAGATACATCCTGATCCCACTGGTCATATAGTACTCATATTAGACATTGACGCCACACGCCAGAGATGGAGATGGCAGGGGTCCTTGGGTTACACATTCCCTACATTAACATGGGATACTCGTACTTGTGGTCTGAATGAACCGCTGATAAATATAGCTACTTCTGTCACCACAAGAATTGGGGATTGGTAATTTGTTTTTCGCCAAGTAGCGCTAGTGGCATCCACCAATCTTGTCGAATCTAAACCATTGGTCGTACTGCTGAGTGAGCTCTGCTGGTTCTCACCGCAAGAGATCCCTGATTCACCTGTGGCCTGATTATGTAAGTGATCAAGCTCGGTAAGTGGTTCCGTTGTATGCAGTGAAAGTCAAAGGCGGTGTATTAAGTGGCATTTGCATTCTCTAATTAGTGTTCAATCACACATGTATATGTAATATTGTAACCAGATGCCATTTCAATATGTTGGCGAGTACGGGTACGGATTAAGGAGTACTCATGTATAAATACTCCTTTGTGATGTTTCCCATCAAATGCGTCCAAAAGTCATATAGTCATGACGCCAAGATTTTGATGACTTGCTTGTTTCTATTTTTCTCCCATATCGACAGACCATTATTAAAACTAGAGAACTCTACAACAGTCATATACATCGTCCTCCTTCGTGCGGTATATTTTTGTTGCACAGCGGTATTAACCTTCTCCGCACAAGGTGATTGCGATGCGGAAAGGATCGATCCAAGTTTCAAGCTCCCCGCAGGCTAAAACGCAAATCCCAAACCTATCGAGGCAATCTGATGGACACGCTGGCTCAATCTCCAATTTTCGCATTACAAGGAAAACGTCGTGAATACAATTGAAACAAATTTCGCAATATACATATATGTAGTCGCTCACGACATGGCTACCACTGCGCTACACCTGTCGTCTTATTTCACCCAAGTGCCACGAATATCCGATGGATGTGTATACATATTATGGTAAACCCAAGTGTACATATATGAAAGCATCAATGAGTAAATCCAAGCTATCGCAGATTGAACGTAAATTCCGCAAAATCATTGCTTGGCTCAGTATCGGTCTGCTCATCTGGAGCTTCCCCCGCGCTGTCCGAGAAACATTTGAGGCGCATCATGGATCTTCTGATTTCGGTTCCACTGACATCCCGCGGGTCTTGATAAAACAAGTAATTCCTTTGACACCAGCCTCTAAAGATCCCCACCGAGTCTCCTTGTCACCCTCATCCCACTCTATTGTGTCCGTAGTCGCACCCATACACACGTCAGCGTCCCATGTGTTGACACTATACCGCTGCAAGTCGTCAATCGCTGAAACCACCCCCAGTTTTATACAGTAGCTTCTGTCTCGGAGGTAATTATGTGTATCATCTCGGAAATACAGGGGGGTGTCTCTACTGATCTCGCATCCGGCGCTGCATATAGCACCTCCCGGGCCACGAATGTGCTCCCGATTTTTAGAACCTGTGCTGGCAGAGTTGTCGGGAAGGACGGCGAATTCAAGACAAGGAGTTTCGGAGGCACTAACTGCTTGAAACCAAACCTGTACGCTTTTTGCAACTGGCTTGGGGGACACTTTAATTTGTGTCATGCGTGTGATGGGAATGCAGATGAGGATTATAGGATGGATTTCGTCAGGCTTGCTCTTATCCCTCCACAAGCACAATCGCCAGTCTTCTACAGCGATTTGTGCACGGTTAGGATAGCCCCCGAGACGTTTACGCATGATGACATCGAAGTCAATGTCCAACAAAGCACAGTATTCAGCACCCCAAGGTATGCGTTCCGCCGTTTCCATGCCAGTGCCCTCCACACTTCCACCCGTTTGTATGTCCTCTTCACTCCCGTTCTCTTCACTTTGGTCCTCCCCTATTTCCCCTCTATCCTCTCCTGCTTCATCATCTTCGAAATCAGATTCACATGAACCTTCTTCGCTTTCCAGCTTGAACTCTTCCATTGCACCGGGGGGTAATGCATCCTTGATGATCTGCTGGAATGGCCGTGTGATTAAATAATCCCATGCCCACCTTGGAATTGCCGTATTCTGCACCGGAAGCTCGGGTATCCCTCTTCTGGCACCCATACCACACAAGATTTCTTTCACTGTCAGTGCGGGGGAGGCCGTATTGTTGACCATGACGAATTTTGCTCTGTTTCCACCAATATTATCAAACCCTGGATCCCAAGCCCAGAAAAGCACCCGAAGAAGCGCCAAAAAAGCCTGACAAGAGACCCATTTAATAGCCCGTTCATTCGAAGCTTGCTTGAGTATCGCATACTGAGCAACATAACAACCCGAGGTAACCACAGAGATTACAAACCCTAAAGATCGCATCCATTTAGAAGAGAGAATGTCCCGGCGGGCTTGGAAATGCAGAACGTCCCCGTTATAGACTTTCGCTTGTAGGAACCGCATCATTTTGATGCTCGGAATTGGTTCGTTCAGAGTTCTCCAGTCACCAGCTCTGATGTGCTTTCCAGACGCCTGGTTTTCCCAACAATAAACAATAGGTATTACTGTCATTATAAACAGGCAGAGATGCAAGACAGGGATGGCTATGACCTTGAGCCACGTCCACTTGTATGGAACGAGAAGCAAGAGCCACGCATTTATGCCAGGCGAGACTAGACAAATCAACGCTATCACGCGTGGTTGCTGTCTGATATCCCGATCAAAATCCGGATCCCCGAGGTTCACGACCGTCAAGTCTGTCAGAGTCGAGCCCCAAGTTGACCCCACTCGCAGAGCTGGTGTCGTGATAGAGTCGTAGCGATGTTTGGAGACTTTGATGCGCACCTCAGCAGGGTTGCGAAAGTCGACAGAGACCGAGTTGCAATCGATAAGATCTCCGGCGGCGGGCGATTCCCCTGGGCCATAACCCAATAGGGGCCGAATAGTATCGAGGCTGAAGCCAGCATTACGTGCCCGATCCAACCCAATCACAAGCTTGAGGAAAGATTTCACGACACCTAAAATTCCAAGAATTGAAAGAGATGAGGCGGCGACAGCGCAATAGCCGTATTGAATTGCCAGGAGACTGCGTTCGACTGAATCTGTACAAAAGAGCCCCGCAAGTGCTGAAAGATCCTGGGTACCGGTAGCAATGGTTGTAGCTAAGGTGTCGCCGTCTCCGGAGCTGAATCCCTGTGGTGGGTTTTGGTTGGTGGCATTCAAAGTGGCCATGGCCAATGGGGTGCGTGCACCGGGGATTCGTCGCTTGCAATTGGGTTCTAGAGAGGTTTGTAGAGGAATATTCTGCTTGATCACGCTCTATATAGTCGATATGTCGAGGTAGGGGATGGTGAATCGAACACACGAGGAATTGTCTAATATTATATCAGGAAGATATTACTTATGTTACCGTACGGATTTTGGCTGGCTAAAATGACCGCGGCGCTAAGAATTTGAGAGGCTCACTCTGACACTCGAAAGACCCAATCAAAACCCACTATTCGGGCTTACTTGGGGAAATTTTGAACCATCTAGTGCTGTGACTCAGGGGTATCGTGAAACTGGCCTGCGCAGGGCTCGACTTTTCAGCCGCATTGATCCTTGCCTTTAAACTGCATACAGCGCATGGCATTGGATGAGACAGTTAGTCGATGCAAAAGGAATCTGGAGATGTGTGTGAAAGATGCCACACCGTGCAAAGGGGACATCCATGCATCTGCATACACTTATCTTGTCTCATGCATGCTGCCCCTGACCGGAGAGAGCTTTACCCCAATTGACATTAGTTGGCCACTGTATCATCGAAGGGGAGAAAACCTCTCGGGTAACTCGGACTTCGTTGAAATGCCCTTCTGTGCGTAGAAACACACCACCATGCCACTCTCGACTAGTCTATCTGCAAGACGCGACTCTGTCCATGAGGCGCTCCGCAAATAATTATTCCATCGCTGCCACTTTCTACGAGCTCTGACTTTGTTTTACACGCTCCCACAGCCGCTGGCTCAATTCACTTGTCAAGCGCTCTATGCTCCTATATGCTTTGGATACTAGAGGCTGTATACATTCCTATTGGCTCGCTTATTGGTTGGTGCTTAGGTACCTCTAGTGGTTCCGGTCTCGCTCCTTACCAGTATTCGCTTGGCTCCCTATAGCCTCAGTCGAGCCCAGGCGTTGAGCCTCCACCCACTCATGTCTATGGCTGCTGTAGATACCATATAATTACTAATTGGGTCATAGAGCTTTTATACCTAGGCAATTGCCCCCCGTTCAAAACTTTCGTTAAGTCCTGGAATCACCTGGGATGCAGGTGATGTCAAATAGGAGACCTCTCATAGTTTACATTAATAAGCTCATAACTAGAGTAGCTATAGCTAGCGAGTGGCAGCAAATGTACATAGTTCAGGTATTAGGATATATACGAGTGGTTCGGGCAGCACTATGACATTAATTAGCCATGACCTGTGTTGCAGGTAATAGAAAATATCCTTAAAATCACTAGTAAAGATCTGGAGGAGAAGAGTAGAACATGAAATTGACAGTTCGGTTGGGCAACCCATTCGGCAATCAGGGGGATTGGCAGTTCGGTTGGCCAACCGATTCACCAATCTTCCATATTCGGCAATATATTCAATTCGGCAATTACTTACTTGTCTTCCCTTATTATCAGTAAGCGTTTAAGTTATTAACCATTAAGGAGTAGTACTTAATACATTCGAGACTGCCATTACCCAGTTCACAATATATACTATTCTATCACTTGCAGCGCAGGTAAGCTCATAGATCATGTATTATTCTAACCTACTCACTAATAGATAATGAGGCCTTAGGTAATAGAAACATATATGTATATTATTAGTCAAAAGAGAACCTCAGAGGGTCTCGAATGTATTAAGAACTACTCCTTAATGGTTAATAACTTAAACGCTTACTGATAATAAAGGAAGACGAGTAAGTAATTGCCGAATGGGTTGCCCAACCGAACTGCCAATCCCCCTGATTGCCGAATGGGTTGCCCAACCGAACTGTCAATTTCATGTTCTACTCTTCTCCTCCAGATCTTTACTAGTGACTTTAAGGATATTTTCTATTACCTGCAACACAGGTCATGGCTAATTAATGTCATAGTGCTGCCCGAACCACTCGTATATATCCTAATACCTGAACTATGTACATTTGCTGCTACTAGCTATAGCTACTCTAGTTATGAGCTTATTAGTGTAAACTATGCCAGGTCTCCTATTTGATATCACTTGCACCCCAGGTGATTCCAGGACTTAACGAAGGTTTTGAATGTGGGGCAACTGGAATGGTCGAGAGGCTAGATCATCCTGCTGGGTCGCCACCTGGAGATGCATTCCCATGTCATACCCTAGATACTATGCATGCGAGTAATGAGTTAAAAATAAAATGATGCCACTTTTACACATACATATTTGTCTCTTTCCTTTTTTGTTGTATTCAGTCATTGGTGGTTCGGTTGCACAATTCAGCCATAGACTTATGCTGCATGCGTTACTTATCGTAGCCCGGCTGCATGCATTTATTGGTGGTTCGGTTGAACGATTCAGCAATAGATTTATACTGCATGCGTAACTTATTGCATGCATTTATTGGTGGTTCGGTTGACGATTCAGCAATAGATTTATGCTGCATGCGTAACTTATTGCATGCATTTATTGGTGGTTCGGTTGAACTATTCAGCAATGCGAAATTGGTGGTTCGGTCAACCGAACTGTAAATAGCGCCCGGTTGGCAAATCGTCAAGATTGGCGTATCGGTCAGAACATATGTATCTGATTTCTAACAGAACCGCCGATGTCCGAGCTGTCATCCGGCTAAATTAACGTAATGTACTAGTGCTCTCTAAGCGGCCACGTGCAATCCGCCCACAAAACTTTTTTCCGGCAAGTCAGCGTGGGAGTACTAGGTTTGTGCGTATACGCGGGGGAGGAATTGGCATCCCTGGTGACTTGCAAGATTTAGCAAACTGGCCCCACCCAGACAGGAGCAAGAAACATGCATCATCTCTAGCAAATAGATCATTCTGAAATCGTGAAAGTATTAAGAAATGGTCTCTTGAAATGGTCCGCAACCACATAGGTCCAATTTACGGGGTTCTTACGATTTCAAGAGCCAGATGTTCTGACCCATACGTCAATACGGCCCATTCATCAATGGGCCCAGCCCACCCATCAATATGATGGCCACAATAATATTTAAATATAATTATCTCATATATACGGAACTATTGAGAAATACGGGACTATGGAGCACTACGGATAAATAG
>Ga0307511_10003173_pt1 | contig 16916 bp, 17 predicted proteins | sample 13_EM_MG_FD_200266 | JGI IMG/M metagenome (GOLD analysis project Ga0307511, IMG submission 200266) | Populus trichocarpa ectomycorrhiza microbial communities from riparian zone in the Pacific Northwest, United States - 13_EM | ecosystem: Host-associated > Plants > Roots > Unclassified | place... | reverse complement strand
TGTTTAGTGCACAGCAAGTCAAGCCAGTGCTAGGGCAAATATTCCAGTGCTCCATAGCCTGGGTTGAGCTTGAGGATCACTCCTCAAAAGAGGTATGCATCGCGGATTATCCCCACGGTATAGACCGATATTCAGATATGTGTATCTGCTTTGCGACAGGTCAATGGGAAATAATCTAGTAGTCACATAAGTATCAAAACCGCTTCCTATCTAGGTACTCAATCAAGATATATCGATATCGTAGAGTGCAAATGCGTCGTCACGTGAATTGGTAGATTACAACACAGCGCTGTTTCGTATACTTACCTAACTCCTGAATATAAGTAGTAATTTTTATGAGGGTTATTCCTAGATTCTGCGTCACCTGGGAAAGTATTGATATCAGGGGGTTGCAAGCAGATATACCAGAATCAGTGCACCGCGAAAAAACAGAGTTCCACGATCCCATGATAGCAATTGTACATATGTAGAAACCGCTTCCGCAGCCCTCCCTCCCGAACCGTAGTCGGATTAGCAGTGTTACACGCCAATTCATAGCCCCCCCCCCCCGCGGTGTCTATTCTGCTCCACTCCGCGCCCGTGAAAAAAAACATGAAACAAGTCTTCTCTAATCCTCCGCGCGATAAGGCTACAGGTTTTGAAACTTGCAAATAAAACACCTACTTGCTTGGGTGGCTGAGCTACGAGGTATTGGTAGCAGGCTAGTTAGAGCTGCGCATGCTTCGAAAGAGCTATCTGGTGAGTGTCTATTGGGCTCCCGACATGATGATTGGGCAGCGACGTCCTCGAGCTCCTGCAGACAGGTTGACTGTACGACCACCACCACTCGCGGTGGTTGCCTAAAGCTACCTGTGTCAACTCTGTCAACAGGCGACGCTTGACTCTGCTAAGTTTAGACCAAGAAGTTGTGGCACGAGACTTTTTAACATGGGCATAACCGGTGAGGCAATAGAAATGCGGCCATTTCCAATCTCATGAATAACCATGGCGGTGAGCTACACCTTACCTCTCACTATAGAACATGAGCCCCATTGGGGCGACTTCAACTTGGGATGAGAAATCGCCCCATATTCTATCACTTTCAGTGGTACCCTAATATACTTCTCTTCCGGGTTATGTGAATTCCAATATGCATGGCTACCGCGGTTGCGTCAGAGAGAAGCAAACACAGAGTTGATGAAACAAATCCGACTTTTAATACCTAAACACCACTTTGTCACAGTCTCTGGAATTAGAAAAAAATAAAGGATATCTAGTTTTTCTCCTAAAATCGATAAGACCCCGATAGAAAACCCTAGACCTGAAACTGTTGAATATTGAAACAAGTGCTGGCGACGCATTACTGAATTCAACACAGATAACGGGGTTACATACCGACGCTACGCCGCTCTCTTTAGATGCTTGTTGACTATTTTGATGACAACCTACAAAACTGCATGTCCAAAACCCTTATAAATTACTAGTCTACTTCAAATTACATTCACCAGGGTCGAAAGCACTTTCCCAAGAATAGTCAAGCACGCAAAATTGATGTTTCCGAATTGAGGATATACATACGTATATCGAAATTCAAACCCCAGAGTAACTTGATAAGGTTTGCCACCAAATGCATTGTTGGTCTCATCACCCTTCATAGCCTTTCTGGAATCCCAAGCTTACGTCGCTTAACCTTGAGATACAGCCCTGAATTGACAATGTGACAATGTGACAATGTGGGTGTCAAAATTCTGCAGCACCAGCACCACTTTTGACATGATTGACATGGTACTTGCCTTCGCTAGTGCGAATTAGTCACAACAAGCCCTGTAATCGGCCTTGCCATTGCAAAAGCTTCTGCAAATGTATGGGAAGGGAAAATGTGATATTTTCAAGTACCTGGACACTCCAAGTTTTATGTCCAGCATAGCCAAAATACCTCCTCAAAACAGTATTAACAGCTGTGGCTTGTATAACTACCTCCAAGTTGAAAGGGTTACGGCGGCCTTCTAGGTACATCGGGAGATTTTCCTTGGCGCGTCCGTCCTTGTGTCTTTAAATCCCTTGTAATCCAGGAACAATGCCTCTTCCGCGCAAGAAAGGTATGCCTTGACGAGGGTCAATGTACTCTACGCGCAGATAATCTCTTCAGCATTATATTCAGAGTTGGTTGATGATATGATAAAGCTGCTAGCAAGTATATATGGTCCTTTCCCTTTAAAAGGTGGCTCTACTCATCAGTAGACCGAAGTCCACTAGCTCACCCCATCAATATTACAGGTCCAGAATTTTCACCCTCAATTGTGCTCAGTCCAACGGATCCAAGACAAGGCTATAGGCTGCTGAAGGTAGGTAGGTACCTACTGAGGTACCTGTTGTGGCGGTGCTACACGCACCAGTAGGTATACTTGTACGTATACGTACAGCACCATGTCGCGAGCATTTGTTAACTTGCATGGGTAACGCAGCGGCTAACTCCTCAATTCAGATTGATAGTGTGTATCTATCGCAAGCGTATCCGCTCTTGAGAACGATATAAAACATTAGAACTGTCTTCAACTTCAAGCGATTCCAATTAGGCACAATCACACCGAGAACGTCAACACCGCCGACGCCGGAGAGGTATGTACAACACACACCCGCTCCGCCCCAAAAATGTACGGCTGTGTGCCAACCGTTCCCTTGGCTGATCCTTCTTCCGCTGCAGCCTGGAGGTTGGCCGGCAGATAGGTATTTCAGTATAGTGACGGTTGATACTTCACTTTTAAGGCCGCTTAAAATTCCTTGCAATTGGGTGATCCACCAGTAAAGTCAGAAATAAAACACAACGTTCGCCATCAGGACTATTATACTTTCAGTGAATCAGACTTTGTGCCGCTTTTCCTGGACAGATTTCGAAGTGATCGGAAGCCGTCCCCTCCCAGCGGCAAACTGATATCAAGAAGTATGGCTGGAGCACGGGAAACACAGCATATTGGGGGTTTCGAAGCCATAGTTAACGTTAACTGGCCAGAGACACAGGAACTATTCAATGCTGCACGGCGGTGCCTGGACAGAATTCACAGTGAATTAAATAACCCCGACATACTTGCACACGAGCCCTCAAATCAGGATATCGCTAGTCTCTTACGCTACCTCGCGCAGAAAGCTTTGGATGTTACGCCCCACAACACACAGCAGAGCATTTATGCACCGAGTCATCAGAACAGTGCTGATATCACTGCCGCCTGGCTTAACGCACCAGCAAGTCCATGGAACCCCCTCTGTGGTATTCGCAGTGCAGTGAAAGCAGTTCCAACTTCTACCACAGTCGGACCGGGACTCTCCAATTCTTTCCCCCCTCTTGGATGTAAACCCAAAAATTCGACGAACCATGAAACCCATCAACCCCAGCCCACACTGCGACCCGAGCCACAAAACTGGAACGTACTGAATTCCTCTGCACTTGCGCAAACCCAGCTTTTGAACCACGGGACGAACTCCTTGACCTATCAACCCACCAACGCACCTCACAAAAACGGCCGCAGCAGTATCGCCCTCAGTAACGACACCAGTCAACTGGACTTTCCGTGCACGTGGTCCCGCGAGAGCCAAAAAACTTCAATAACCACCCCCCCATTTCATGCAACCCCCACCAGGCGCTCTCATCAAACGGTTGCAGCGGGTGTTGGGCCTCTATCAACGTCTTCCAAGTCACTAGAAGATGATTGTTCCTATTCAGTAACACATGAGCAAGTGGGCAGCAGTGCGGTAGGTCCTGGGAACCGCCGGGAGCGCTCATTAACATATGCGGAGGCTGCTCGTTCCAATCCCGAACAGGTACAAGAAATTCCTGTTTCCCCTGCAACGACGACAGGAGGCAAAATACCGAAAAATAAATTCCGCTGTGGCTTGGAAGGCTGCAACAGAACTTTTGAGTGGGAGTGGAAATTCAAGTGAGTTCTCCCGCACATCCGAGTCTCGGTCGAATTAACGCCTAATATGTATACTAGGGACCATCGGAAGGCCCATACCAAAGAAAAGTCATTTTGTTGTCATGATTGCAATGCTTACTTTGGAAGAGATCGTGACTTGGTCAAACACAAGCTGTCGCAGAAGCACAGAAAAGCTATCCAGGGGTTGCCTATCCAAAGTGTCAATTCCAGCGTGGATAATAACCCGAGGACTTTAAGCACTATAGCACGTGGTAAAAGTCCGGGAAGATTGCCGCGTGCTTCCCGTGGAAGAAGGACTGGATGTGCAGCCGGTAGCAGAAGAGGCCCCCCGGTAACAGCATCTAGTACTAGTGTGGCTGATCGTGGCCACAGTGAGATGGAGGTGAGCGGGGATACTGGTGATGAGGCAGAAGGTACTGCACAACTCCTAAGTGATTCAACAGCAGGTGGTAACTTAGCACCCACATCCCGCTCCAGGAGCGTAAAGCGAATCCGAACCTTGAGTGACATTGACACCAATAATGAAGATAAAAGTGGTACCGAAGCACCCAAGGCTCCAGGCACAGAAAGCAGCTTTGGCGCCAGCCCAATATCCCCAGCTGCCGGTCGCTGCCGTAATTTGGCCCCAATACCCCCCTCACGCTCCAACCGCAACAATTCCTCTTTATCACCAACTCAGATACCACCACGGAGGCGCCCAATCCTTCGCATATTCAACAACAGTACGGATGTCAGTGTAGTTGCATCAAGCAATGTACCTGCAATAACTTTCGGCCCGTTCCATCGATCACCAATGCTGTCCACGGCTGAAAGTCACTGGACACTTGGACCTGCAGATGATAGGACGACCGCCTCCTCCGTTATGACTTCGCCAGATGACTACATGCAGTTTATAAATATGGATTATGACCCTCAAACGACCCACGCACCTCAACAACCCATGCTCTGGAATGCCGGTGGTGGTGATACTCTCAGTATAATTTCCACTGAGGAATATCCCCGGGGCTTATCAGCTCGTTCTTATGGTGCGGGGAGTGATGGTGGCTAAAGCTGAGACTACGAATATCAACGTTAGAAGACTAGTCCTATGGGCCTAGTGACCTCACTGCTTGTATTAGCTACGATACCCCAATAACTGAGTATACTATACACTGCAGGGCCGGATTATCCAGAAAATGATGTTCTCTTTTGACACAGCCTCATCTCGGAAGAGCATATGCACCGACACAGCCACAGGATGGAGCATGCCATACTCGCACTGACGAATCGATGTCTGAGGACAAAGATTGCACACCATTCTGTTGTACTCCTCTTCAGCAACCGCGAGCAGCTGACGCCAGGGTTTTTTCCCCCCTCCATTTTATCTGTCTCCGATTTGTATCATCCGACCCCCTAATATGGCAAAAGTCCGATTCAATTGTTTCCCCTTATGTATAGCTAGATATAGATATCAGTCTTCTTGTTAATGGCCTTACAGTGTTGTTCTTTCCTTTTATTCCCGTTTATTCCCCTTTAATACTCCCATAATGGTACTTTCGCCTTTTATTATTTCATTTTGTTGGCGTTGAAGCGAGGGTACAAAGTCACAAACAAAAAGCGAGAATCGAATTGGCGATAGGTTAAACGTCAATATATAATCCTTTAGGTCTATCTATTTCATTTTTAATTCATTACCGAAATGTTACTTAAGAAGGCATGTACTATAGATAGGCACATTTGAATTTCAAAAGCTTCAAAATGCTCCACTCTGGTTACGTATTTAGTTCTCTCATAGTCGGTCGAGCTCGATAAAGTATATCCATATGGTGTCGTGATCATAATATCGTATTAGTACTATAGAAGGTCGAGCTTTCACACCACAAATGGTGAGCGACCCTGAGTGGTGTACTGGGTGCTGTCACCTCTGCAAGGAATTGTGCTCAACAGCTGTCAACCTATCGACCGAGCGCTAGGATTGAAGACTAAGGCTGGCTGTGTAGACTAGGACTAGTTTGTCTCAAGAAGATAGCTGAGCAGAACGTTCTTGAGGCAAGCCTCGTGAGGTGCCGAGGCTAGCCTTGTGTGATGTCGCCAAAAACGAAAGGCGAGCTACCTATACTACAGCCTCAATCCAGAGAGTCTGGCGGGCATCAATCCGAGATATACTCCAATTGGCTATGTAAGGGGTCTCTGTGGCACAAGTACAACCACACTAACTTCATTGGCTAGATAAAATGAAGACAATGAGTTGATTTGTCAATGTCAACTTGTGATAGGAGGCGAGTTCCAGATTAGGCCCATTTTCCACGTGGCATAGCTTCTCCGGTCGCCCATCCCTGTAATGAGATATCGATCCTATATTTGATAATAAGTCATTTGATTCAAAGCCTATTGACAGATAAGAAGCTTAGCCAGGGCTGTTGACCATTGATATGAATTAAAAATGACGTCGTGAGGCTAGTCTTTTGGTTCAATACTATAGGGGAGATTGTATGACGTACAATTAGGGCTGCGCTGTCCAATGTTGACTTTGGCCTTTTACCGTGAAGTCTGCTGCGAATCGCCCCTTCGTAATTATATATATGTATACTAGGACTGGATTTATAATTTAAGCACGGGTCACATGCATAAGGCTTACACGAGACTACATGAAGCTGTGATCATGTAGAAAGATTTGCATTTATGGGCTGTCTGTTACCATACAAAGTATCTAGATCGGGGCATGCAGTCTAAAGTGAGTCATTCTACTCGTAAGTGTGATATATATTAATGGAGAAAGTATCTTAACAATAGCTATAGGTTCACCTGCATCAGCGAGATTCTAAAGAATTGCTATAGGTTCACCTGCATCAGCGAGATTCTAAAGAATTGGATAGTGCAGGGTCATTTCTCCCAATCTCTAAAAAGCATAAAATAAGCTGCTTTCTAAATGTACACTGATGACCCCTTAATATAACTCATATTGTATATCAACATTGATAATGCAATACAAGCTTTTTCGATCTCTAAGAGATTGATCACCGTACTCGCCGCACAAACCCGGCTTCTAGTTAAAGAATATGTATTGACTCAGCCTGTATCACTTTACTAATTATTAATTGTATACTCTGAATATTATTGGATATACCCCCTCCTGCCCCTTCCCCACACCTCTGGTGAATACTTTTAGGAGCTGCAACTGATCATGTACCAATATCTCTAAATCCCCACCAATAACCGAAGTAATGTCGGTATCTCGCACAAACTTCTGCCCTCTGGAACAAAGGTCAAAATCGAACCCTCGCTGAAAATCGATATTTCGCCTATTACTATCCCCCTCTCACTGTTACGGCATATGTTGCGTAGAAGTATGAAGCACGACAGAACGGAATACCGAGCTGTAGATTCACGTCGGAAGAATTTGAGTTTCCTCCCCTTAACAGGCGGGACTTCACATGAAAGCGGATGTACCTTCGTCCCGAAACGTATAGTCTTTCCAAGGGCCCATACATTAATTATATCACGAGGGGGTAGAGAATTGGATGAATTATAGAGCCCTTTGCTAGTCAACCTTGCAGCTCTCATAAATGTTTCTTTATAACTAATCTTGATATATTCAGTTATATAAGTGCTCCGTTTTGCTTGCTTACGTCCTACAAGTAATATGTTTTAAGCCCTGAACCTTGCTAATCACTTTGGTTGAGAGTCTATAGGGGCCAGGAAAATATGGGCTAGTACTAATATGATGTCGAATGCATATACTTAAACTGACTCAAACCTGATATGGACTGCACCTTTAGACATATGTATAGGTTTTTACTCAGGACAGTTACAAGTTAATCATAAATATACGAGAATAGTAAGAGGTAGCGCTGCTGCAAGTAGAAAGCTATATTATACATACAGTTGTAACATGATGCAAACCGCCACGGGGGCCGCCTTACTCACGTCGTCGACTAGTTGTTAAATCATGCCATATTATGACGAGAAAATCATAACCCAGAGTAAACCTGATACCAAAATAACTTCATTTATTGCCTGCTTGTAACTATCTTGCGAATAGCACAAAGAATACATCCTTGCACGTTTCAAATACGGTCACACCGGTCACTTTGGGTTTGTGGGGAGGACAGAAGCCATGGCTTGTCGTCCGGCTTCCACCCCGCACAGCATGCCAGCCCGGGTGATTCCGGCGACTACCTAGAATTCCACTAGATCCTGTCCCTGCATGTGACAGCGACCCTCCCGGGGCTGGATGATGACAAGTGCTCCCTCTCAACACCATCCAGGTATGCATATCCCTAGTTTCGGGCTGGTTGTATCTGTTGTTTGTTTCATTCACGATAAATTTAATATTAAAATACCCATGAATGCAGCTACATACCACACCGTTCCCTCACTGTACCACCAACTCGGTAATCGATCACTGAAGCAAACCTGTACGGATGAAACGAGATGACCAAACGGTTGGGTATATTGATTGCGCATGCAGCTTGGCAGAGCGGACCGGGGTCGAGCACCCTTTTTATTCTAGCACCGACTTTCAGGTTAGCTAGACCTACCAGCCAATGAGCAGATGTTCTTCCAGCACAGCAGGGATATTTCATGAGTCATTCTTACTTGGGAATGGAGTGTATCGAGCAGAGATCGAGACTGGCGTATTCTGCTTAGCTCGATGTTTGTTCACTCCCAGGGTAACTCTCCGCTCGGGGGGCTCCGATTGTCCACCATCATGATCTACACCGGGTAACACCTGCCAAGGTATACAATCTGTCCAATAGAATTGGTCCACGCTACCCCAGTCATTAATTTCAGCAGGATGCGAACCAGAGTGCAACCAGCAAGGCTGCGGCGGACAGCTCACTTCGGCCATGCTGGGAGCTGTTTCGAACGAAGACGATGGGCTGAAGGGCGATCTCTTCCCTCCATCTACCGCTCCATCTATATAGAGTCGTACATATGCTCAACTTCATACATGACAGGTAGAAGAGTAACTGTTAGCGTGCACTCGTAGTTGAAGTTCATATTACTCTACTGAGTTATCGATTCATAAATCGGGGTGGGACTGTGTACGTTTGGCTATCAGCAAATAACGCACAGTTGCATCTGCAACGCAACTTTATTCAAATCATCCCAAGCATTTTTTCCTGAGTGGTCAGTCTATCTTACGTTTCTCGGGTTAAACGTTGAGACTCTCACTGAGCAACCCCGCAAAGTCCTATACGGCCCCTCGCCTCACCCAACAGGCTGTTTGCAGTTTAATATCATCGCATCGTTCAGTACTACGTCGACCGACATCCACCAGGGTGCTTGCAGTTTGAGGTCGCACTCGACTGCGCCCTAGCTAGTCGCTTCAGGACTCTGGATATTTAGTGCAAGCTTGCGCTTTCCCGAAAAATGGGCAGTACCACCCCCATCAACGTGCCTTCGACCGCCCCTTCCTTCGCTTTTCAGGGTTCACAGCAACCGATCACAAACCCGCTTGTTATTTCCCGGAGGGCCAATACAGGATCGTGTCCCCTCAACGGCCTGTACGCACAACCTCATCAGAACCTGGGGGCCTATCCAAAACGTACGCCCCTAGGGCGTCAATATATACTTGCGAAAAACCGCGGGGCTATGGATGCACTGTCGACGCAGCAGTTCGTCTATTCAAGCTCTTCACAACCGCTAGGGGAATTTCTGGGCGTTTTTCCAAACGGCGGCAGGATGGGGGTAGCTTCTGTGCCTCTCAGCAGGACAGAAAGCTGCCCGCTTCCAGGTCCTGCCTCAAGAAAAAGCCAAATAATGAGGAGACAGCACTCGGTACTCTTCCCTTCCCTTCGCGGAGGATGTGGCATCCATGATGGCACACTTTCGTTGCCTACTCCCACCGCCATATACATTTTTCGATCCTGAGCCCATATTCTAATTCGATTCTACGTTAGTCTGCCGATCCCTCAACCATTCCCGAACACCTTCTCGGACATCTACTCACCGGAGCAACTGACAATATGTACCCACAATCTTTTCAGACTCACCAGGATCCATCCATAACCCATACTGCTGCAAATAACGCAGTGTGCCTCGTCCCGACTCTTTCATCATCCTTCCCACCGCATGGATTACCAATACAGCATATATCTGCGCCAGGGAGCGTCCCTTCTGCCCTTGTAGGGTATCTCAGTCAAACCCTTCGAGACGACCCATTCTCGTCAGTACGCGGCAGTGCATGCCCACAGGACCACGAGCAGGGTGCAATCGAGAATATCAGTATTCGTGGATTATCTGGGAACATCGATGCCAGCGGCCTAGGCCTTTCGCAGGCAGGTCTAGCAGCACAGTATTCCCACTTTCCACTTACCTTCCCCTACACTATCGACATGAACGATGCTGCTTTCAATGCTCCTCGTATGGAGGCACAGCTGTCGACATCAACTTTCTTTGATTCGGCCTCCACAAATCCAGATTTGGAGTCGGGAGATGAGTTCCTGGTATCAGAGATGGACATGGGGCGAGAGGTGAACGAGGAGCAGTCAGAGTTGGCGGGGCTCATCGACATGTCTGCAAGTCAGCTTACTGTTCGTGACGACCAGAGAGTCCCTACTTTACCAATTCACATTTCATCCTTCAACAGCAGCACCGGAGCCCTCGACTTTACCGAACAACCAATGATGGGCAGTTTTGAGCAGTCTCTCCCGGCAGACCTTCACCTGCTTCCCGAACTCACAGACACCATTGGGACCCCAAGCTCTCCGGCACAGATGAGCAGGCAACCCAGCTGTACCAATTATGCAAATAGTTTCAACAGTTTTGGGACACTCCCTCAGGCCCCCGGACCCATGGATTCCCTGACGGCTCCAGAAATGGGACGAGAGTGGTCCGACCTGTCAAACCCGGCCATTCCCACCTTCAGTATGGGTGGTGCTCCATCCTCCGATGGTCAATATCAGCGTAAGCGATTGAGACAGAACCCACCGGAGGATATCGAGCTGCTTCTGAAAGGAGCGGGAGTCGCCACAGCTGCCCCAGCTGCTTACGGTCAATATGTCGATATTCCCGGTGCTGGTGTTTGGCACGAACTGGGTCCCCAACTGTCTTATGCTGCTAGCAGGGCTACTGCCTTGGAACACTTTAGCCGTGGCTTTGGTGGTGAATCGGGAGCCGATGAGGGTATATGTACTTACAATCCAGCGAAGTTAAGGAGGGTCGATGGGCAAGATGTTTGCGATGCACGAGCACACGCTAAGAGTACCGAAGCGGGAGGCCTCAACTCCTCGCCAAATCTCCCTACTTTCACTTTCCCTACGACCCATCCTTTGCCCGCCTTTGATCAGCATCTGGCTATGAGCAGGTCGGAGGGTGGAGCCCCCCCCAGTGCAACACAGCCTGTTACTGGCAATACCCAACAAGTTGTGACAGCTACCACAACCACAGTCACCACCAGTACGACCCAAAATATGACCAGGCCAGTTCCACGATCAAGTCTCGGCAACCCACGACCAGGCACCTCTTCCGGCCTAATCAGCATGAATTCCCAGATGTCCAGCAGGTCGTATGTCCGGCGTCCCCATCCCCGCTCCTATTGCGATCAATGCAATGAAGTCAGTGACGGTTTTCGTGGGGATCATGAACTACGTCGCCACAAGGAGCGAGTTCATGCCGAGACCAAGAAGGTTTGGGTTACCAAGGATATCAGTCCTGAGGGTGACTTCCTCGCTAGCTGCAAAGCTTGCAAACGTGGAAAGCATTATTTTGCGGACTACAACGCTGCCGCCCATCTCCGCAGACAACATTTCTGTAAGGAAGGGAAGCGGGGGCGGGGAAGGCTAAGAAGGGAGGATGATGAGAAGAAGGGACTTAAGTATCAGGTAATTCATAACAAATTAAAGGGATGGGGGATGGATTGGAGGGAAGGGAACCCGGGAACGCTATATGCAACCCAAGGGGGGTTCACCATGAGATTCCTCAGGCGATGGATGGAGCAGATTGAGATTCCACAAAAGGTTGTCGCTTCTAAAGGCACCACCGAGGGCTCATTGTCTGATGAAGAAGTTGACGAGGACGAAGGGAGTGGTGAAGTGAAAGAAAAAGACTTCAGGTCAAAGAGATATCCGGGGAAGGGTGACAATAAAGGCGTGTCCTCTAGGTCTATCGCTCTCACAGATGTCAATAAGAACGATAAGGTATCTCACCGGAGCCCTGCAGAATCGAGCACCAGCTCGAACACCCTACAACCGGAAACTCAACCTCAACAGACTCCCTTTCAACCATCCCCGCTCTCTAAGCAGGTTGACGATGTCCCTTCAGGCGACCGACCCTCAAATTTCTTCCAAAGTCAAATACGTCGAGAACTTCAAGAACTGCTTGAGCCAGCCATGGACAAGGTAGACCTTGAGTCCTTCTATCGCTTACAAAACGGCCTTGAATAGAGTTTGCGACGCAGAAGTGGCATACGATACGAAGGGTAGAGCTTTTGTTCTCTTTCTCTCTAATTTCCCTTATCTTATCTTGATCTTGAATGGAGTTTATTCGAGAGGGGCTGAGCTGAGGACAGTTGAGGATCCGAATATATTTTTCCGGGGGGCCGCGGATAACGATTAATGATTCCTTTTCTGAACGGTTTCTCTTTCCTTGTCTTATTTTATTCCTGGCTCTTTTTCGCGTGGATGGGTAGTTTCGTTCATTGTGAAGTTGAAGAGGCGGGGGGAGACGGGGACGGGGTTTAAATCCAGAGTTGAAGGTAAGTAAAATTCCGGTGCATTGACGTAGAACAAGCTAACAAAGGTTATTTAAACAACTAGGTCGGAATGTTATTCTTGCGCTAGCCTTTGACGAATATACAAGTATCCTTACATCATGCACAAAACATGAGAGATTGTGTTCGGAAGATGCTGCATGCGTAGATGCCCCTGAATCTTCCGTTTCTTCAAGGCTCTCTCTCCATTCGCCATTCTCGTGTGCACCCAACCACTGTGCACGTGCACGTGAACTGTCTTTCCTGATGGTCTGTTGCTCCCAAGTGTGGCTTCCAGCGGGCTCGATTTCCCTACGGTGAAATGGATTCTGAGAACCCTCAGGATAGCGCCATTGGAATGCTCCTGAAGTCCGTCAGAAAATTTTGACTCCAACAATCGTCTTCTGAAAGTGGGGAGAAGTTGCAATTGGTTACATACAGCCCTCGGAATAATCAGGTTTTTCCCGCTGGGGCCGTTAGATCCGTCTGCACGGATCACTTTCGTGCAGTTGCGGAGACATTTCGAAAATAAATACATTAACTTGCCCTGACTCTATAGCTATATCTACTTGGCGGTATATACTCCAAACCTTTGATATACACAGAGCATTCGTATATCGTCAAATGAAATTCAGGATTTCTCTTTCCTGGCCTTGGCTCCTCCCAGCACTTAACTCAGAACAAGCTAACACCTGATGACACCTCATGTGATACCGCTCTAACTTGGTGCCAACCGGTTGTCCCACGGCACGAAGCGATCTGTAATGAAAATACATATAATAATATGTGATATATAAATCTAAAGTCCATTGAATCCCCGAGTAACCTATAGCATATATCATATGTATACCGTGGACAGTACTCGAGTGTGAACTGTCGGTTTTCGCGGGAACGTGCCTTGCTTTGGTATTCCACATCCAAGTCATGGTACCTTTACGAACACTGCGCTTGCATCACTTTCTTTGATATAGTATATTGATAAATTGAAAATTACAAGGACACCTTGACTATTGCTCCAAGTCTTCTCGAGAAAAGCCAAAATAGAATCCAAACCAACGAACTGAGCACTCACTGAGTTACCTGTTTCCGGTTCTCCCATCTTGTCAATTAAAATGAAATTCCTTCTAGAGCTCCTTCAAATTCAATAGCCTAATATAACTCTACGGCATCATAGATAAAGTTGGGGCTGAGGAAGCTTGTGCCACTGCTCCCACTAACACAGCTGATCTGGATGGTGTTCACACCACTCACCAGTGCAGAGCTGGGAATCGAGAATGTATACACCTCGCCATACCCTCTGTAGGCCCCCCTAGTGAAGCCCCGGGAGTCGATCTTAATTGGGGCAGCTGGGACAGCCGGACTGTAGCTGTTCACCTTCACCGAGGGACGACCTCCGGCGAAGGATAAGGTGGTGAAAATTCTCAATTTACGGGAATTAGTGTTGGAAAGAGAAACTTTGATTGTGGTTGGATCGTTGACAGATTTAATCTGTGCCATCGGGAAATCCGCGTTTGACATCGAACCCCATGTAAGTGTCACTGGAGACCAAGAAGACATGCGGGAGTCACTTGGATGCATATAAAGCTGGTTGGCTGCATTCTTGAAACCTGTTGGTCGTCCATCAGTAGTACCGATTCGGAAAACCACCGACGATGGCACGTCCTCAGCAGAAGCGATGCTGCGGGAAGTAGTTGCGCCTGTGGAGACAGAAACCCCAGTGACAGTTTGAACCTTGAGCTCTCCCTTATAAAGTACCATTGTGTATGTCCCAGGTTTCATTGCTGGTGAAGTGAAAGATCCGGTGGATTTGACCCAGTATTGCGCGGCATTGTTATACCAGTGAACAACACCATCGGATGAAACACCAGAAACGGTACCGGAGACATATCCTCGACTAGACTTGGGAACAAACCCAGTTACACCCAGTTGAGAGAAAAAGGAGAAATCAAGGCCGGAGGAAGCCGTTCCTCCGCTGGTGAAAGCCATGCCGTAGGGTCCATGTAGCCCCATGCGGTAAGCCTCAGTCTGAACGTGACCCGAGTTCATGTAGAAGTAAAGCTCCTGTTGTGAAGATCCTTGATTGTCGATGTCACGGAAGAATCTGAGAGTGATTCATCAGCACAGTGCGGGATATCAAGCAGTTGGAACACTTACGGTCCTCCAGAAGAGCTCTCATAACTGGTACCCGGGATAACCATGCAAACCCCGACACCGCTTCCACTAACGCAATGCACCTGGTCATCAATGAAAGGCTTGCTGGAATAAAATTTGCTCCGGGTTTGGCCGTTGACGAGGAATACATCACTCGCTTCGATCTCAGATCCACCATGAACCTGAGAGGCCGCCACACCATTTGGAAGAGCTGATTTTTTCAGCCGAGCTATGAGATTGTCAGTTTAGAACATTCGGATACATTGCTTTTCTGTCAAATGCATACCAATGAAGCGCAATTCCCCGACTCTTGGTTCAGCAGTAATATAGGTCGCCATGTAAACGATAGGATCACCTGACTGTGCTCAAATCTCGATTAGCTCAGGCTGCATATTATAATTGCTTGTTATATCTCGAATTGTAGACATGCCTTAGCGATATAATATTGTGTTAGAGTTGAAGTTGTAACCGTGATCTTGATATACTGGCTGTTGATGCTGCTAGCAGTAACGTTGCTGCTTCCCAATCCAGACCCAATGTGGGACATTTTGGAGGAGTCCTGACATTGGATTCCATTATACAAGAGGGACACAATATCACCGGTGGACTTGGACACAGTGAAAACAAGACCCCCATTTGTATCAACCACGTAGTTTTTTCCACTGTCGGTAACACCGAATGCTGCGAATGCCGTCGAGGCGATTGAGAGAAGGCATGCGAATGTGGAAAGGAGCTTCATGATGAATACACTCGCTGCAGCAAAGATGCTAACAAAGACTGCAAACAGTATATGGCCTCAGGGTCATCTTTATAGTCTGGCCTGGCTTTAGCATCATGTACCTGAATCTCGGGAACCTGGACGTGGTGAAACTACCTGTGGATTAGTATTTACCTACGGCCTAGTATTTACCCACTCTCTGATGGCATACAAGGCTATGTTCCGTAATATAAAAAGCTGCGAACAAGATCACACACGCGAATAATAGCCTAGCATGGAGCTACTATCACGAAAAATTTAGTTCAGAGGGTCGACCCGCTCTTGTTCACGGACTTTTACGGTATGTGGCACTCAGAGGTACCGATATTTCTCAACCAGGGCCCTTGTCGTACAGAGCAGGATTGCTCCTTCATTGAACCCAATGTTCCAATAACGCGCGTGTGGAGCCAATCCTCCCGGATCAGAGGATAATTCCTTGAACGATTTGGGGTCCAGATTCGTGGAGCGTTTCAGGACCCCACTGAAGCCCACGGTGTCGGAAGCATCACCACTTCTCCCCGGATCCTTAGTTCGGTTTGCGGGGGAACTCCATCCGCTATCCATAGCGGCACAAACTTCTTTGAATATACCGATCATATTATTATGTGTATTATTTCTCTTGATTCCTTTGTAGAAACTGAGTTCGAGAGATCATCACACCAATCGTCGCTCTGTCGCACCGATGCTGATGTATATGTAAACCCGAAAGTTCCGTTGCAAGCTCGGACCTCCAGTACTAGTTGACAATGTGAGTTGAAGGGCGGTGTTGGATTTTTCCGAATCGCAACAGTGTGTGCAATCAAATAATTATCTAAATGAGATTCGGTTGACTGGTTACTATATGGCATTGCCATACAAGTTTGTATGGACAAGCCTATTTCATAATCTCTCGGATTTACCAGGTAAGGTAGGAATAAAAGAAAATCACATAAGCCTCATGAACCCGATTAGTACTTATTTTTAGAGGCCATAAGTTAATTCATGGTGTTGGTGAATACACAGATGGAGAAGGTGTTCTGACCCATACGTCAATACGGCCCATTCATGAATGGGACGCTATAGATGGTTGGGCCGGCCCACCCATCAATCTGACGGCTACAATAATATTTTAATAATATTATCTCATATATACGGGAATATTGAGAAATACGGGACTATGGAGCACTACGGATAAATAGAAAATATATATAAATACATAAAATACTAGAAAATCTAGGCCTCCAGATGTAGAAAAATATAATGTAGAAATAAATGAAAATGCGAGAAAATCAAGTCTTCCAGAGATATATAAATAAAGTATACTAGATCAAGCCCTCTTCTGTAGCACTCGAGTATTCAATGTATTATTCAAATCAGGGGCCGATTTTTCTATTTATCCGTAGTGCTCCATAGTCCCGTATTTCTCAATATTCCCGTATATATG
>Ga0307511_10003172_pt1 | contig 16934 bp, 13 predicted proteins | sample 13_EM_MG_FD_200266 | JGI IMG/M metagenome (GOLD analysis project Ga0307511, IMG submission 200266) | Populus trichocarpa ectomycorrhiza microbial communities from riparian zone in the Pacific Northwest, United States - 13_EM | ecosystem: Host-associated > Plants > Roots > Unclassified | place... | reverse complement strand
AGGTAATACAATAAATAAAACTTCTGGTGCTGCATAAGGAGCCTATATAGTTTGGTGCCAAATATTGTATCTAGTTGGTTAGTGATATTAGTGGAACACAAAGAATCGATTCCTTTGATTGTGTCATTAAATAGATTTCTGCCCCATCTGATCGTTTGGTCAGTTCAAACTTGTGAAGAACCCACCTGCATTCCATACAAGTTACATGTATATGCTCTAGATTTGGGTTACAAACCTTCTCACGGACACTCTCACGGACACTATCATGGATGTTGTTAGTAGAGACATTTCGCTGACTGACTAGAGAAAATCTTACTTTTAAGTATATTCGGTTTATTTTCCAAAATGCCATGTTGTGGTTCTAGGGGTCAGAAAAAAGCTGCGACTGGCTTCAGAAGGAAAGCAGCTAAGTACAAGGCAGTTACAGCGGGTATACCAGCAACAGGGGACAAACCTATAGCAGGCTTAAACGAAAAGCGTACAAAGTCAACTCCACAAGAACGAGCAAAGACCTCAAGCAATTCCTATTCTGATTACGCAGACTTCCCCTGGGGGCCTAAGAGGTTCGATGCAGATGCAGAATTCAGTGGTGGGAGGAAAGTATGATGGACTTCGGCAAATCCTCACACCTGGAAGTAACGCGAGATCCAGGAGAGGTTGCTAGGTCCTCTGCTTGCGATTTGAGCAAGCAAAGGATCGGAAACGCCAAAAAATAGCAAGGGCACTAAAATTAGGCCTTAATGAGCAGAAATACACGAGAGCAACCAGTAGCCCGATCGGCACAGCAAGGAAACAACTGACAGATGTTCAATGTGGGAAATTTGACCACCTGGTACAAAAAACATGGTGGGTTATATTCATTCACAAGAAGGCATACATTCTGTGGCAGTGGTACAAGCTCCCAAGTAAACAAAAAAGGTTTTATCTGGAATTGAAGGGGGATGATGATGTTTCCGACTAACAAATTCCCGATGATGATTTGAAAGAAATCAGAAGCAAGCCAGATCTAATATTTGCGGTAATCCTTGTTATGAAACCGATAGACTGTACATGATATACACGGTTTGACGATCTAACCGAAGGTATACCGGTAGTCCTGGGTGGCCAAAATGATGCCTTGGCAATTGCAGACAGGAGAACGCTAGAGACACTTGCTGCAGAGCCCACAGAGGAGGTGGATGCAGAGGTGTGTGTGTCAGATGAAGTGATCATGCCAGAGAGTGGTGTAAGTTATTACCTTCAACATGAACCCAAACACCTCACTCAGGGGACAACAGGAGTTATCGGACGAAGAGGATCTTGAAGCAAGCGAAAACATTGTGGGAGTCAGATCTGAAAAAGGTAAGGCCATTTGGAGAGTCGGAATCCGAAGCATTGGGCACAGATTCCGAGGCAGCAAATTTGACAACCAAGAAAAAGTCCGGCAAGAAGGAGTTGCTACGAATAGCTGCTGTGTGGCCAACGTCAAGACTGAGGCAAAGAAGGGGTCCCGTACTCCAAGAAGATCCCTCTTCCGAACTCCTTCCCAGTGATCCTGAAGATAATGACTATGATATTGGGGCAGCGGCGCAACGAAGTAGTTCATCACCACATATGTCTAGTGACTCAGAAGAATAGACACAGTGGAGGCAACGGAATTGATGAGAATGAGATAATACATCAGGTAGGTAGAGGACAAAGAATAGAGTGGTATGCATGAGATATATTTCCGATCTTAAGGCTGCTCATTGGCATGGATTATAGGTTTGGCGAGAGTTTCTTTACTTATCACAGAAAATGTTTTCTCTTGTTACAGATGGAATGTTTTTGTTGTTACAGATGGTATGTTTGCATGTTACATTGTGTCTGTTCGTGTCAAACAGTGTTTTTCCTGGACTTAAACGTTGATGTGGTTTTCTTTACTGTGGGAACAATGGTAGTGGTACTATTTGGTAGTTGTTTGTTTATGGTAAGTCACTTCCCGACTCTCTTTATTCCGTATCAGGGAACCAACAAAGGGAAATGTAGATATAAATATGCATTTATCAAATATTCTTTGTCTTCAAAGAACGTGAACTCCTTTATTGAATTGCATGAGTCACATGATGAATGAGGAAACTTGCCGACTTGTAGGCAAACTTACAATGTTATGACCCAAAAATCCTTTCACCCCTCAGAATTCCCTTTGCTAACAGAATTCTCCTTTGGCAGTGGAATTCCCCTTTGCCAACAGAATTTCCCTTTACCAACAAGAATAACCATTCACTGCTTAACTCGTGAGCATGACCGATCAGGAAAAGGCAAGGAATATCAAAACAGTGGTACCACCTGCAAAGACAAAGAGGAAAAGGAAAATTAATCAAGGAGGTAAGAAACCTACACCACGATCCTAGTACGTTGAGATTAGTAATATAAAGTTTACGATCAGTAACCCTATGTAGGAAGATCAGAGATCATGAGAAGGGCTCCAATTTGATTATTCTACGATTGTCATTTCGCAGACTGTGTGGACAAATAATTCAAGAGGTAAATGCGGAGTACAACGTCACAATTGGGGATGACCGAGTGGAGGTAGTCACCCCCCAGGTGGAACCAACAGATGCTTTGTAAGAGACAAGAGATGCATTTATGTATAAGTACTTCACCGGTAGGTACTCAATAGGCCTGGAGTATTTTATGGAATGAAAAATAATCCTAAGGCCAACCCTATAGAGGGCAATCTTGTGGGTACCCAAAATTTATTAGATCCGAACAACCCATGTCAAACAATCCTACAGCGAGATCTACGAATTTGGAAGATGATGGAGCAGAACAGAAAGGTAGGGCGGAATACAAGACCAACACAAATACGGCAAGGACCAGGACTGTCAAGACTCCTACCAATAGCACGGCCACCACCACCACTAAGGGTACCTCTCCGCCAGGACCAAAACCAGCAGCACTTTCAAAACCTGCAGCAGGTCCAAAACCAGCAGCAGGTCCAAAATCAGCAGTAGGTCCAAAACCAGCAGTAGGTCCAAAACCAGCAGCAGGTCCAAAACCAGTAGTAGGTCCAAAACTAGGAGCAGGTCCAAAACTAGAAGCAGGATGGCTGGCAAAATGATGACCAGCAAAAGGATGACCAGCAGAAGGATGACCAGCAGCGGGATAACCAGCAGAAGGATGACTAGCAGCGGGATAACCAGAAGGAGGATGATCAGGAGGAGGATGACAAAGAGGAGGATGACGAGGAGGAAGATTAGAAGGAGGAGGATGAAAATGATGATGAGCAGCGGGATGCGCAGGATGGTAACCAGTGGGATAACCAGGAGGGACAGTGAAGACGGTGTGCAGCGGGATTGGTGTCGGAATAGATGAAGGGAGTGGAGGACATATCACGTTAGGTGGTTGGTAGGTTGAGGGGCAGGAAATCATTGGCAGAATGGGGAAAGTAATATACATGGTTTGGGCAGTGGGATTGAGAAAGGATAGGGCATAGAGAGATATGGAGTGGTTTGTAGCATGGTAGGTAATGGGAATGTAGAAGGAAAGTGTACTTAGTTGATATAGGAGAGATATAGGAAATTGAATTACAAGCGAAGTGAAGGTAGAGCGTAAGTTGAGAAACATGTGAGGTAGGTAGTAGAACAAGCTTGCCACTAAACAGAATATGATGGTGGCATGAATCCGTAATATGTGTGATCCGTGTCGGTATCCGCATTTTGTGACAGGATCTACCATCCGTGACGGGATCAACCATCCGTAATGGGATCAACCATCGGTGACGGGATCAACCATCCATGATGAGATCAACCATCTGTAACGGGATCAACCATCCGTGACAGTGGGACCAATCTAAGCCAGCACCAGCAGTAGTAGGGAGCCAAATGCATTATATTATCAATATAGCTACAGACGAACCAGATAGCGGGGAGAGAGGGTCGAGTATTGAATGCAAAAGGGCAAGATAGGCTTGGTAACTCGGCGAATAATCGAGGGTGAGGCGACTATGGGGGTGGGAGGAAGCAACCAATTCGGCAAGGTAGGTTGTGGAGAAAACCCGATGGCCGAGGTGGTTCTTGGCGAGGCAGCTATAGGAAAACTCGACTCGTGGTGCACGCTGATTACAAGTTCAGCTCATGTATGTCTGCCTGTGTGCATTTCATTGCAATGAAGCCTACCTTATATATGTATGTCAGACTGCAGCGTTCCTAATTGGGAAGTCACTTCCCAGTTAGACAACTACTGACGACAAGTCTACTTTCCCTTTTTAGGAAGGCTCGTCCAGATCTGATAAACAGTTATCAGATCAAGGCCTCTTTCTAAGTGGACGCTTTTACATAGTTAATGCATTAAGACCTAAGCGGTATTCTAAGTCTCATATAACTCTACTCTAATCGAGTCTGCTCCTGCACCTGAGTTATAACTTCGTTTATGCTTCAGCCTACCTATCTATTATATATTCGAAGTATTTACTTTGTTTACAGCCCGCCTTTAACATCGAGCCACGAGAAGATAGTGTAAACGTATTGATTATTGATGCAAGCCAACGATACTCTTATTACGCCTAATGCTTTTTGACTAAGTACGTAGCTAGACTCCCTGAACACAAATCTTGAGACCACGAAATCCCTCTACAAGATCCCAAAGCTAAGATATCTACGGGTGCAATCTACAAGTCCAAATGGGAGAAAGCCAAAGCCCTCCAAACCTAACTCCGAGAAAACCTATCAACTGGTAAGGTTTATCGATCACACTCTGCTACAGCTGCAGCAATCCTCTTTGAAAGAATAAAGATGGATCATTAAGACTCTGTATTGACTATAGAGCCCTCAACCACCTTACGATACCTAACAAAGACCCCCTACCACTCATCAGTGAGCTACTTAATAAAACTCAGGGAGGTAAATGGTTTACCAAGTTAGACCTGAAAAAAGGATATAACCTTATCTGACTTGCAGTTGGAGGCATGTGGAAGACAGGCTTCCGTACCAAGAAGCGTTTATTCGAGTATACAGTTATACTCTTTGGACTAACTAACGCTCCTGCCACATTGCAAGAAAGGATGGATACTATCTTCAAGCACATGGAAGGATACATCTGGTACCTTGATGATATCCTAATCTACAGAGGAGATTCAGAAGAGGAATACTAACAGTTGGTAGAACAAGTTCTCTAACAATGCATCAAGTATGGTTTACCAGTTAACCTAACCAAATCAGAATTCCATGTTCAGGAAACCCTCTTGCTAGCACATATCATCAATAGGTAGCAAGTGTAAATAGACCCAACTAAGCTGGAAGGCATGTACAAATGGCCTATGTCCACAAGGAAGAAAGAAGTCCCAGCCTGGCTGGGCTTTGCCAACTATTATCAGCGATTTATTGCCAATTACAGTAGTAAAGCAACACTACTAATTGTCCTTACTTGGGATTTACCATTCTCATGTGGACAAGCCCAACAACAATCGTTCGATAAACTCAACCAACTATTCCTCTCTACACCTATCCTCACGCAGTTCGATAGATACTTCGAGACCATAATGGAAACTGACACAAGTAACCAAGCAATCTTAGGTATTCTATCATAAGACCATATCGTCAATAGGGTTAAGCAATTACACTCTACCGAGTACTATGCTAAAACCCTTGATGCTATTCAACGCAACTGGCCTATATATGATAAGAAACTGTTTGCTATTGTTGATAGTTTCTGCAAGTGGAGACACTGGTTAGTCGGAGTACCTGTGCACATTTATACAGACCATCAAGGCTTACAATACTTCAATAGAAAGCAGAAGCTCCACTTCCGAGAAGCCTCCTGATACTTCATAATGTCCAAATTCATATACCATATCCACTTCTGACTCTGATCCAAGATGGGCAAGGCAGATGGCCTGTCCAGATGTTCAGGGGAAGAGAAATGCGGTATAGAAGGCAAACTTTTTGAGGAAGGACAATTGCTAGACTTTGAAGAAGACGATGTAGAGGAAAGAGGGAATGCGGATGATGTGGAACTTGAGGCAATCGATGTTGCAAGTTGGCAAAAGATGAACGGAATATAGATAGTACTGGAATAGCATAAGTCGGAAATACTGGGACAACACCATGATAGTTAAGTGGCAGGACATTGGAGAAGACACCGAACTCAAGATCTAATCTCCCAAAACTTCATATGGAACAAATGGCAAGAAGATGTTGCGAGGTATATAGCAGGATGTGCTAAGTATCAAAAGTCAAAGGCAGATAGGTACAGTAGGCAAACGAAATTAGTACCAATGCCAACTGGGGAACACCTCCTTGAAGAAATTGCTATAGACTTTGTTGAGGAGCTATAAGAATTCTAAGACTTTAATGCTATTCTCATTATTACAGACTGGTTCCATAAAATCCAACACAATATACTGGCTAAAACAACATGAACCACAGAGTATGTAGCCAATATCTATATCAATAAGATATAGAGACTATATAGACTATGAAAACATATTTTATCTGATCGTGGCCCTCAGTTTGCCTTACTATTCCTTCGAGAACTTAATAGGAAGCTCAATATATGCCTACGCCTCTTCACTGCCTACTACCCACAAACTGATGGACTCAGCAAACGAGCTATCCAGACACTCAAGCAAGATCTCCGTATCTTCTACCATAATAAGCAAAAACGTTATAAGACTTGGCTAGCACTCACCCAGTTTGCCTATAATACCACAATTCATTCAACCTATCAATACTCCTCCTACTGCAGCCTAAATGATTGAAATATCAGGAAAAAAAAAACTGTGTCCCAATGCAACTACAATGGTCCGAGCATCTGGTGCTTCCTGTACTCAATGAAATTTTAGTAACTTCGGATGCCTTCTGCGATCGCCGCTTCCCTTCTTCCTACATACCCAGATTTTTATCTGACATCCTGCAGTAGCTATGTGCCCTATATACCTTATTTCTAATTTGTTTCACTTTAAACCTTTGATCTATTTCATATTTCCTGCCTACCTCCTTCACTCTGTGTCGCGATTTTGCCATAACACTTACTCCCTTTCATTTACCCCTCATCATCCTACGAGTCTCACCTGACTTCTACTTAACTTACTTCTGGCACAATGAACTCAACTCTTCAATTGTCACTCACTTCTAACACAATCCAATGCGGTGTATCTTATCTGTGACATCTAATGTTGTTTTCTGCCCACATTTATAATTAATATTTCCCGCTCAGCCAACTATTTCCGCTTCCATTGCTAATCATACAAGGCATCCTATATTACTAGATCTATTCTATTATTCACCTACCAGGATTCCCCCGGATCCAATGGTATCAGTTGCACCATACCCTCAATCTTTGTTATTGGAACCACTACACTCTCTTCTCTTTGACCCCATCCAATGCGCACCATCCCTTCCGCACCTTGCACAACACCTCCACCTATGCATTGTAGAAGACTAACATTTGCCACTCAATTTACTATTCCATCCTTGCTCTTTAACTTGCATAGTACATTTAATCTCCCTAGAATATACCCATTTAATGTCCCTGCGCGTGCCTTATCTGACGTACAGTGTCTTCAAACCCAAACCCAATGAGATCATTTGTGTCCCCTAAACATAGTTAATCCGGTATATCCTGCATGGTGTGCAACAAATCCTTATCTGCTCAACCTCAGTACAGGGATCTCTAGTGAAGTATATGTCCTGATACCCCCCTCTAATAGTCATTGTACATCGGAAAAGGTACACCTAACATTACGCATCAAAAAGACTCGTGTAGCCAACCCTACATCACCCAATGCCATTGCACCTTCCAGCTGTGCAAGATTTTCCACCACACCCAACTCAATTTTCCCTCATAATTTCAAATACACCTGCCCTTGTGCGGCTTTGATTTCGATGCGGCTGGTGAGTTTACCTTCTTCCCTTACCCAGTTCCATGTTTTAATTGTTAAGTCCTTTATGGCGAATATATGATCCCTCGTGTATGTAGTGACAATTTGAGACATTGAATTGACTCTATTACGCTACCAGTAAGCATCCTTAAATGCCTAGTGCATGGTTTCATTGATCTCGGTGGAATATTGACCCAGCAAAGGGAATTTCGGTATTTGTTCTGCATAATGTGAGATTAGGTGGATCTTCGGGAAATTGTAATACGCCCCATCCTTTAGAATTTCATCCATCAGCTCCCGACGTTCCAAGGTATTTTCTTGCCGTAACCTGGCCTTTTCTGATGGGGAGAGGTCTTGAACCGACGCTTGTACTTCCGTTTGTTCCTGCAACAGAGTTTTGTATACATCTGCCGCCACTCGCTTTGCCTTTTTGCCTGCACGGAAGTGTAAGAATACATCATTGGTTTCATGGAACATACGCAGATATTTGTGTAAATAAGAAATCATCTGATCTGTATGGCTGTCATACTGAGTCAGCAGGTAGAAGTCAGTAATGCTATGCATACAGCGAATTGCTTTTTTGAACTCCTGTACTTGAGCTCCAGTTAAACCTGCCTGGTTTATATTCCGACGTAACATAGCAGTGAATGATTCCAGAATGACTTTACCAAAATTTAGTATATCTTTTCCAGACCATTGTGAAACTATACGGTATCCCTTTGTTGGAACAGAAAAGCCTGAGTATGGGTGTAATCGATGCCAGACATAGTCAAATGCATTAATTCCATTGTGATGTTCTAGAAAGCCTTGTATTCAACCCACTATATGCTTAAACACTACAAGGAGAATATTGTGCAAGATATCGACTCGAACTAGCTCCAGTGGGTTCAGATTAGGGATTGACCACAATGTGTTTTTGATGTTTTCCATACCATTAGCATGTGAACTCCATGTATCAGATTTGTTGTATCCTGCGATATATAATCCTTATGTGAGCGCATAAGATAACCTGACTCTGAATATTCACCAAGTTTATCTGTCAGGATTATGCATGTGGGACAGCGGTTACTAGCGATACCATGAATACTAGCATTTTCCATATGGTTAGCAAGCTAACAAACCAGCTTGGGGAGGCATAACCGAACATGGCCATCGCCGCTAACCATTTCGTACCTGTTCTGACACCCCTTGTCAGAAAGGGGCTTCAGCAAATATGTTAACACATCATGTATATTCTATAAGGCCTGAATTTTATGCATATCTACAGAATACCTAGCAATCTTGTTAACCCATTTGGGGCCAATAGGTAAGGATGCAATAGGTATCTAAGCATGCATCGTAGGAGTATTTCCTATGGAACTTAGAATATTTCTTATACTCATGTAAACAGGCCCTAACTGTTTATCTCCCGTGAAATTTGTCACCTTAGTTTTATTCGATGTAAGCAGAATAGGAACAAGTGTTCCTCCGTCCTGTATTAAACTCTGTATATATTTGTTAGTCCGATATCCGACGTGTCACGTATAAATTACTTACTTGCGTATCTTCCCACTATGTCCCTGTATTTATCTCACTATACATGAGGTTTCCTTGCATGTCATATTCTCGCTGTAGTACCCATACCATATCTGCTGCATATATCTTCTGCCTCAGAAGGTACTTTACTGTGGAAATAAAATTGCGGTAAAGGAATGGGACTTCTTTAGGCAAGAGATAGTCCACTTTGCCCGAATGCCAACCAGCCTCGTCTGCTACCTCATCCACAAGCTAGTACAATGTATATGGGGAGCGGAATTGGACTTGATACATCGGATCGAGGCCTTTCAAAATGCCATCTTTGAAGAACTAGTTGATCTTTTTCTCTGAGGCCTGTACAGCATTAAAAAAGTGTGCAAGCCGATAGTCAATTGCATGGCGGAATGGAGAATACAAATTAAATTCTGAATCTCGCTCCGGAAAACAGTGGGCTCGTATTGGAATGCCGGCTACTAGCTGAGTAATTGCAATAGCTGTGTCGCTTTGCTGACTTTCCTCGTGGGATTCTGAATCACTGCTATAGTCCTGAGCTTCTTTGTCAGAGCCCTCACTCTCTAGCTCTGAGTCCGATGAATTGCACTTTTCCAAAAAAAACTCCGCTATGTTGGCTATCTCAAACTCCGAAGGAGAAGAATCCGAATTGCTCAAGTCAGACAACCGACACTTTCGAGACTTGGGTTTTTCAAGACTAAGATTCTTCTCTGGATGGAACTTTGCCAGGTGATTCGAATATGCTCTGGGTAAGGTGTAGAGTTGTGGACACCACTGGCATCGTATCTTGTGCCTGTTCATGTTGTTTCACAGAGCTTCATGTATGTTGTCGATGTTGGTTTGGTTGGCATTATAGAACTAGTCCGACTTGAGAGTAATCTAACCTGCTGAATCTCATTACTAATCCGATTACAACTTCTAGTATAGTTGCAACAAAGGCTATGAGCGAACCAGGCTATAAAGCCAGTGTAAGGCACTTGGCCTAGCCTGGAACCTACTGCATAGGGAGATTGAGTAGTTTCGCTAGCGAAATCTATCCTGCCATGATGACTCCCCAAAACTAATATAATAATCACGTAGTATATGTGAATCTCTGGCATCCATTTCGTAGCATTGGGCACAATATCTAAGAAATTGGGGAAACAACTCCTAATACCAATATTCCGCCTATATCTGTCGGAACCCTATAGTAGTGTGTAGAAACATCTGGTATTCTAATATCCTGTGTGGAAACATCCGTTGCAGAGTAGAAACAACGTCGTAAATTCAGGTTCCGCCTACGCCAGTCGGATTACAATGGTAATATTCTTGCGTGCCATCTAGATCAATCTCAAGATTCCTGGGGAGAATAGCCATATGTTCTATAGAATATATGACCATATGTTCTATTACTGGTCAAGGAACCATGGCCAGCATAATGAAGTGAATAAATACCACGCTTAGATTCGCTTTTTTACAGACTATTCAAATCATCACAGCATAGTGATACTGCCCACCTAGATCACTCTGCCTATACAATTCATCAACGTTGATCCCGGATGTAAGGTTAGTTACTATCCAAATACCTTACATAGCAGCTGAAGCTCACATTCTGACGTAGATTGTCCGCTATATACAACCAGCATATTTGAAGGTGGTTTTCTTTAATACGGAACTATTCACTTTGTGCAACAATATTAACATTAGCTAACATCCGACGCACAGCATCCAAAATGCCATCGGCATAGGAAGAGGTAGGCTGCTCTAAAGCCCTATTGGGCTGGTGCGAAAATGATGCACTGTACTTGCAATGGAGGGAAGATGTCAAAGCGTGGGCAAGAACCAATGGCGTCACAGGAAAGAGACAGGCTGGGTTTGCTCTCGGGAAGAGTTTTAAGGACATCGCAATGACGGAAAAAGGACTTCCCGCGTCGGGAAAAAGACTCCTTGACATGGGCCCAGTAGCTATCAAAAGAGAAGCGGAAAACGACCTGGATAAAATACTACAGGATGTGCTCAAAAAGTCAAGGGATACGGAACATGCACACACGTTACCGCAGGTGGCTAGCCTTGCCACTGACACCCCGAATATTGCGTATAGTTTTGACGCCGACGCTGATGCACTAGGTCAGAGTGAGAGTACTGACCAGGGTTTCCGGAAATCTGTACAGTTTTCCCTGGTCGATCCTGTTCATAAGGATGAAGTAAGAGTTGCCATAGGCAGTGCATACAAATGGGATGGGTGCCCTAGCCACAGTGTGGCAATAATGAAGGTTGCCTCCCCGTTGGAGGTAGTTGATAAGGTGTGGGATAAAATCCCGGCAGGTCGAACTGTTCGAGCAATATTTGGGGCGATCGAAAATCCTACAAAGCCCAGTCCGATTCCAGATATAACGCGTCTGAAATCGGATAAAGAGGTGGCAGCTTTTTTCACAATTACAAATTCGAACCCAATCAGTCTTCAAGTAGTTCTCTGGAGGAATTCCGGGGCAGATCCCCAAAGGGAGGATTCTGCTCCACCAGATGATGGAGCATATTTCCCAGCGGACTTTTTGACCACTGATGAACAATACTACGACCCGGCGGAGGATTCCGACACTTTCCGTCGGAACCTCGCCAGGTATACAAAGCGAGGCATGCCCAGAAATGATGAGGCATTTGGGGATAGGAAAATAGTAGTGCCGAAAGGAATCTAGAGGCTTAGGGTCGAGGGTCTGGAACCCATTAAGGCGAAACATTGGGAAAAATTCTCCAATTTAGATATTATTGATTCTGACGACGAAGGATGGTAGTACATCTCAGAAATGGATCCACCACAATTAAATGGCCGTGAGATGATCGAGACTTGTGCTGCCAGACAGGCCGGCAGCCGAGCCTACGATGTGGTGATGGACTTCACAAGAAAACATAATGACGAAGTTCGTCAAAGGGTGGAGGATGCTGGGCATGCTGCAGCCAACGCAGTATGGGCTGGGAGGGAATAAGGACGAGAACCGTCGGATTAGGGAGGCTGGGGGGCCAGGGCTTTTGGGGACATGCAAAGTGGGAATGGGAGTGCAGCTAGGCTAGGGGAGGTCGGGGCAAGTAGTCTGGGGGAGGTCGGAGCTAGTGTTTTTGAAATTAGTCAGAAATGAATTGAGAATAGATTGAAGGTTAACTGGGACATAAAAGGGATTAGATGCACTGCGTCGGATCCAAACCTCCTCGTTCTCTTGAGTGAACAAGAAATCTCCACCTACATGTGCATTTGGGTGTAAAATGGCCTGCAAGTCAACTACTACCCCTGCAAAGCCTCCTGCCGCCAAGGTAGAACGCTCCACCTTAGGAAGGCGCAAACGCCCTGTTACAGAATCATCCCGAGCACCAGCCACAGCGTCAAATGAATTGTGTTTCTCGGATGAGGTATGTGGGGTAATATGCATAGGAGAATATATTATAGCTAACTTCCGATGTAGGATGACAGAAATAAGATGGAATCGGACCATGAAAGTATAGTCAGCACACCTGTAATCGCACTAGGTCTTGGGAAAAACATAAAAGCATTTTCAGGTATTCCAGATAACTATCAAAGCATGACTATCATTGCTCGAAAGGTCGTCGAGAACTATACCCTCTACCAAAAGCCACTCTTAACTCCTGGTGAGACGTTGCTACTGTTGTAAAGCACATAGCAAAGTGCACAGAGAAATTGATATATCGAAAGGATCAAGGTGGTGGATACATATGTAAGTTAGCAATATTCCGACTCTTTATATTGGATTACGGACTGACCTGAACCAGCTCAAGAGCATACATAGGAGGACTCGTGCCCATCTAGTTGCAGACTGTCAACAGACAATAATTAAGATTCATGCTTTCAATCACTTATGCAAGGATAACTTGAAGATCGATGTTGAAAAGTTGTTAGAGGATGACCGCTTTCTATATAGGCAGGCTACAAGGGCAGTAAGTAGACGCCAGCTTTCAGATATCTGACGCTAATAAGCTACCTCTATTAGGAGCTCACTAATCAGTTCTGAGCGGAAGAGATTGTGAAAGTCATCTATCAGAAGTATTTCTATTCGAAGAGAATGAAGGGAAATCGTGACCCAGAATTTCTTGAGAGAATTAAAGGGCTTTTCATCTCCTTTGTAGCAACTGTTATCAGGCATTGTTTGAAGATGTAGAGATCAGGGGAGTACCTCGATGATGGGCCAGATTTCAAATATGAAACAGCCTGGCGTAAGTGTACACAAGTCCTATGGCGGAGCGGAATAGACAATTTGTGTCGGATGAAGGCTAATAGAAGTAGGCTCATACAACAGACTGTGGCTGACCTGGGACAGCAACAAACTTCAGATTTAGGACCTGCTGGTGATCAACATCAAAGTAGATCTAGTATGTCGGATTGCAGCCAATGTGAAGATTGTTGAGAGGGAATCAGATGAGCCTCCAAAAGTAGAAGATTAGGAGAGTTTTGAAGCCGAATTACGGAAGGAGCTTGAACACTCAAATGAAAGATTGGACGTATCAGAGAACAAGTGGTTGCAGATGGAAGGCCAATTGCGGAATTCTTCAGTTGAGCTGACAGATCCTTTAAGTCCGGCAGTTATCTATAGTATGTTGCACGAAGATGAGGAAGATGAGCTAAGTGACTGATAGCGTCGGATATGGATTGCATGTGGAGTTGTGCTTCATGTATGGGGTGGTGTTTTCAGCCTCAATTGTTCTCCTGTATTTTCTCTCTTATATCTCGTGTTCGTGCCATTTTCTGTGGTTCCTGCCATCTCCTGTTATTCTGGCCATATTGTGTATTGCATGTGGTGTGTTTTGATTTCTGTCTTTGTTCCGAGGGAATTATATATGTTGTTTGCTTCCGTTGGTTAGAGAAGGGTCAGAGTTGCGTAGGATTAATCGGGTAGTATAAAGGACAGAGAACGTCAGAATCATTTTAGGGGCATGTCGAGTTCATTTGTCACGAGTTTTGTATTAGTTTAGATATGTAGCTTCATTGTAGTTTAGGTGTATCTGTAAGTGATTAGAATGTTAATTTATTAGATATAGATCATTCTATATAGAGATGCTACTGAATCAACGTTATAATGCAGGGGAGAGTGGGGAACCTAAATCAGGGGAACATAACTCACTGTGAGTATGAACCAGATGGAGAACTTGGAGGATGCAGCGCGTCGGATAAGTAGTAGCCCATAGACATGTGCGAGGTGAAGAATGGGGGGATGGAAGGTGTTACAAGTGAAATTGAGCAGGGAAGCGACTGGAAGGGTGTCTAAGCAGATGCAAGAGGTCGGATAGAAGAGAGGGGGAAACATGTGGCCGCGGGAGCAAGAATGGCTAAGATAATGAGGGAAGGGGGGAGTAAGGATATGTTAGCATATAAGGTATAGGTTGAGAAAAGCTAGTGGAGAACAGCCGAGTTAGGAAGAGCGAACAACAAGGGGGCAATATTAGGAAATTATACAAAGAAGTCAACGGAGTGAAGCATACAAAGGAAAACACAAGAGTTAAGTGTAGGAAAGCAGAAGGGCTGGCAGTTGGGATAAGCGGCATTCGGACCTACTGCGTCAGGAAACAAACAGATAGAATGTATACGTCACGAAGCGTGAGTAACGGCATGTGGCTCCATGTACCGAGGTTTTGCAAAAGTGCTTCAGGAGCTTGCTAAGCACCTGTCACCGATTATGTGGTTTCTGATGGACCTTTGCACCATTCACCTTGAGAACTACTATGAACTCTCCTCCTCTACTGCTGAAGAATGGCTGGACCTGAATGACAACAGTTTACAACCAGATCCATTATACCCTTAAGCAAATCAATATCAAATGAAGTGCTATTCATATTAAAAAAGCATGCAAGTTTGCTGTTAATGACTGAGTCTTGGTTGACCACCACAATCCACAAGTAAAAGCTGGTAATAATCATTCACTTACGAATAAGTGGATAGGACCTTACAAAGTCAAAGAGACTATTGGAACCCATGCATATAGGTTGGAAATACCAGAGGGAACTCAGTGGCATAATGTTGTTCATACAATCTACCTCAAACCATTCCGAACATGAGACGACTTACAAAATATGGACAAGGATGAGGTTAATGAGATATACAAGGTCCAGACTATAATCCTAAACTTCAGGAAATATAGAGGAGTTGTCAAATACAGGATACGATGGAAGGGTTATGATGAATTGGGAGATATATGAGAAGAATTCGAGAGGTTGGACAATTGTACTAAGAAGTTTAAAGAGTATCAAGAGAAGTTCCCCAATAAGTCACGAGACGAACGAGACGTCTAAGCTTCAGACCTACATCAAGTTTAAGTTCAATTTTACAAAATACAAGTAACCTTTTATCCTTCCTACTTGTCGCCTTTTCCTACTAGTTATTTTGGCAAGAGGCTAGGTTTTTAATGACTATGCCATACATATATAGGGTACACCAGTCTTGTAGGACTCCAGACATTGAGGATTGTGGGTATCTTGACACATGTTTTAGTACCTTCCCACCGAAATTACTTGAGCTATTACTAATACCTATCTAGTCATTCGGATAGTGTGTTCAAGTAAGGACACCTACCTTGAAATGGGGAGTAATATTATGGCTCAGGTAATAGACCTCCGCTAGAGCGCAGTAACCAACTTCCTACTGTATCGTAAGACACTGCTAACAAAGTGGACTGAACACCCACCAGGCATATGCGGATAAGTGCGTCAATCACGACATTATTGGAACTAGCATAGGCAAGTGTATACTATTAGAATTGGCCTCATGCATGTTATCTCTTCGATATATTTCTGTTATATTCTGAGAAGTATCATTCATATGTTTTTATTTAAGTTCGTGGTATTACAAGTTCAGCTTATAGATGTCAGCCTGTGTGTATTGCATTGCAACACAGCCTACCTTATCTATGTCTATCAGAATGTAGCATTCCTAATTGGGAAATCACCTCCAAGTTAGGCAACTACTGACGACAAGTCTACTTTCCCTTGTTAGGAAGTCTGATCTAGATCTGATAAACAGTTATCAGATCAAAGCTTCTATATAAGTCAATGCTTTTACATAGTTAATACAATAAGACGCAAGCAGTGTTCTAAGTCTCCTATAGCTTTACTCTAATCGAGTCTGCTCTTACACTCGAGTTATAACTCCGTTTATACTACTACCCACCTATCTACTATATCTTTAAAGTATTTACTTTGTTAACAGCTCGCCTGTAACATGAAATTCTTCTACTTAATGCTTGTATTATTTTAAATGAACTTCCACCACAAGTCAAGTCTCTGCATGGTCCTAATGTCTTAGACATATTAGGTGAACCTGCAACTCCCAAGAACTCTAGTGATATTACATGCTTAATGTGTCAGACAAAGCTTCAGATTGCAAAGGAAAGCAATCCTACAGTTCGACAAGATTTACTAACAAGCCTTGTTGATCGGCTTGCTAGATTTGGGATTGCACGCGATGCAGATCATTAGTTAGGGGACTAGAGCTTTGAACAATGGAGGAAGGCCAACAACTTAAATACTCAAGTAGATGGACGGCATTTAGGAAGCAAAAAGCAAAATCTTGCTTGTGTTCTAGATGGGGAGG
>Ga0307511_10003171_pt1 | contig 16934 bp, 12 predicted proteins | sample 13_EM_MG_FD_200266 | JGI IMG/M metagenome (GOLD analysis project Ga0307511, IMG submission 200266) | Populus trichocarpa ectomycorrhiza microbial communities from riparian zone in the Pacific Northwest, United States - 13_EM | ecosystem: Host-associated > Plants > Roots > Unclassified | place... | reverse complement strand
GGCTCAGGACAGATTGGGCTATGAATAATTTATCGGCCGCATTGCGGAAGTGAAGTTCTTTAGCCAACACGATAAAATAACGGATGTGACGTAATTCCATTGATGCTTAATAAGCATTAATATTGCTAAATTTAGAGATAATTAAGATTAAAACAAAAGGTATTTTTGGCCTCAACCATTCAATCGGAAAAAGATGAATCAAAATTTAGAAACGATTTGTGCCCAGGCCGGCCACGTTGCAAATAGTAGCGATCCCGCTGTCACCTCCCACATACAGCTTTCAACAACTTTTCATTATTTCCCAACGGGAGAGGCGCCCACCGGATTCGTTTATAGCCGTGAAGACAACCCAACCCGCCGGCACCTGGAAGAAATACTTTCCCAGCTCGAATATGGAGCGGATGCTGCTGCATTCAGCAGCGGAAGCGCGGCAGCACATGCTGTTTTTTCCAGCCTCCGTCCGGGAGACCATGTCATTGTAAATAATGATGTGTATGCTGGAATTCGCCAGATGCTGAAGATTGTTTTTATCCCATGGGGACTGGAAGTTTCATTTGCAGATTTGAGCGATAGTACCAATCTTCAAAGTGCAATAAAAGGAAATACTCAACTGGTGTGGACTGAATCCCCCACCAACCCTCAATTAAATGTGATTGATCTGATGGCATTGATAGCAATTTGTAAACAACATGGTATCAAAACAGCCATTGATAATACATTCGCCACTCCTGTTTTGCAAAATCCAATAGCGCTGGGAGCAGACATTGTGATGCATAGCACCACTAAGTATCTGGGCGGACATAGCGATGTAATAGGAGGAGCTTTGATTACCCGGGAAAAGAATGAGTGGTGGGGAAAGATCCGGTTTATACAGCAAATAATTGGCGCCGTTCCCAGTCCCTTCGATTGCTGGTTGGTTACGCGGGGCATAAGAACCCTTGGACCACGAATGAAACAACATGTGGAGAACGCGAAGATTATTGCGGAATTTCTAAACGTTCATAGTGAAATAGAAAGAGCGATTTATCCAGGGTTAACTTCTCATCCCGGTTATGAAATCGCTAAAAAACAAATGAAGACCCCCGGAGCAATCGTATCATTTCTTGTAAAAGGCTCTAAAGAAGACGCCATCAGAATGGCACAAAAAGTGAAGGTATTTACGAATGCCACAAGCTTAGGCGGTACTGAAAGCCTTCTGGAGCACAGAAAGACCGCAGAAGGACCTGACTCCCCTACACCTGATAATTTAATTCGTTTGAGTGTAGGTTTGGAGGACGTAAATGACTTAATTAATGATTTAAACCAGGCGTTAAAGAAATGATGAAATACTGGATCTATTTAGCTATTGCCGCCATCTGCGAAACCGGTTGGGCTATAGGTATGAAATACTCAGATGGTCTGCGAAAGCCACTTGTTACTTCAGTTACAATAGTGCTGATGTTGCTGAGCTTTTATTTTCTCTCTTATTCAGTAAAGAAAATTCCTTTAGGTACTGCTTATGGAATATGGACTGGCATTGGGACCGCAGGCACAATTATACTTGGAATGTATTTGTTCAAAGAACCTAAATCACTTATAAGAGTCTTTTTCCTTTTCCTGCTTTTAATATCTGTAGTGGGACTGAAATTGACATCTAAATAGCGGTTCAACACCTCCCCTATCAACCACCAGTCGCCCGTTGCATCCGCGTTTGGCATCACGAATCTACTACAAAAGGATGCATTTTATCAGCCTAAACTTAAAGCCCAAAAGGTTTTGTACATTCGCAGACATGTTATGATCGACAACTTCATCCATATATTCTTTAAGGACATCAGCTTTAGTGATCAGCAAGGAGCTTTACTGAAACAGGTGTTTTCTACAAAAATGGTCCGCAAGAACCAGGTTTTGCTTCGGGCAGGAGAAGTAGCCAGGCAGAGCTTTTTTGTGATAAAGGGCTGTCTAAGATCATACACTGTCGACGAGGCAGGAGCAGAGCACATACTCCAGTTTGCTATCGAGGGCTGGATCATATCTGATTTGTACAGCTTCCTCACAGGCGAACCCGGCGCCTCTGCCATTGATGCCATCGAAGACTCGGAAGTATATATCATCGACCCGGAAGGCAGGGAAAAATTGCTGGACGCCGTACCCGGTATGGAGCGTACGGTGCGACAGGTAATGGAAAACAACTATATCGCCAATCAAAGACGGGTTAATTCCCTGCTCAGTGACAGCCTGGAGCAAAGATATATCCGCTTTATCGACGCCTATCCCCAGATCGCCCGGCGGGTTCCCCAACGCATGCTGGCTTCCTATCTCGGCACCACTCCGGAAACCATCAGCAGGATTCGCAAACAGCTTTCCATTAAAGGTTAATGAGAATTAACATCTTATCGCCGATTTCTTGATAGCCGTCAATACCGCCCATCGCATAGTCAGCTAACTTTGGGTTTTATCATCGCATACAATGAAAAGAAGTAATTTTTTGACAATGATATTGGGAGCGGGAAGCATAACCACACTGAGCGATTTAAGAACTTTTGCCACCTCGCTACTCCCTGTTCCGGGCAAAATGCCCGTCTATTTTATCGGCCATGGATCCCCCATGAATGGCATCGAAGACAATGAATTCAGCCGCCGCTGGCAGGCCGAAGGCCGTTCCCTCCCTACGCCACAGGCCATCCTGGTGGTGTCGGCCCATTGGCTGACCAACGGGACGCATATCACCGCCATGGAACAGCCGGAGACCATCCATGATTTCGGGGGTTTCCCAAAGGAACTGGAAGAACTAAGATACCCCGCTCCCGGCAGTCCGAAACTGGCTGTTGAGACAAGTGGGATCATCCGTAGAACCAACGTCATTTTGAGTCATGACTGGGGCCTCGATCATGGCGCCTGGACCGTCGTCCGGCAGATGTTCCCGGCGGCCCGGGTGCCAGTACTGCAGCTCAGCATCGATTACAGGCAGCCCGCCCGCTATCACTATGAGCTGGCCAGGGAACTGGCGGTATTACGTACAAAGGGAGTACTGGTCATCGGGAGCGGCAATATGGTGCATAACCTGCGTATGATCAAAGTTCCCGGAAATAATCCCGACAATTTCAACCAGGAATTTGGGTTTGACTGGGCGCTGGAGATGAATGAGATTTTCAAAAAACATATTCTTTCGGGGAATCATACGGCTTTGATCGAATATGAAAAACTGGGAAAATCGGTAAAACTGGCAGTGCCCACACCGGATCATTATTATCCATTGCTCTATGCACTGGCCCTTCAGCAAAGTGGTGAGCAACCGGTAATCTTCAACGACAAGGCAGTTGGCGGAGCCTTTACTATGACCAGTGTTAAAATCGCCTGACGCCTTGTAAAATGGACAGGAAGCAATTTATCCGATGGCTGTCGGTCCTCCCTCTTTATCCCGCCCACGAGCGGCTTCGTTCGCTGTTGGATGTCCCCCGGGGTTTTGGAGAGGACATAAAAATGCCCGTATTCTTTGTGGGGCATGGGGACCCCAGTAACGCGTTTCGGGACAATCCATTCACCAGGAGTCTGGTACAGATGGGAAAAACGCTGCCCGCCAGGCCGAATGCAATCCTGGTCGTTTCCGCACACTGGCTCACACTTGGCGAAACCCTGGTCAGCACAAAACCCCATTATGAGGTCCCCGGGTACAAAGTCGCCGGCTCCGCCGGGACAGGCAAGCTTATCGTTGAATATATCCCATCAGTGGAGAAAGACCCCGAATGGGAACTCGACCACGGCGCCTGGGCCATACTCAGACATATCTCCCCTCAGGCCGATATTCCAGTGATAGAATTGAGCATCGACATGACCAAGCCGTTGGACTATCACTGGCAACTGGCGCGCCAATTGTACCGATTGAGAAGGCAAGGTATCCTGATCATAGGCAGCGGCAACATTGTACATAACCTGGAACTCAGCATGCTGAAAATGGCAACCCTGACTAAAAAACCCTACCACTGGGCTGTGGAGTTCGATCAGTGGGTAAAGGAACGCATCGATGACCGTGACATAACCAGTCTTTTTCTTTATGAAAAACTGGGAAAGATGGCCACGCTTGCCGTTCCCACAGCCGATCATTATATTCCGCTACTGTATTCCCTTGCACTGGCCGAAGAAAATGAACCCATTACGTACACGTATGAAGAAGTATTCGCGGGGTTGAGCATGCGGTGCCTCCGCATTGGCTGACTGGGTCGACCTGGCGAGGAGCGGCCCAAAGAAGGGGGAGCGTAAAATAAATTGCTATATTTATACCCTTGAGTTCCGATTATTCCAATATAGCAGATAAAGGAGATGATGAACAACTGGAGAAAGTGGCAGCAGGCGATGAGACCGCTTTTGCAGGTCTGCTCAGGAGATACCGCCGCAGGGTATTTTACCATGCCCTGACCTTTGCGGTCACTTACCAGGAAGCAGAAGAGATCACCCAGGATATTTTTATCAGCATCTGGCGGCGCCGGCACGATCTGCGGAAAATAAGAAAATTCGAGGATTACCTGTTTATAGTCAGCCGCAACCATCTGATCTCCTATATCCGTAACAGGGTGATCTATTCTACGGCTACAGCACCCGAAACCCTGGTCGAGGAATTGCTGGTTCCTGACAATCAATTAGAAACTAAAGAATTGCAAACATTATTGCTGGATGGCATCGCCCAACTGCCTGCCCAGCAACAGGCCGTTTTCCGGCTGAGCAGACTGGAAGGCAGAAGTTATCAGGAGATCAGCGAGGCCCTCGGTATCAGCAAGAGCACGGTTAAATGGCATATCATCGCCGCCATTACATCCCTAAAAGGGTATCTTCAACAGAGAAATTCATATGTATTTTTGTTTGCATACATTCACCAGTTACTGAAAAAATAAATTTTCCCATCTACCTGCCCGAAGATTTCATATCTGCGTCTTTATAATACTAAAGGCCCGGCTATAAATTTTTATCAATGGAAGTCCACGAAGACCTTAGGGAATTGATGGAGCTATTTTTAAGCAATCGCATCACTGCTGAACAACATACCAGGCTGGTCCGGCTGATCGGGGAACCCGGCTCGGAGGCCATCCTGGAAGGTATCCTGAAGGAGAGCTTTTATGGCCCCGGAGACCGCACAGAAGACAGCATGGAGGAGGCTCTCCATTATCTCGGGAACCTGAAGGCCCGGATGAATGCCGTCTCCACGCATGGCGCCGGGGGAGGCTTGATCCGGCTGAGAAAATGGGCGGGATGGGCGGCAGCGGCTGTTCTTTTGTTCGCGGCAGGGTCAGCCTATCTCTTACTCCATGGCAGGGACAAGGATGCCTTGCCGCAGGCGTTAAGGTTCAGGAATGATGTCGGACCAGGGGGTGACAAAGCTATCCTGACGCTGGCCGATGGGTCCCGGATTACGCTGGATAGCGTACATAACGGGAATCTGGCCGTGCAGGGGAACACGACCGTGTATAAAAAGGATGGCGCCTTATCTTACCAGGCCGTCGGAAAGACCCAACCGGTATACAATACCGTGAGTACGCCCGCAAAGGGACAGTACCGCCTTACCCTTGCAGATGGCACCGGTGTATGGCTGGATGCGCTGTCCTCCATTCGCTTTCCTACGGCTTTCAGCAGCGGCGACCGGGAAGTACAGGTAACAGGGCAGGTATATTTTGAAGTAAGAGCCGATCCTGAACACCCTTTCCGGGTCAGGGTAAACGACGAGACCGTGGCAGCCCTGGGCACACGCTTCAATATCAACGCCTACAAGGATGAACCGGCCATTCGGACAACGCTCGCAGAAGGCCTCGTACGGGTACACCGCGATAACGACAGTGTATCGCTGCACCCCGGCCAGCAGGCCACCGCAGCACCGGGAGGAACCCTGGATGTCGTGGGCAACCAGGATATGGAGGAAATATTGGCCTGGAAAGACGGCCTGTTCCATTTCAACGGCACGAATACAGAGATGATCATGCGACAGGTAGCGCGCTGGTATGGAGTAGCCGTTGTATACAGGGATAAAGTCCCGAAACAATTTGTGGGCGAGATACCAAGGGATGTTCCTTTGGCCCGCGTGCTCGGCCTCCTTGAACTCACCCATCAGGTTCACTTTACCATCGAAGGACAAACTATAAACGTAATGAAATAAGAAAAACCGCCTGGCAGACCAGAAAAAAACGGAAGTGTTGGAAGCACTCCCGTTAGAAAGTTCAGGTCACCGGGATAAACAACACAGCGTTTCAGACAGCGTATTTATTCAATCACCCAAACCAAAACAAATCTATGCAATTAACTGCTTATTGCAAAGCGGGCTTCCTTTTACTAAGGGAATGCCTCCCGCCAGGCATTAGTAACCAAATGAGAAAGGCGATGAAATTGACCTCCATTCTATTACTGGCTGCAACTTTACAGGTGAGTGCACGAGGCTATTCCCAAAATGTCACCTTGAAGATCAAAGGAGCATCGCTTGAAAGGGTGATGGCGGAGATCCAGAAGCAAACCGGATACCGGTTCATCTATGAAAAAGACGAGATCGGCAACTCGATCCCCGTGACCATTGAGGTAAACAGCGTCCCTCTTGCCGATATCTTACCCGCTATTTTCGGGGGACAACACCTGAATTATGTCGTCAGCGGTAATTTCATCGTCATTTCTCCCGGCGGCCAGGCTTTGAAGGGCGCTGCCGACGAAGCGCCGGCTCTATCTATACAGGGAACAGTATTCGATGAATCGGGAAAACCCGTGCCCGGCGTCACGGTAACTATCAAAGGATCCACGCTGCGGACCTCTACCGATGAGAACGGTGCATTCGGAATAAAGAATGTCGGGGCGGATGCCACACTTGTGTTTACCGCTACCAATATCGAGACGACCGAAATGAAGCTGACCGGCCGGCCCACCCTGGTCGTCCAGGTCAAGACAAAGGTCAACAAATTGGATGACGTGATGGTCATCGGTTATGGCACGACGACGCAGCGGACCAGTACCGGCAGTGTGAGCAAAGTGACTTCCGAGGAGATCGAGCGGCAGCCGGTGACCAACCCCCTGCAGGCGCTGTCGGGCCGGGTGCCGGGCCTGCTGATAACGGAGAACAGCGGTACCCCGGGAGCTGGGATCACGGTGCAGATCCGCGCTGCCAGCGCCCTCAGCGCCGGGACGGCGCCTTTATATGTGATCGACGGAGTGCCCTATATATCCGAGGCAGTCTATACGGCAGGCGGCAATACCGTAGGCTACCTCGCGCCCGCATTCGGCAGTAATCCGCTGAACGCCATCAACCCAGCCGATATTGAGAGCATCGATGTCCTGAAGGACGCGGATGCCACCGCCATCTATGGCAGCCGCGGCGCCAACGGCGTCATCCTGATCACGACCAAAAAAGGGAAGGCCGGCAAAAGCAAATTCGAAATTAAAGTGGGGACGGGCGAAGGCGGCGTTGCCGATCTGCGCCGGGTCCAGATGGTTACGATGCCGCAATACCTGGAAATGCGGCGGGCTGCCTACGCCAATGCCGGCGCGACACCAACAGTCGCCGGGGCGCCGGACCTGAAGCTGTGGGACACCACAAAGACGACAGATTTCCGGAAGCTGCTGATCGGCGGGACCAGCCATGTCAGCGACGCTTCCGCGTCCTTTTCGGGCGGCAACAACCAGACCACCTTCCTGCTCAGTGGCAATTACCACCGGGAAACAGCGGTCATCCCAGGTAGTTATGCCTATGGCAAGGGATCGGTCCATTTCGGTGTGGAGCATAGCTCCACAGACAAAAAATTCTCGGCGACTATCTCCTCCACCTTTGTCTCAGACAAGAATACCAACGTCGCGATGCAGGCGAATGCCTCAGATCTCGCACACGTGGCCTATTCGATAGCCCCCAATTTTCCCCTTTATGACTCCACAGGCAGGAACCTGTACTGGCCCACCAGCCAGAGCTTTTTTTTGCAGAACCCGCTATCCTTTACGTACCAGCGATATTCCGCAGTGAACAACAACCTCATCGGCAACATTGTTTTGAAATACAATCCGCTTCCCGGACTGAACTTCAAGCTCAGCACCGGTTATAACAAGCTGAACCTCGAATCGAAGAATCTCAGCTATTCCAAGTCGATCAATCCCTATTCCGGAGGCCTACCCTATGCAGGTTTTCAGGAAAACTACGCCCAGCTATGGAACCTGGAGCCCCAGGCCAGCTATATTCGGAACATCGGCGGTGGGCGGCTCGATCTGCTGGCGGGCGCTACCTTCCAGGATAATAATTTCGTACAACCCTATTACCTGACAGGGACCAAATATTCCTCCGACGCCCTCCTCAACAATCCAGCTTCGGCAGGCACGATCGGCGTGTATACGTTCAGCTCAGAATACAAGTATTCCTCCGTCTTCGGCCGGGTCAATTATAACTGGATGAACAAGTATATCCTGAACATCAACTATCGTTGGGATGCTTCCTCCAAGTTCGGGACCAACGACCGCTATGGTAGCTTTGCTTCAGTAGGCGGAGCCTGGATCTTCTCGGAAGAGTCGTTTATCAAGAGCCGGTTGCCCGTACTGAGCTACGGCAAGCTTCGCGCCAGCTATGGGGCTTCGGGGAACGACCAGATCGGCAACTACCAGTATCTGGACACTTACCAGACCACCTACTACGGCTATAACAGCGTATCGGGGCTTGTTCCCAGCCGGGTAGCCAATCCCAACCTGAAATGGGAGGTGAATAAGAAGTTGGAAGCCGCCCTGGAACTGGGCTTCTTTAAAGATCGCATCCTGCTTACCGCAGCCTGGTTCCGCAATCGCACCGGCAACAGCCTGGTCAGCTATCCCCTGGCTAACCTCGCCGGCTTTTCTTCCTATACCGCCAACCTCAACGCCCTTGTACAACAACAGGGCTGGGAGTTCACTCTCGTCACCCAGAATGTCAAAAGCAAAGACTTCACCTGGACCACTTCCTTTAACATAAGCAACCCCGGCAGCAAGCTGCTGTCCTTCCCCGGTATCGCCAACAGCGGTTATGTCGCTACCAATGTAGTGGGCGATCCGATGAGCGCCATTTACGGCTGGCGTTATACCGGCATTGATAATTCGACCAACCTGCCTGCTTTCCTCGATGCCAATAAAGACGGGACCACCTCACTGTCGCAAACCAGCATCGCAGCTTATGGTCAGGGCGACTGGGTGAAGATCGGGAATTCAATGCCGGCTTTCTTCGGAGGCATCAACAACAGCTTTCAGTATAAGGGGCTGCAGCTCGACGTATTTCTTCAATTCTCGGGCAGACGGATGATCTACGGTATCGGTGGGAATACCTATTCCTCCTATCAGCCGGGATATGCGCCGCAGAATATGTACGAGGGCGCCTATCAGCTATTCAAAAAGACCAATGGGCAGATTGCCAGCACGCAGCTTTCCTACGCCGACGGGACCCCATATGCCACCTATTCTATGTACTCGCAATCGGATGCCGTCATCAGCAATGCCGCCTACCTCCGGTTGAAAAATATCTCCCTCACCTATACGCTCCCCGGCGAATGGGCTAAACATGCCGGAATGAATAGTGTCATGATCTATCTGCGCGGGCAAAATCTCTTTACCGTCACACATTTCAATGGATTCGATCCCGAAAGTGCAGCCAGCAACATTCCCCCGTTGCGGATGCTCACCGCCGGTCTTAAATTGTCATTTTAAAAAAGATACAAGATGTTTAATTCCTCATATACCAGACGAACAAGCTACTACCTTTTACTCATCGCCTTCTGCTGTACATCAGCAGGCTGCAGGAAGTTCACCGACGTCAGTGCGCCGAGCGGATCCCTGGTGACGGCCACTGTTTTCACCAACGACTATACCGTCCAATCGACGCTCGCCGGGATGTATACGACATTGATCAACTCCGACGGCTATGACTTTCAGATGTACCTCAACGACATGCCGGGAGCATCGGCCGACGAGCTCGTTGATTACGCCCCCTCGACGGATACAGATCCCTTCATCAACAATGCCCTGACAACCGACAATACCTATGTACTGACATTCTGGACGGACCTCTACCAGATCAACTACCAGGCCAACGCCATCATCAGTGGTCTCCAGGGCAGCAATGGAGTCTCCACCGCCGTACGCAATGCAGCTATGGGCCAGGCGCTGTTCATGCGGGCCTTCTGTCATTTCTACCTCGTGAACCTGTATGGCGACGTACCCCTGATAACGACTACAAATGCCATCCGGAATACCTTGTTACCCCGGACGGCGGCAGACTCCGTATACCAGCAGATCATCGCCGACCTGACAGCCGCCAAAAGCCTGCTGCCTGGCGACTATTCCCTTTCCGGTACGGCCGGGGAACGGATCACTCCCAATAAGTATGCGGCGACAGCCTTATTGGCGCGCGCCTGTCTGTACACCGGTGACTGGGCCAATGCCGCAGCAAATGCGGATTCTGTCATCGGCAAGTCAGTATTGTATAGCCTGCAATCTTCCGCCAACATCGGGAAGGTCTTTACAAAGAATAACTCCGAAGCCATCTGGCAGATGTCAGGCTCATCCAAAGGGTATACGCTCGGAGGGCAGAATTATTATTACGCTGCCGCCTACCAGTCGCCTTATCTCGTGCTCAGCAGCAGCCTGCTAAATGCTTTCGGGACCGGCGACCTGCGTTATACCAATTGGGTGAGCAGCTATGACTATGATGACGGCACCGGGACGATCACCACGTATTATTACCCGTACAAGTATAAACAGTATACCACCAATACCACGGCGGCCGCAGAATACTACACCTTCCTCCGTCTTGCTGAACAGTACCTCATCCGTGCAGAAGCCCGGGCACAGCAGAACAACCTCAGCGGCGCGGCTTCCGATATCAATGTCATCCGCACCCGGGCCGGCCTGGGCAATACGGCGGCTACCACGCAACCAGACCTGTTATTGGCCGTCGAACAGGAGAGACGGGTCGAGCTATTCAATGAGCTAGGGCACCGCTGGATGGACCTCAAACGCACCGGCCGGGCAAATACCGTCCTCGGCGCCACGAAGACCGGGTGGACAAAAAATGCGGCCCTCTATCCCATTCCACGGCTAGAGCGGAACAACGATGTCAACCTCACTCAAAATCCCGGCTACTAAATTCTATTCATTCAATGGGGACCGCAACTTGTGGTCCCCATATTCTTCTTATCCATGATGGGCCGTAAATCACTACTGACCGTTACGTACATGAACGTCAGGAATACACTTACAGATTTTGGTACTTTTCGTACATCAGCTTTCTATAGGCGGAAGGAGTTGCCAGTTCTTTTTCCCTGAACTGGCGAGAGAAATAGGCAATATCCTCAAACCCCAGGTAATCTGAAATTTCCCCGATAGTCCAATCGCTATGTATAAGTAATCTTTTAGCCTCCAGAGACAATCGTTCACGAACCACTTCCCCTGCCGTCTTACCGGCAACCTCTTTACTAATTTCATTTAACCGATGCGGTGAAAGAGCAAGTTCACCTGCATAAAAGGGCAATCCTTTCTGTGTTTTAAAGTTTTCTTCTACCAGCTTTTTAAATTTCTTAAACCGGATGGTGTTAGCCAGGTCATGGGTACCTTTTTTTGCATCGATGATCCGCTGGATCTTATTCAGGAATACAAAAAGGAGATGACTAACAATAACAGGTGATTTCTCTGACAGGGATACTTCCTGTTCCATTACGTGTAAAATAACCAATAATTCAACCTGTGCTGCGGGAGTTAACTTAACCAAAGGGGAAAGATGGCTATTATCCAGAAAACTCAGCGATAACAGCGTGTCCTTATTATTGGCGGTAAGCAACAGAAATTCCTCTGTGAAAGTAATGCTGTAGCCCTTCACGCTGGCTGCATTGGACATCAGATGAAGCTGGCCGGGAGATATAAAAAAGAGTGTCTGCGGTTGCACAATGGCTTGATGATAATCAATTATATTGGTTGATTTTCCTGATGTCAGCCAAAGAATTTCGTAAAAACTGTGCTTGTGAGGCCACTGCAGATTAGGCGGCCGCTTTAGATCTTCAAAACGCTCCAGCATAAACTGACCTTCGATGGATTTTTCAGACGGAAAATCTTTAATATCGTAGACTACAAACATGTTATCTTTTTTAAATAACTGATTTTCAGTTGGCTGCATTTTAAAATTAGCGAATTAAAAAATTTTATCTGGAAATTTTTTTTATTCAAATAATTTCCTGTTTCTTTACTGGAAATTATTTTTAAATAAATAATTTCCAATGCTTGCTAATATGGAAAGGAAATCTTGCAAAACAGCCCTTCGCCTGTTTCAAATAGGTGGCATACAGGAAATGTCCATCCGGCCACTCATTCATTTGCCAGGCATTTTTTCTTCATGGCCCGCAATTATTCAAAAAATAATACCGGAAGACTTGAAACTTTACAATAGCAGGCTTCAATGGGTCGGGGAGCCAGGAGCGTTTTTTGTTTATATCGGCGCCAGTTCCCAGGAATGTAAAAAGGCAAAGTTTGACTGGATTAAATAATCAACACAATAATTGGACTGAAAGAAATACTAAAGAGTGTATGGATGAATTCACTCGCTAAACCAAGCAATATGAAATATAAAATTCCCGCATGTCTTGCTGCATCACTGGCTTTGCCTTTTTTAATGTATGCACAGAACTACGCCATTTTCCCCAAGACTCCACCCCCGCCGAAGCCGGAACCATTCGAAGTGTCGACTATACCACTTCCGGAAAATGTGAGTGACGCTGTCCTTGTTAATTACCTTCCGGATGCAAAGCACCTGATAATGGAGATTCACATGGCCGGAAGTAAAAAGACTGACCTTGCGGTAATGTCGGATGACGGCAGCGGCTTCAAATGCCTGACCTGCGAATTAAAAGAAGAGATTGGAGGAGAAATGCCGGTGCCTCTTCCGGATGGCAAGCGGGTTTACACCCCATCGGGGATACTGGAATGCACCCCTTCGGTAGTGGACTGCAAGGAGGCCAGGATACTTCCACTGGTATATCCTGAAATACCTGGTTCACGTATCCTGATGCGGATAGCTACTAATATGTCGCCCGATGGGGTCCATGTTGCCGGCACGCTTGTAACTACACGCGGTATGCTTGTTTTGGTAAGTGAGTTAACCAGGATTTCTGACGAAAAGGGCGATCATTATGAGCTTAAAAATTCGAAAATAATAGCAGGAGACCAAACGGAAAAGGATCCGTCCAAATTCAGGCCTTTCCTCTATGGGGGTGGAGAAGTAAAAAGTTTTACGGACATGGGACGATCGCTTACTTGCAGCTCTCTGTTTGAAAGCTGCAACTTCGACCTTGCCAAAGTCGACCTCACCACAGGCGAAGTCACCCGCGTGACAAAACATTTCAGCTATGAAGAAGGCACCTATCCTTCTCCGGACGGCAAATGGATAATTTTTCAAACACACAGGCAAACCACCCGAATGGACGCATTTGGGTTAATTCCACGTCCCATCTTTGCCGGCTTACCCCAGGTAGGAGCAGTAGCCAACCAGAGAAATGCGGAGTTTGAAGGGTATTTACCGGTTCGGCGGTTTTATGGCCTTTCCATGGTTGATAAATACGGAGACCGTGCGAGACTGCCAGAGGATGGTTACACAGGCCAGGACATAACGATAGCCAAAGACAACTATACCCTATACAATCATTTTGGAAACTTTACCTGGGACCCAACCAGTACACATGGTGTATTTTGGGAGCAAAAAGATCCCAAACAGGAAAAACCGGGCGAGCAAAGAGGCCGCCTCAGGATGATCAGGTTTACATCCAGGCAACCTACCACTCCACTGGTTCCATTTACTCCCAATATGAAGTGGGCAACGGACCTGAAAGATATTAAATGGCCGGAGACGACTGTACCTGAGCAAGGAACGCTCAAAGGTTATATATCAGGCTATGCAGAGATCAGTACGCAACGCCCGGCATCCGGATCGTCAGAACAACCGCGGCGTATTATTAAATACTTCAATTTTTCAGATGATGGATCAATCGTGCTGAACGGAACTGAATCAACCACCTTCGGTGGATCGTTTCTCCGTGAAGTATCGTGGGACGCAGATATTAAAGTTTCAGGGAAAAGAAAGGGTTTCCTGAAGGCACAGAATGTTAAATTCCGTGTCACCAGTAAGTCATCGGGCACTATACAAGCGAAACTGGGAAAACATGAAATTTCGGTAGATCTTGGCCAAGGGCTACCAACAGGAGTACCAGGAGAGCTCCGATAGATGTTCCTGGCACAAAAAACAGCAATTAGAAAATCAATGAAATGAAGCAACGAATCTTTCATCATATTGTATTTGGAATTGCGCCTGTAATTTTTTTATCTCTTCCTGCATTGTCACAGAGCAGGCAGGTAACACCAACTGGCAACTTATACAAAGAGTTTCAACACCCTTCCAATGCATCTCGTCCAAGGGTATGGTGGCATTGGATAAACGGCAACATTACCAAAGAGGGCATTCGCAAGGACCTTTTGTGGATGCACCGTATCGGCATCGGCGGCTTCCAGAATTTTGACGCGGGAATGGCTATGCAGCCTGTTGTTGATAAGCGATTGCCCTACATGTCGCCCGGATGGAAAGATGCTTTTCAGTTTGCTACCAGATTGGCCGATTCATTAAAGCTTGAGATGGCCATTGCGGGTTCGCCCGGTTGGAGCGAAAGCGGTGGCCCCTGGGTGCCGGCAAAGGATGGCATGAAAAAATTAGTATGGCGTGAAATCCGTGTAACGGGAGGTCAATCCTTTACCGGCAGCCTGCCCAGGCCGCCGGCTACTACAGGTGCATTTCAGAATCTTCCTATACCGGAGGAAACATCCATACTTGGTGTAAAAAAGGAGACGCCGCCGGAATATTATGAAGACGTGGCGGTGGTGGCGTACCGCCTGCCGGCAGCAGATGTTTCATTGAGCGATCTGGCCCCGAAAATTACTTCCAGCGGAGGTAGTTTCACCCTAGCCCAGTTGACGGACGGGGATCTCGCTACGACCAGCCTATTGCCCTCCGATACGACAAAAGGATACGCCTGGATACAATATGAATTTCCAACCCCGCAACTCATTAAGGCCATCACGGTTACAGGGGGAGGAACCAGGTCGCCTTTTGGATTGACCGGAGCCTCGGAAGACCGGAGCCTGGAAGCCAGCGATGATGGGACCAATTTTCGCAGGGTGGCGTTTATACCAGTTGGCGTTATTCCACAACAAACTATTACCATCCCGCCCACCACGGCCAGGTACTTTAGGGTCACCTTTAAAAACCCCTCAGCCCGTCCCAATTTTGCCGCCATGATGAATGGCGGGGGAGCAGCTCCGAAACCGCCCGCGGGGACCGGGATAGCTGAATTGGTATTGTATCCAGCCGACCGTATCAATCATTTTGAAGAGAAATCGGGCTTTGTAGCCGCCGCTGACTTATATAAATACCCGACTCCAGGCGCCTCCGATACAATTGCCTGCGCGGATGTGATCGACCTGACAGGCAAAATGAGCAGCGACGGAACGCTGGACTGGACGCCACCCGCCGGTAATTGGAAGGTGATAAGGTTTGGTTACTCGCTGACAGGCAAACAAAACCACCCGGCTTCTCCGGAAGCGACCGGGTTGGAAGTGGACAAGATGGATGCCCCCGCTGTTAAAAGATATTTTGAAGCGTATTTGAACCAATACAAAGACGCCACCGGTGGATTGATGGGCCGCAAAGGCGGTCTTCAATACATGGTCACAGACAGCTATGAAGCCGGGCAGGCCACCTGGACACCGGCAATGACCGGCGAATTCCAGCGGCGCCGCGGCTATAGCCTGGTTCCCTGGATGCCCGTGCTGACCGGGCAGATTGTAAAGAATGCAGCTGCCAGTGAGCAATTCCTCTGGGACTGGCGCAAGACCATTTCAGAACTGATAGCTGAAAACCACTACGACCAGCTCACCGGTATCCTGGCGGCATACGGTATGAAGCGCTATTCAGAATCGCATGAGAACGGCCGTGTATTTATTGTGGATGGAATGGATGTTAAGCGAAAGGCAGCCGTTCCCATGTCGGCAATGTGGATGCCGGGACCGGGTGGCTCCTCGGCCAACATGGCGCTGGCCGATATTCGTGAATCTGCTTCAGTAGCACATATCTACGGGCAGAACCTGGTAGCAGCCGAATCGCTTACAGCCATTGGCTTTGGAGTGAATGGCGCCTGGTCATACTCCCCGGAAAAATTAAAACCTACAGCCGATCTGGAATTGTCCGGTGGTCTTAACCGCTTTGTCATACATACATCTGTCCATCAGCCCGTAGATGACAAGATACCTGGCCTTGGCCTTAGCATATTTGGCCAGTGGTTCAACCGGCATGAGACCTGGGCGGAACAAGCGCAGGCATGGACAGACTATCTGGCCCGCAGTTCTTACCTGTTGCAGCAAGGCAGGTCAGTGGCCGATGTGGTTTATTTCTATGGAGAGGATAATAATATTACGGGCTTGTTTGGTGAGAAGCTGCCCGATATGCCCAAAGGCTACAACTATGATTTCATCAACGCAGACGCACTTCTCAAACTGCTGACAGTAAAAGATGGAAAGCTGGTAACGCCCAGTGGTATGAGTTACCGGCTGCTGGTGCTCGACAGCAATGCCAGAAGAATGTCGTTACCAGTACTGCGCAAAGTGGCGTGGCTCGTAAAGGCCGGGGCATCCATAAGTGGCGTAAAGCCGGAGCTGATGGCAGGCCTGAAAGATGAACCGCAGGAATTCCAGCGGCTTGTAAAGGAGGTATGGGGCTCCGAAAAAACGAATGTGCACACCGGAACGACGATTGCTGAAGTGCTGTCTTCTTTGAAGATTGCACCGGATTTTGAATACGCCAGACCACAAGAGAACACCCAACTGCTTTATGTGCACCGAAAGCTCGCCGGCGGTGAAATCTATTGGGTCAATAATCGGAATGATCGTAATGAGACAGTCGA
>Ga0307511_10003170_pt1 | contig 16935 bp, 20 predicted proteins | sample 13_EM_MG_FD_200266 | JGI IMG/M metagenome (GOLD analysis project Ga0307511, IMG submission 200266) | Populus trichocarpa ectomycorrhiza microbial communities from riparian zone in the Pacific Northwest, United States - 13_EM | ecosystem: Host-associated > Plants > Roots > Unclassified | place... | reverse complement strand
GGGTATTTTTTGAAAGAACTCTCAATGAGTGGCTCAGGCATATGGTGGGCACATTTTGATCAAATTTGTGAAAGAAACCACCAGGCTTTTTCAAAGAAGAACCCATGGGTTCTTTGTTGGGTTCTTTTAAAACTTACTCACAACTTACCCACTGATCCCATCAAGATCAAATTGATGGGTACATTGAGAATTTGCCCACTGGTTACCCACTGGGTAAAATGTGGGTAAAATGTGGGTAAATTGTTTAAAAACTCTCAACAAACTCTCAATGTACCCACCAGGTAAGATCCCCTCTGCCCCCAGTGTAACCAAGTCCTCAATCTGCGGGTCAATATCCAGCAGGAGCAGATCAACGGGATCGCATGAAGGTTGGATGGTGCACCGGACGCCATAGGCCGGCAAGTACTGGCCGCGTTTGAGCCTATACAAGCGGTAGGCATCGCCGGTGACTGATGTAAACACCAGTACTGACGATCCTTTCCTAGCGTCTGGAGGAAGGGCGCGAAACACTTCACAATGCCGTGTTGTCAACCACCCAGGCGGTGGAGCTTCGCTTCTCAGAGATGGAGAAGAAGTTCACCGCCATGGAGGAGAAGATGGCCGCTCAGGATGCCGAGATCCTGCTGTTGAAGAATCGGCTGGCTGTCTTCGATGGACTCCAGGAGGAGTACTGGTTGAACCAGTCGTCGATGGAGAAGCGGGCCGATCAGATCTATGCCCACCAGTCAGAGTACGAGGAGAAGACCATGGTGGAGCTCAAGTCGCTCAACGAGAAGGTGACTTGGTCAAACGAGATGATCCACGAGGATTGTCTCAACATCCACCTTCAGCAGAAGAGGATCAACTGTCTCGTTGCGTTCAAGGATCATGCCGTCGTGCAGTTGAAGGATGCACCCACTCAGGCGTGGTGCAAGAACGAGGTCGAGTCCTGGAAGGACTGGTCGAACGAGCTAGGCTCGCACGTTGACTTGATCAGTTCTCGTCTCTGGGATGCCGAGCAACGGTTGATGATCCACAACCATTGCCACCACTGTCCAGCGGACTACAACTCTCCAGAGGTCTCCGGTTGGGAACCAACACGATTCCGCACTCGTGGTGATACTCCCTGGCCTGGGAGCGATAGGTCGCACTCGTCGTTCGGGACTCCAGAAGGGGTCCGTCCAGCACCTGACTCACCAGTCATACCTCCTGAGAGGACTCAAGATGAGGAGGTTGTTCCGGACTCAGAGGGATCAGTTTCGTCGGAGGAGTCAGCAGTCCCAGAGGCTGATGTTGGGGCTGCGACTAGTCCTCCTCTACCGGTGGTGCATGGAGTCATCCGTTGTTCTTGGGAGTTGGTACCGACCATCCCCTACAGCCAGAGCCGGAGGAAGAAGATTGGACCACCTCATCCGAAGGGGGAATGATGGGAGTGGATGAGGGCGAGAACTTCAACTACGACGGTAACCTTGACCAGTAGATAGTGCGCTGTACTGGCTACGCAGTATTTCAATGACAGTGCACTCGTGTCCTATTGTGCCTTGGAGGGAAAGAAAAGTAAGGAGAAAGAAATAAACAAGTGTGTGAGTTAGTTTTGAAAGGAAAAAGAGGGAAAAGAATGTTGAAAAAGGTTCGAAAATCACACGCGATAACACCAAACTCCTATCTGTCCATCAAACCCTCGACCCTGATGACTCGGTGTGACTTTCTAATTTATCTTTATATAGGTGATTTCTCCCACGATCGTTACCAATCATTCCCACATGTGATCACATGTGTTCTCACGGTACATCTTCTTCATTCATTTCTTATCTTCATGGTGTACCACCACTTATCATATCGTCTTCCTGTTCCATTTCGCTGACCAGTCCATGATGCGATGATTGCTTGTCAACTTAGTCAGATGCTTACATGATCACTAGTATATAAGTATGTACAGGTGTTCTGATGTACTCCCAGACTTTGTCAATCACAGTGTTCTCCCTCCTGACAGGCAGATCATACAGTGATTACCCCGAGCCTCCCTTGTTCCCCTCTGATTCATATCAGAGAGACTTCTCCCCTCTCTCTAGTGCCGAACAGCGTTACCTTGGCCTCTCATTATCTTCTACCCGAACTACAGATCTTCCAGAGCCACAAGTTACATCAACATATACAGGAGTGGTCTGTCCCAACCCACTCCAACGTGTTCCACAGTTACCTGACAACTTCGTGTACCGAGTGACATTGGAGGCTAGCATCGGTTCAGTAGGCCTGTTGACGAGGTCGGTTCTGACAGTAGGGGGAGAAGCCATTCATTCAGCCATACTGTGGTCACTGGGAATGCAACAATCCCCCAGTTCAATTCTTGGGTAAATAAAAGACATGACAATTCTCTGGACATTATTGAACATACAATAAATAATTCAGAATGCATCATCATCTCCTGCAAAAGGAAGGAGAACAAGGGACTGTATATGAATTAATTAACTGGAGTGAGGGAGGAGGGGTAGCATCAGAATATATAGGTACTAAAGAGGGTGGACAGAAGCCTATGGTAGTGGGGGCTCTAAAGGTGATTGTTTTACTTGTGCCTGTTCACATATCTGTTGGAGCTTAAGTCTGCGTGATGTGTAGATTTTGTCAGTTTCATAGAGGTCTTCAAATCTTGGGAGAGCTGATGGTTGTTGTAAGAGCAACTTAATAGTTACTTGTTCAATGTCTTTCAGTGTAGATTTTGGCATCTCAGGTCCTGGTAGGGACAACCATGTAATCACCATCCAGACCTCCAACCTCTCCCAGTCCTTGGCTTCCTCAAGCAGTCTCATCACCTCCATGTTACACAGTGTGGACCATGGGGCAAGCTCCAGTGCCAATTTATCCAGTAAGTGCCAATAATGAGAGGATAGGCTCTTGAACCCCACTGGAGAACAAATCACCTCCACTAAGAGTGCCACCCATTCAGGGCGATCCACCACATCATCTTCATTTGCATTGAGGCAGTCCAACAAGCAGATGGTCCCCAACACTGACACCTTGAGTTCACTTTGCCAGATGTGCTCAATGGCACGTATGCTCACTTGTCGTAACCTTGGGGAGAAGGGTGTATCCCTCCCAATACGCCTGGCAAAATAGCCAACACATGAACTAAGTGATGTGTGACAACCACCTGCAACCCATGCACATACAGCATCTGCAATAACTTCATCATCATCACTTGAGAATGCAGTCTCAAACATCCACTCCTGGTCAGGTGTGTAAACCAAACGAGGGTCACAGTCAGGCACAGCTAAGCGGAACCCAATCTCAAGCATTTTAGAGAGAAGACGTGTATGGCTCCAGGGGTCTTGTGGGTGTCCAAGAGCATGGGAGGTACTACCAAAACGGGTAGAATCACAGCCAGGTCCAACTTCAGAGAATTCTTCCTCAAAGGCCCAGGAGGTATAATCCATGTAAAACTCTGAGGCTACTTGATGTCCAAGTTGGAGTTGGAGTTGGGGTTTTAGCTGCATTATAGGTAGCTGGCTGGTGGGTGTTGTTCTCTGTATTGGCTGTCTAGCCACCTCAGAGACAGTAGAACACCACTGATAAGCCATTGGAGTCAAACACTCAGGCCGTTCCACCCATGTTGCCAGAAATACCAAGAGGTAGTAGAGATGTTGGGGTATGTGTCCATTAATGATAACATCCACCACTTTTGGAGACAAGTGAGAAAGGATAGCTTCCAATGAATCCCTAGTGTACCCAATGTTAAGTTGACTGAAGGTAGAGACAATAAAACTAGTGCATACGATTTATCAACAGCCCAGAGGGTGTCCTCCTCAACATGCCCACCCAGGAACATATACCACATAAGGAGGATGTTGGCAATCATAGGTTGGTGATTTGTGGCAGCTGCACTGAGGTATGACTGGTATGATTCCAGGGTTGGGTTTGGGCCTGCATGTGTCACAGCCACAAACAAGTTTGACATCCACAACAAGTGGGTGAGGGTGTTTGTGCCTACCCTTGGGAAGGTGAGGGTAGGTCTGCCAGGTTGAAGATTAAGTTCAAGCATGTGAAGGACATTGTAGAGGTCAGGGTCAGTGTGTTGGAATGAACCCAAGGAAACCACTGGAATGGGGTACTTGGAAGCTTGCTCATGTGATTGAGCCCTTGCTCCCATGTTGATTTGGAGGATAGCCAGTGCTGAGAAGTATGCCCGGTCCCTCATACCAGGGTACAAGTGTTTGCTTGAGTCAAAACATGCCTCAAAGGTAGAAACAATCAGATCAAATGGTGGGTCATAGTTGAAACCACCACTGAACCACTGGATAGTCCCTGCAAGGCGAATTGCAGAGTCAATAGCTTCAGGATCAGTTATGTTTCTGAGGACCCAACAGACACATAGTGCATTGTCAATGTTCTGTCTCCAGATGCTTTCTACATTCCGGACATGCACTTGTAGCCTAGAACCACTTGGGCATAAAAGTGTCTGATGGCTTGTGTCTTTGGAAGTGATTGGAAACAGCCCTGCATGGATGAACCTCCAAAACCCCTGAACCAGTCTCTGCTCTGCATTCCAAAACAACCTATCAGCCTGGAGAAATAGGATGATGGTTTGGTGCCAAAGCTTTGTGGCAATGCTGTGAATGCCAGACATGATATGGGAAAGTGAAACTTCCCAGGATAATGGGTATTGCACAACATTGTGAACATGATGAGATGCTGAAACAAGCCTCTGCCAGGTATACCCCAAGGTGGTGGAGATTAATGAGGTGACCCAACACAGAGATAGGCTTGCAAACAACTTCTGAACCATCCCACTGTCTCTGAGATATCTGAGAGTTGTTGATGCTGGTGTTTGGAATGGACATTCATATGAGGATGTTCCGGCAGCCACAATCCCAATGTAGAAGAGGATGCCGAGTACAGTGAAGGAGATGACGACATGTGCAACGGGTGTGTTGACTGACCACATGTATCGTGAGAGGCCGCAGGTGAGGAGAAAGAGGGCGATCTGGAGCATGATGGGGAGACTTTCGATGAATAGGCGGAACGGCCATTTCTCGAGGCCATCAAATTTGCGCTGGCGATCACCGCAGCGTTCGACCATGGATCCCCCAGCGTGCCGGAGGTACCGGTTCAGCCACTGTTTGCCCAGCATCGCGACGAATGCGGCCAACAGTGACATCAGAAGGCTTGCATATAGGAGGTTCGAGGTTGTGATAACCTCCGCTGGAGGACCGTTCCACGCTGGAGGGGGCATAGGGTTGCCCGGGCTGGCGGTCGGGTTGAGGCTGAAGAGGATGGCTCGGAGGTAGGCTTCTGACCGTTCACCAGAGTCTGGCTCGAGCTTGGACTGGACGTCGATGACAAAAGCTGAGCTAACCGCAGAGAACAGACCGGCCTTAGAACGGGAACGGGGTCAACACCCGGGTACAGTGACGAGAGCAGTAAGCAGGAACTCACGAAAATCAGGGTAGTATTGAGATCCTCATTGTACTTCTGCATGTACTCGGTATCGTACTCCACTGTTTCTCGCTTGTACATGGTGTAAAAATCAAGTCGGGGGTCATCGTTCTTGATTGGTTGGAGGTACATCCGTAAGGCCTCTTGAATACTAGTAATATTCAGCCCGTTGGCCTTTGAGATTGGTTTTGCGTCTCTGAAACGCACCATCGGAGGTCGACGTTGACCGGCTTCGCTTTCTCGTCGCCGCTCATCGTAGTAGCTGACTACTGGAGGTGGTGGGAGAGTGGGGCACCTTACACAAAAGGGTTCGAGGGCGAGGGCACCGACCAAGCCGTCTCTCGTACGACACCCGATCACCCCAGGTACAGCATATCAAACGGCGGGTAACAGCCTCCGATGCCATCTGGTGACGCCGCCCCTATATCACCCAGTGGCGCCGTACGTGTTGACGATGGTTACGAAGGGAATGAGCGGACGAACGAAACAAATCGAGCAGTTATCCCAAAGTCCGAGGTCCAAATGACATTATTTTTCATATTAAAGAGTTAACGTGTGGTACCGATACCGAACAACAGGTGAAGAAGGCGAATGGGATGTTACGAGGGAGAGAGGTATCCAATCTAATCCGTGTAGGTATTCCTAATCCCAAAAGTCCTTCAAAAAGAAACCGTACGTGAGGGTAGTAATGAACAGGATAGATGGAAGGAGGGGGGGAGTAAAGAAGAAAAATATTGGTTTAGGTATTATATAACGTACTTGAGCTTCGACCTTGGATCCGGATGAGATCCACCCTGAGGAAAAACCGAGAGATTACTTTGGGTGTACTGCTTTAGTTGGAAAAAAACAGGTAGAAAATGGCGGGTCCGTTCGAGATTCTTCTGTGGGAAGAAGGCGAAATGATTGGCAAGTTCCAGGATTTATGGGCTCGCCGGCATGTTCGTGCCATCGTATGAGAAACCTGATGCCCAGCGTGAGTACCGTCGGAAAAGGTACCCAGGATCGAATGAAAGGAATTACGAACCAGCAAACTGGGCCTGAACAGTCTGACTCAACTGACCCCCCTCTACCACACTGTCCGTCGGCTCCTCTGCCGTAAACACGGTATCGAAATTCGACACATCTACCGGACTGCTAACGCTCGGTTTGAACGGCGGCTGAATCTTCTTGTGCGACAACCTCTCGAAATCGATGTGCTGAGCAAAGAACGGATGTCGTTTGATTTCCTCCGCCCCATTAACACCAAGACGTTGAGACGGGTCCCGGTTGAGAAGCCCGGTGAGGATCGAACGGGCCAGAGGACTGATTTCGTCTCCGAAAACGAGAGGGTTGTGGAGGATTTTCTTGTACATCTTATCGGTGACCTCTGTCGAAAAGAGCGGAATATGAGATGAGGTAGGAAGTCGCCGCGGGAGAAAGACAAACGAACCATCGTAAAATGGAGGCAGTCCAGCCAGCATCTCGTACAACAACACACCAAGCGTCCACCAGTCGATTGTCTTGTCTACACCAGTACGGTTAGCTCCCGGGTTCAGCTCCACAGAAACCGAGGCGAGCACTTACTGTATCCCTGGCCGTTCAAAATCTCCGGAGCTAAGTACTCGGGGGTTCCGCAAAAAGTGTTGGTCATATCCGAATCCTTCATGTTCAACTTGCACAACCCGAAATCACAAAGAGCGATATGTCCGGTGTAATCGAGAAGGATATTCTCCGGTTTTAAGTCCCTGGAGGGGGCATTGGTTAGTGGAGTTATTATCCATACAGCAATGTCCTCACCGATACACGACGTCAAGATCGTGGAGGTGTTCCAGAGCCAACAACAGCTCTGCACTGTAGAACCTCGACCTCTCCTCATTGAATCTCTGCTCTCGTAATAGGTGATGGAAAAGTTCTCCCCCGTTCACGAACCTAATCCAACGATGCCAGGCGGCTCGTTATCAAGCTACTTCCCCGAGAGATGAAAACACTCACGCGAGAACCAAATATAACTTCTGTTCTGACTGGAAGCTAAACTTCAAGGGAACGATGAACGGGTTGTTCACCCTCGTGAGAACAAATCGCTCCGCAAGTGTATGCGTAATCTCTCCTCGCTCGACGATATGTTGTTTCCTGATAGTCTTCAAAGCATATATCCGCCCGGTATTGAGTTTCCTAACTTGCAAGACCTAGAACATCCCAGAGAACAGACAAAGGAAAGCAGTCAAGTCGCCAACGAACATTGGAGATTCAGAAGCTCAGTGTTCGATTCGCATGGAGGGTGGGGGTAGATGGGCGAACCTTTCCAAAGCTTCCCTTTCCAATCACAGTGATCAGCTCGAAATCGTCGATGCTCAAGGGCCCCTATACCATTCGACCGAACAAGCGTCAGCAAGGCGAACACACCAGAAAATTGTAGTAGTATATTCATGTCAAAAGTCGCGGGGCCATGGGGAGATTGGTCACGAGCCTAGGCCAGGCCCAAATACAATCCAGTACCCAAATACCACCCAGCCACCACCCAAGCTCCGGCGGTGGGACGTGGTGAAGACCAAAGGGGGGGCGAATCGCAAGGAGCAAAGACGGCAAACAGGAACGAAAACAGAATGCGCCATCTGGACAAACAGAAACAGAACTCACAGTGCTTGGCTGATACGCGAGGGCGATCATGACCTTTCCCTTCCCATTTCCGTCAGAGAGTTCGTACCACTGTTCTTGTGGTGTACCCATATCGTCAAAATCGGGTGTGAATCGGACCCCTCCCATGTAGATATCATTGCCCATGTCGTCCGCGATACCGTCACCGCCGCGTTTAGGTTCGTCGGTACGGAGGTAACATTGAAGAGAGATTTCCGAGTTTCGAGAGACATCGCTGGAACATCACATACGCGTTAGTACCGAATTACAACGACGGATGACGGTCGAAGTGGGACGCACAATGTCGCTTGATACATATAAACGGGTTGTTCGACGTCGCCACCCAGGGGGGTCAACACAATCTGGTTGACCTCGAATTCCATAACGAGATACGGCAGCCACCAACATCCAATCCTCTGCACGCTATCCCTATGTCCCCTCTGCTTGGCCAACCTTTGTTGGGTAACACTTGAAGGGGAGACGCTTTGAGCTGCCTGGGCCTGTGCGCTCGCCAAAGCGTTCTGAACAGCTGGCGGGATCTGGACGCCAGGAGGGAGCTCTAAGCCTTCAGCACGATTGACGTGGATCGCGAGAATGCCAGAACGGAACTGGGGTCGCGAGCCGTCGGGGTTACGTGGCGTAGGTGTTGTCGACCGTGAAGAGTCCATGTCTTGAATCGACAGACTGGAAGTTCCAGGTGATTGTTTCGACTTGCTCTTGCCTATCTTCCACGACATCTTGGTTTATTACGCGTGCGGACGAAATTAATGGGGTTTGAAGGAGGAGGTTGTGAGCTGTGACGAGATTATGAATGGAGGAGATGAGGGACACGTCAGAGTTGAGCGCCGTATTACGAGGGTTATAAGAGAACGAAAGATGCCGGTTCTTTCGTTGTACTGTACGTGGAATCCTGAACTCGAGAGGGTATTTGGAGGGTGAAGGATGATGCGCTGGCGGGGGAGGCTGAGCGGAGGTAGGGACAGCAACGGTGGCAACCTGGCCTGAGGAACACTGCAAACCGAAACAAGCCGGGGCCCTTCCCCTCGATCCCCTGGGTTCGTCGTCGTAAACCAAGTTTGGACTCCATCCGCACGTTCACCGGTGCTCCCACTGGGGGTGGCGCTGATCTGCCGAGTCTGTTATTACAGTAACCCTCTTTTCAATGCTGATAATCTTAATGATAGGGTTTCAAACTCCAAGTCCTCGATCACATGGCCGACCCATGAAACCGGCATCGACGCTGACCCTGCATGGATCTATTGCCCTCCCTGATGCCAAGGGGGGGAGATCAGAATACTTGCAGGGTGGTCTGGCGATGTGTACCGACGCTGTGGATCTGTGAACCCCAGTGAGAAACCTTCCTCGTGGACTCCCAGATCGCAGATGCATATGCCGATCACAACAGAGGTCCTCAATCTACTGCCACTGCTCGGTCGTTGATAGGAAAGACCGCGCATGGCGTGTACTGATTCTCCAAAGATAGAATGATACGGTACTGGATGCTAGGAAGCGTAATAAATAGACAATGTCCCGATATAAATTATACTTCAAGTTCGTGGATCAACAATCCTCCAAGAAATTTCCGATAACCCCCATATACGCTGGTCGCTCTTCCAAGAACGGTGTGTGGGTAGAATTCTCGAATTTGTGGTATTGAGCGTTCGGAATGCCGTCGAGGAGGGGCTGGATGACCCAATCCTTCGTAATGTCTCCCGCGCCTCCGTTGACCACCAAGGTCGGGACTTCAATCTGAGGGAGTCGGTCAACTATGGTCCATGTTGCGAGTGGACCGGTCCTGCGAGATCACAAATCTCAGTTAACGTGCGTGAGTATGGAAACTCGTCAATGATCACGCACCACATCTGAACATCAGCAGTTGGATCGGAGAAGGTGAAGTCGAAGGAGACGTCAAGATCTCGTGGCCAGGGGTTGAGGGCACAACCGTGGACGTGGAAAAACCCAAGCAACGCCTCCCGGTATTTGGGGTCACCATACCCATTGGCCAGGGTTTTCTGGACTTCGGGAGGGAATGTAGAGACCAACTCCATCTGTGATTTACCCCACAACTGAGCAGACGGGGGCGAATTTGAGAGTACCAGTTGCTTCAAACCCTTTGGCTTGGTCACCGCAAACTCGGATGCCAACATCCCGCCCCATGAATGACCCAACACCGCGTACTCCTCCAAACCAAAGTGGGAGACGAGACTCTCGAGTTGCTTGACAAACAAGTCGATGGTCCAGAAGGTGGAGGGCTTGTCCTTCAAGTGGGAGGAACGTGCGTTTCCGATTTGGTCGTAGAGGATGATTGGTTGGGAACGAGACAAATCGCTGAAGACTTGCAAATAATCGTGGGACAATCCTGGACCGCCGTGCAAGACGATGAGAGGGGTCCCCGAATTGCCTCGAAGGCCGAAAGTCTTGTAGTAAGTCTCGAAAGTCTCATTTCCATAATGGAAGGGAGAAATTCCGGCGCTGAGGGGAGTCGCCTGTGCGAGGCTGACTAACGTGGTGGCGATAAGAGAGAGAGCCCAACCGAGCCTGGGGAGCATGATGAAAGAATGGAAGGGGTGTGGGGCCGTGATGTGGGACAGTGGGAGTCACCGGACCCGTTTGTCCTTGACCGTCAACCTTTATATCAATCCGGTGGGTGGGGAACTCAGGAATTGATCAGCGTGGAACGCGTCCCAGGGCGGGGATTCGGATCCATTGAGGGAGTGTTGAGCGCTGAGCCCCAATCACCGCGCCAAGTACATTGACACAGATGGTGTCCGAGTCAACGCGCCCATGTGACGGCCCAAATTTGACCCTCGGTCATCGCAAATAGATAACAAGGCGGCCCTGGAGGCGGGCGCGCAATCGCGGATATACGGTCTTGCTTGGAGATCGTTGAGGATAGGCGCACACGGAACGATGCAATTGGGACTCCAACATCGGCTGATATCCAATGTCCTTCCTTCCCAGAGTCGCCGAGCCCCCCTTGGTCCCTACTCGTGTCACCTGGCCACGTCCTAAAGGATCTCGTGAGGGACAACGGTTCAACCGGACGCACCAGATCATTTGTCGATTTGCACACCCGCACGATGAAAATAGGGAATGGCGAGCAAGGGCGGAAGTTGGCATCGTCCAGTCGTCCAAGGGGGGCTTGGTGGGTGCATGATGGAGGTTTCGAGCCTGGGTATCCCCAAAGACGGACGCGCTGTCGCGCATTATACACCAAACGAACCAAGTTGTTTATCAAGTGGTACGAAGCCGTGGCCGGGTGATCATTGGGATTGTCGATACAATTCGGCATGGAACTAATGGCTTTACACTCAGAGCAGTCCGTTGGATGTGATATCGAAGCAACGTACCGCCGTTCCTACAAATCCTCTCGCGGTCGACCTACGTTACCAGTCGCAAAATTCAAGGCCGACACACGAGTTAGCCTGGATATGACAACCCTCACAATCATGCGTATCCTGCCAAGAGAGGTCGATCCGATGGTGTACAAGATGAGCTTAGAAAATCCCGGAGGAGCCTCGTTCGCCGGTATCGGAGGATTACCCATCCCAGACTCCAATCCGAAGTCGGCTGCCCCTCCCCTAAATATATTTCTAACCAAAATCAGCATGACCTAGCATATGATGGGTTCCGGCCGCGGCTCGACTTCGATGGCCATATCGATGGACATCTTTCTGGTTGTGGGGGTGGTGCTCGCGTTATCGATGAGGATATATCATACAGACGGTGGATCAATGATCCTGAAAACTGCCTTTCCCACGTCAATAAACTCACCCTTCTCCTCTTTGCTCGATTGGACCTGTCCCTCGACGCGTGTATCCTCTCAAACTTCCCTTGTTCCTGAGATAGTAACCGGCCCGTTCCCCGAGCCTTGCTATCGGCGTACAAAGGCGCGCTTTTGACGCTTCGTTCTGATTACGATGCGTGTATCAAGCGCGGCTACGTTTTTTGCCCTCATGTCGATGCTTCTATCGACGGGTGGGGTCCAAGGGTACCCTCCCGTCATAGCGGACAATGGCGAAAACACCAATCGGCCCACCTGGTTCGTCCGCTTCGGAGAAACGAGGGCGTTGTGTTAATCGCCACGGATTCTCACAGGAATCACATCTGAATTGCATGCTATTGGCATCAACGAATGGCTCTTCGCGCCGACTGCAGCACGGGTTGGCTAACGTCAGCCCCAGAACACGAGGTGCTTTGGTATAAAAACTTTACGTCCCGTCGCCATTAAGCAATCATCTCCCTTAATGCCTCCCTCCCCTGCTCGCTCATCCCATCCAGTTGTTCGCAAGCCCGGCCGACAATCTACGATAGCCTTCTACTCAGTCGCAGAGGTTCACTCTGTTCGAAAGCGTCGTTCAACTCCCAGGACTTCGACCCGGCACTCACCCCGGTGTACCCGCGACTTGACCCGCGACTCGCCCGCTAGTTTCCGATACATACGGCACGCCCGGGCGGGACACCAGTTTTGCAGTTTGGTTGGGGAGTCTCTGTTCCAATTAACAGGGTAGTATCTCAATCTATGGAATGATAGTACAAGGGAGGTGTTCTAATAAGTATAGTGCATAATATCTACAGCTGTCCGTCACCGGGAAGACGGGGCTGGATGAACCCTGGGAAGGCGAGTTCGCCTATCCTCAGATAGGTGATAACTAAAACAGATCAGTAAGCAAACTGCCGGTTCAGATTTTGAGGTAATTGACTTACCGAAGAGAATAACGTCTCCTGCAGAGACCTTCTTATTTCCCGTGACCAGGAAGAAAGCGCTGATCTCGTGTAGAATGCCCTTGATGACGGCTCTTCTCCTCCGCTCTGCCTTCCTGTGCCTCGCCTTCGCATCCAACTCCTCCGGTTCATCCGGCTCGTCTAACTCCTCCGGTTCGTCCAACTCCTCCGGTTCACCCGGCTCATCCGCCCCGTTCGAATTCTTCGTTTTCGAATGGTTTCCTCGGAGGACGCACCGCGTGTTGACGGGCATGAGCTTCTTTCTAAGTTCCTCCAGAACTGTGAAGAGTTAAGTATCGTCAAGATCGACTGTCTATGCGAAACGTGGTGAGTGATCGCTTACCTTTGGCGAACATGGACTTCTCGCTCTGTACTCCCCCGCCGCTCGATCTGCGGAGCTCCCTCAGGATATGAGTCACATAATTCTCATATACCCGGGATGCTCTCTTGCCACCCCTTTCTCTGGCAGCCTTTGCCGCAATTGGCTATTGCCGCATCAATAAATACATGAAATGATGGTCACAATCACGGTAAAAAAAAAAAAAAGCACTTACCGATCGGTGGAGATCTTCTTTCAAGTATTTCTTGGTGTTGGCGAAAGCCATCTCGGGATTTATCGACCTCCCGGCGGGTCGGAAAAAATATTCCTCGAGCAAGGCCCAGACGAATCGATCTTTCGTCCGTTCCCAGTTCGAGTCAATGGCCACGGACAAAGGAACGGCGTGTTTCCCCTTGCCTTTGCCCGTGGACGTCGCCTCCCCCCTCCCCTTCGTAGACCGCTGGGGTCCGGAAGAGTGAGCGATTTGGGTGAGGGGTTCGATGTTTGGTGGTACACCGGGGACCTAGAAGGACCGCGATCAGGAGGATGATTTCAGCGAGACGAGGAGAGTAACTCACCGTTTGTGGGAGTGATCCCCCGTCGTTTTCTGTGACGTGTGGTTGTTTGTACCACCACGCTATCATGATTGGTAAGCGTCTGCCAAAGCCTGTCAACAGGAAGGTTCACTCACCATCATTCCCGGTCTCAGCCGGGTAGGGGGAGGGAATGTTCGTGGCTCGGGCTTTGCCCTTGTCCACGGACGGAATGGGGTGGAGGTGGGGCCAATGGCTGGCCAAGGACGGGCCAGCCGGTGGCTGTTCGTACGCGCCGTGTTGGAGAGTTCCGGTGGCGTACGGGGTCACGAGTGTGCCACCTAATCGTGTCGATGAGCGATCAATTCTCCTCTGGAAGGGTTGCGAGCACTTACAGTTGTCTAGCTGATGTGGCATTGGAGGTGGGGTAACGGGGCCGTTGGAAGCGGCCAGGGGGTATAGGGTCAGCGGCACAAAGGAGTTGCGGGGGGTAGCCGCCAGGCCCCCCGCCGATAGACCAGGTATGTTTCTGGCCTGTTCGTGCGAAACACAGCCATAAACATCACTGTCTAGGACGGTCGTCGGTATTTGCCCAAACAATTGCGATCGACGACAACGGGACTCACCAGCGTTGAAGCCGCCGTAGGCGGGCTCCGTGTACAAGACGTATGGGTCCACGAACTGATCCCCAGACACGTCTAAAAGGATACCCTCCTGGTACCCAGATCGTCTGGTGTATACCTCAGGCGAGGGATTCAGGTACCAGTCCTGGGACCCGCTCGGACCAGTGATCGCGGTGTCCGAGTCGACGAGTGTGTGGTACGGAGTCCCGAAGTCCGAGTACTCTTCGTTGCCGAGAGGGTAACCGAAGGTCGCGCCGACGAAGTCGTCGTCGTCGAAGTAAGACATCTTTGATGGGTAGAAGTTCGGTTTGGGGCTGAGAGCGTTGCAGTAGAGCCGATGGACTCAGAGGGATGTGATGTGTGGTGAGTGGATGGAGAACAACCCTCTCCTGAAATATCTCTGACATTTTATAGCCTGGACGTGAGGCGGGCTGTGCTGGCCACCCTCTTTCACTCTTTCGTGAGCCACTGATGGGTCCTCTTCGCGTATCCGTTTCCAAGCGCCTCTGCTTCGTGTCTTCTTTCACGTCGTGGCTTTGAACACCCACGGTTCACGCCAAACCCCTGCCGAAAGTTACCGGAGACCATGTGGCCACCGGGCATGGAGGGCGGGGTATGAAACTCGACACGCCAGCTTTTGTTTACGCCCCCTCTCCCGTCCGTGGCGCCAATTCGACCTAATCGTTGCCTTCTCCTTTCAAAGTTCGGAGTGCGAAACGGACCATGGTTGTCATATCTCTTTCCTCTTTTCCCCCCAACGGTTTGACGCCTCGGAAGGCCGTTTCGCCATGAATCCAGTCCACCCATACCTTCGCGAGCACACGCCTACCCCCCACGACCACTCGAGAGCAGAAGGGCGATTGAAGAGGGGGCGCGATTGGGATGTAATTTTTACCATCTTATGCATGGGCTCGGCTGGGAATGTAGTGGACGGGAGGTTGTTCTTTCACGATTGGGTCGTTAGCTTGCCGGCGCCATGGCCATCTCGCTTCCTTAACCACGAATCTCATCTCTCCTTGTAATTTGTCGACGTCGCGTAGCAGATTTGGAAACTAATTAACGTGCCGCCATGCAGTCCTAAAAATTCTGAACGGAAGTCCAAAGGGCGGTTATCCACGGTCAAATATCTCTTTCTTTTCTTTCCCTCACCGTCCACCGCCTGATCCGATGAAGGTGATGGAAAACGGAAGACATACATGCCACGCACTAGTCAGTGGTCGCAATGGGCTGGGATAAAAATAAACCGCGTTGTGGGGGCCGCCCACGAACCCGACAGAGATCGATCCCATGACCGAACTATGCCAATGGCCCAAACATACCGAATAGCGCCGCAATAGAAACTCATCTGGCCTGCACACTTGTCGAGAAGTCCAGACAACAGGGCGTTATAATACTAGAAAAGCGCCGACGGGTGTCGGCAAAAACCTTGCTTGCCCGACCAATGGCCGGAGAGCTTGCCCCATAACATTTCCAACTCATTTTGCCAATTTATTGGTACGCACGTATCCCAAAACGTTCAGGTTTAGAGTGATCAGTTTTCCCCATAACGCAGATACCATTGCCAAAGTGCTGAGTGACACGTTCATAGCACAAGCATGAATACTTAATAGATAATCTGTAACCTGCAAATACTGTAGTGATCGCAAAGGACGCGACCCGTCAGGTTTATGTGCACACCGAGTACTGATTGTCCACTGACCTTGTCTCCATCAAAAGATCCAACGTCCAAGTTCATCATGTCCCGGGGTAACCCTAGGTTTCATTTGTAGTTCGCGCGATCCCCTGGCGGGAGACTGGTTGAGCACCATCACCTCTGCTCCGAGGGGGAGTGTTACCGTTCAGAGGCTGACCTGCGAGGTTCGGAGGCAACTGTCGGATGTACCCGACGGACCGATCTCCATGACCGAGCGCCCTATCCCAAATATGTCGGGTTTAGTCGCGATGAAAAAAAATCAGCAGACCTGCAAACTCAAGCTATGCTAAATGTGTTGAATAGCGCCACAAGAACATACAATAAGGCTTGCACACTTGTCAAGAAGTCCAGACAACAGGGCGCTATAATATTGGGGGTTCCAGAGACCTTGCAAGCAAGGTAATTGGGGGTTCCAGAGGCTAGAGAAGCGTCGACGGCGTTGGCAGAAACCTTGCTTGCGATAGCACTTCGTATTTCAGGCAGCACAATGGAAAGTATCAACTATCAACTTGACTTGATCTCTGCCACCAGAGCTTCGTCGTTTTGTCTAGTGCATCCAACCGCTCATCCTCCAACGTCAGCTCTGGCTCGTGTACCACCAGAAAGATGTCATCATCAAAGTCTTGGAGTAATCGGATAGTCTCCCACCCAGAACTTCTTGACAGAGCAACATACAAATTAAACAATGAGAGTTTGCTGCTAGGAGGGGATGCGATGTCGATGACAACATGTGGAATGGTTTGACCTTGAGAACGGTAGTCGGTGAAGCAGTAAGCGGCCGTGATTGGGTATTGAAAGCGGGTGACGGTTCTCGTCTTCTTTCCCAGGTAACGGCGACCCGCTTCCGGCCACCTTGATAGGTCTTTCATTTCAAATCTTTTACGCGTCCCCCCTACGGTAGGCGGGATGGCCACGGCCGGATTTCGCGCGAGTGATCGAGAACCTCGGTTGATTTTCTGCACCGACTCCCACATACCCCAGCCTCTGTAGAGTACGTCGCACCATTAGCGACTATATTTC
>Ga0307511_10003169_pt1 | contig 16939 bp, 11 predicted proteins | sample 13_EM_MG_FD_200266 | JGI IMG/M metagenome (GOLD analysis project Ga0307511, IMG submission 200266) | Populus trichocarpa ectomycorrhiza microbial communities from riparian zone in the Pacific Northwest, United States - 13_EM | ecosystem: Host-associated > Plants > Roots > Unclassified | place... | reverse complement strand
AAATTGCCATCTTCAAACAATATAAATTGAAATGGGTGAAATTGAAGAAATTTATTGAATTTCAAAGTGCTGAATTCACGGGACAAAAGGACTAAATAAAAAGACAAATAATTTGGTGAATCAGTTTGAGGTGCTCCATGCCTCCCAAGGACTAAAGTCCAGTCATGAAATTTCCCATGCCCCTTCTCTTACCCAGACCAAGGTTGTCAAAAATTTTTTTTTTTTACACGAGATAAAAAATATAATATAAATTCAAATTGTAAAATCATAAATAATTTTTTTAATTAATTATATATTGATAATTCTAGTTAAGAAATTAAATTATATTAAAATTTGATAAAATAAGTCAACAATATTATAATTAATGAGTGATCTAAATAAAATGAGAGAATAGATAGTATGAATCAATAAATTAATGACATTGAGAAATAAAAATTCTTAGAACAAAATTTCTCAATATAGAGGAATCACTGAAAGGTAGGAAGCACACATAAACCTAGTGACAATCTGATTGTTCCCATCACAATAAGTCTTGATAAACCCCATTTAGATTGCAAGCTAATGAGTTTAAATTAGTAATGCGCTAGAAAAAATTCAAATTAAAAATCATTATTTAAAATAAAATAAAATAAAATAAAATATTAATGTTAAAATTCCTCTATGTAGCATGAATCTCCAATTTTTACATATTCTTGGCAGATTTGAATCTTGATTTCAAACATGTCGTTTTCTCCTGATTTCAAACATGTAGTTTTCTCTCATTTAGATGAATTATTGGCCTACAATATATAGTTGGAAAATTTTAGATGTTTAATTTCTATATCAATTTTAATCGAAACAAAATTCCACCGGTAGCTCTAGATATGTCCCAAACAGTATACGAAGGTCTTGTTTGACATATTTGATAATATTAGTTTACTAACTTTAATCCTCTGAAATATTATGTTCTCTAACTCTATTTGACCTAAAAATGTACCACAATATATGTTTATATATCTAATATTTCCCTGTAAAATTTCAGTTTTATCGAATATACGGTTTGAAAGATATGTTCAATCTCGCAAAATTAGTCAGGAGACATTTTAAGGTCAAATTTGGACCTGACTTGGTTCATATCATAAATTTAGTAAACTCGTAAAATCGGATCGAGTTTATCGATTTTACCAATTTTGCACGATTTAAGTCTGATTTTACTGGTTTCGAGTTTTTAATCCGATCTAGCACGTTAGATACATGTTGACTCGTAAATCGTAAGATTTTACGAGTTAACTCGCGATTTTAACAATTTTGGTTCAGACTCTTGTTAAATAATGATCTTGGAAGACATTGGATTTTGAACTTAAATTAACAAAAAATACTAAAAGGTTTAGTGTTTTACAATAGCATGTGTTTTATTGTAGCATGTGTTTTATTGTGGATTTAATTAGTGTAATTATTATTTTACCTTTTATTTCTTTAACAATTACCTTGTCACTGAGGGTAAAATTGTATTTTCTATAGGATCCAAATGTCATTTGATAATTGATTAAGGGTAAGATTGTCGTTCTGTATATTTTATGTATTGTAAAAATATTATATTACCCTTGAAGGCTAAAAAAAATTGGCCTTTGGTCCAAGAGTTTTTGCCTCTTGACATGTTTATTTGTACAGTGAAATAATATTTGTGCCCTTTAGGTCTTAGAAATATTGACCTTTAAGTGAAGGGTTGTTATGTCTTTGCACATTTTATGTACAGTAAATTTTTGTTTTTGCTCTTTGACTTTGATAAAAGGTTGCTTGGAAGGATATTTTTGTATTTGCATCATGGTTTTTATTTTGTAATATTTGTATGCCCTCATGGCCGTTTTAGTAATTTGCATTATTATAATATTAATAAATCGATAAAGTTGGTCTATGTGTGTCACGCACACGTAGGCACGTCATCGCCCCTGCTCTATTTGGTTGGCTCGTGGGGGCATATACGATGATAAAAAAAGGTCAATTGCCTACTCACTCGACTTGGAAGGTGGCAGAAAATCTTTTAGGGTGGCGCATATTGTCATTTGAGCGACGGTTTGATGACAATTGGTCATTTTTCTCCTTCCCTTCTTCTCTCTCTCATACCTCAATATACATGCAGAGCTTTGACAAATTTAATTGTGTCCTCCAGTTTGTATTTGTTTAGGGTTTGGTCCTCATTCTTTTGATTTCTATTTTTGTTAAATTTGATGCTTCTTTAAGTTTTTTTTGTTTTTAATTTTGTCCCTAATCATTTAATCTAATTAAAATTTTTTATTTAATTTGATCCTTATTTTTTTTATTGTTATTTTTTATCCTTTTAATTATTATTTTTATTATTTCCTTGGGAGTTTGATTTAATTTTATTTGGTTTCTAATTTTGTTCCTCATTTTTTATTACTTTTTATCATTTTCTTCATTTATTTTGTTTTTTAATTTTGTCCCCAATTAGTTTCTTTCAATTATTTTTGTACATTGTTTTAATTTTAGTTATTTTAAAATTTTATTTTTTATGGTTTGAAATTTTTCCTTGTAGTTTTTTCATGTCTGTTTTTTACAGGGTAATTTCAGTCTCATAACCTGGTCCACCAGTTTAGATGATGAACCTGGTTTAAGTTTGATCTTTTTTAAGGTTTTTTTTAATTATTTTTTTTGTTTTCATTATTTAACATTGAATTGTTGGGCTTTGAGCTTCTTAATTTGTTTTGTTTTTTTTATTGAGTTATTATTATCTCATATCTCAGATCGAAAGTTGGTTGAGTTAACCTGGATTAACTTGATTTTTTTTCTTAAAAAATTTGATTTTATCCTTTGTCATTGAATTATTGACCACTGAACGTGTTTTATTAAATATTATTAAAAACAAATGCACGCATGATGGGTAATCCTGAGTGCGGGGTGGTAAAGTCAACATGAGTTAGCATCCATTTTTTTACTAAGTTTTTTTTATTTAACTTTGGTATTTTTTTCCAAATGCTTCTTTTAAAGGTCTAATTTTTTTCCTTGATTTTTTATGGTTTTTTTTATTTCATCGTTTTGCATGGAATAATTTTCCCTTTAGCTTTGTTATTTTTTTGGTTTTCTTTTTGTGTGGTTATTACGATGGCGGGTTAATAAAGTTAACTCAGGTTAGCTTGGAGTTTTTTTGAAGTTTTTTTTTTGTGTTGAACTTTGTTTTGTTTGTTAGGTGCTTCTTTTGAATTTCTTTTTTTTTATCCGTATTTCATATTGCGGATTGTAGGTTTATCTAGTTAGACCGAGTTGACTCGAATTTGCTTCTTTAGCATTATATTTTTAGATTTTTTTTAATCTTTGACAATAGATTATTAAGTTTTGAACTTTACAATTTTTTTTTTTACGAGTTGTTTTGATCTTATATCATGATTTGATATATTTAACCCGATTTATTTCGGGTTATCATCGTTTGAAAATTATTTTTTTACCTTAAAAAAATTTGGACCGGCCGGTAATATAGCGTGCGTCGCCTGCCTAGATGGATGATAAAACTGCTCCTTGTGTTGCCGTTTTGACTTGTTAGACCACGCATGCTTTGTTTAACCGCGGCGCTCCAGCATGATTTGTGGGGTTTGTTAAAATGAGTTGCTAGGAGGGCAGTAAAGATCATATGAACAGGTAGGTGGTGGATATCTTGGAATCACTGCTACGTGTGGCAGTTGCTGTACGTTTTGGCAATGCCAACCCAGCCCAGCCCAGCCAGAAAGGTTTAATCGAGAGAGAGAGAGAGCATGGAGGGTGATGAATAATAATAATAGAAGGGATTGGGGCTGCACAGGCATTGCATAGCACATGGTCGGTTAGTGTTTAATCGAAGGGAAGAGAAAGGAAAGGGTGGATGTTATTGTAATGAGCAGTCTGAATGCATTTCCCACAACAAAATTCTTGTTCTTATACTCTAATGTTGTGAAAGATCTTTTCAGATATGGTCGGCATTGTTTTTTTTTTCTTTTCCACTCCATCTGCCTCAAGTCAAACCGGACCCCTTGGCTTTGGGCACCACCTGTTCCATTATCGATCCACCCCTGCTAGCCCACCATATGCAGTGCTCCGGGGTGCCTCTGTCTAGGGGCACAAGTACACATGACCATCATCTGAAAATATAAGCAAAAATGAAATTGATCTCGAACAATATGTGTCTAAGAACTAAGGATATCATTTGCCATGTTTTTCTTTTTAAGAATCACATCGACTTAATCTTGTGAGTCTGAATCTTGAATACAAATGGATGCAAACAAATTAAGTAGCACGGAGCAATTTGAGCTTGGGCACAGCACTTCAAATATCATTCCTATGTCAGGATTTAATCATTACAAGGTTGACGAGAGGGTAGGAGCCTTGCTGGGTTGTACCAAGTTGTAGTTGACCCCCAAAAAACACCTTCATTGGAGATGTTGTTTATGTATGAAAAGATCAACTTATAAAGTCAAGTTGTTTTCCATGATCTCTCTGTTCAATAAAGTTGCTTTGCATTGTTTCAAATGAATGAAATCAAACCCTCCATGCTCGTATTTACCATTGATAAACATAGAAGATCAGAAAAATTCACGATGACTACTATACAAACACATTAACATAATATTAAAAAATTATAAGGAGCACGCACAGTAGTGTTAAAATAACACAAGACTGGGTGGCTAAGAGAGAATGTGGGGTCGGCGCCAACCCCGCCGTATTCCGATATTATCTGGAAGGAACACACTTACTTATGCACTGCTAATTAATTTATTAATCTATGAATGAATTGATGAATCGATCTAATATACATGTATTAATTATGTATATGATAACGCGTGGACTTCTTAGAAATCTTCAATTGAAATACCTTTCTTTTTTTGTATTGTTCTTACCCACTTGCCTATATATATGTACAGAATGGTTCCCTTCCCTGCAGATGTAAACTCTGATCAATAAGCTGCAACACATGCACAAAACAACCATTCAATAAGAGGGGAAAAGAGAGAGAGTAGCAGTTGAGGAAGGTGCAGGCAGCGATATGATTCCAGTTATGATGTATTCTCGCCAGTCTTCAGGCATTTGTATGGCTACTATTATATTTTACACATTCGTTCTCATTCCGCTCCGTCAAATCAAACAGACTCTTTTCAGTATCATAGTACTACTCATGAGCAGCAGCAGCAGGAGGCTTGAGCCGGCAGAGATTGAGTACTGTTGCGACTGTAGTAGGCCTCCGCAGCAGCTTCTGCCAGTGCCCTCCAGGTTTGAAAAGTTGCAGGAGAAGGAGGTATGCTGCTCCATTTGCCTGATAGAGTTGGAGAAAGAAGATGAGGTGAGCCAACTCTCAAGGTGTATGCACGTCTTCCATATGGATTGCATTGAGAAATGGATACAGCGTGATCACTTCACCTGCCCACTCTGCAGGACCTCCATAGATCATTAACTTTTAGCTATCAATACTTGTTTCATTTGTTTGTTTAATTAGTTTCTTGCCCAAATTTTTGGTCCATGCAGTAATTGTCCGTCGACTTGTACGTCTAATTTGATCATTTTGATTTGATTTCAACGCGTAAAGTCTTACTTTCAGATATACGTACAGTCTGATTAGTATGATCCTGCACTTGCACAGCCTGTTGTACATTTATGGAAACGGAAAAAAAAAATAGATACCAGCAAGAACACTCTGCTCTAATTAACTGCGCGGTCGCAACACCAGACTATAACAAACAAACAAATAAAAGGAAGGCCAAGTCAAGTCAATGGCAAGGACATAAAAAATCAGACAGATATATACATCTTTTAAATTTGTCTCCTGGGGATCAAACGTAGCATGTTGACATTTTTTTTCTTTTTTTGTATGATAATATAACGAGACAAACAAAAACTAGAAATCAAGCCTAATATACAGGCAATCTTACGAAACGAAATTTAGATTAATGTTTCAGCTAGCTCATGAGCAGAAGCTAGGCAAAGGGCAACTGAACTCTCATCTTGTAGAGCATAGAGTGCACAATGGAGCCCTGCTGGCATGCACAAATGTTACCAGCCATGATCTCTCTCCCTCTAGCCCTCTCTGTTTTATTATTATTATTATTATTATTATTCCTTTATCTTGCAGAGGCCACAGAGGGTAGAGGTACTAGTTGATTTGAATAATTAAATAACATTTGTATCCTTCTGGTCTAAAAAATATAGGCATTTAAAATAGGAGTTTTTTCTATTGCACATTTTATGTACAATCAAATTTCATGTTTACCTTTTAACTTTGAAAAGTCTAAGATGTCTTGAAAAGGTATTTTTATATTTACATCATTGTTTTTTTTATATATATATAATATTCATATGCCCGTAGAATATTTATAGTAATTTGCATTATTATAATATTAATAAATGAATAAAATAGGCTTACGCGTGTCACACACGTTGAGGCGCGTCATCGTCCCTTGTACCATTCTGGTGAAGCGTGGGGACAATTATAATGGTCAAAAAATGTTGATCGCCTACTCACCCAGCACCGAAGGTGGCAATGTTTCTATTAGGGTGGCGTGTTTTGTCATTCAAGCGGCGGTTCAGCGACGATTAGTCTTTTTTCTGCTCCCCTTCTTTTCTTTCTCCCGAGCCTTAGTATTCATGCAGAGCTTTTAAAAATTCAATTGTGTCCTCAAGTTTGTATTTGTTTTGAGTTTGTTCCTTATTTTTTTAATTTCTATTTTTTTAAAAATTTGATGATTCTTTAAGTTTATTTTGTTTTTAATTACATCCCTCATCATGTAATCTCATTAGATTTTTTTTATCCAATCTAGTTCTCATTCTTTTTATTACTATTTTTTTATCCTTTGCATTATTATTATTATTTATTTTTTCCTTGGGAATTTAATTTAATTTAATTTGGTTTCCAATTTTGGTCCTCATTTTTTTATTGCTCTTTTTTATCATTTTTTTTTATTTATTTTATTTTTCAATTTAATCCCTTATTAGTTTCTTTCAATTATTTTTTGTTCATGGTATAGTTCTCATTGTTTTAATTTTAATTATTTTAATTTTTTGATGATTTGAAATTCTTCTTTGTAATTTTTTCGTGTTTGTCATTTACAAGGTAATCTCAGTCTCATGACCTGGTCTACCAGTTTCAATTATGAACCTAGTTCAAGTTTGGTCTTTTTAAAGTCCTTTTAAAAATAGTTTTTGTTTTTATTTTCTTCATTTGACATTGAATTATTGGACCTTGAGCTTCGTGATTTGTTCTACTTTCTTTTTTGTTAGGTTGTTCCTACCTCATATCTCAGATCGCAAGTTCGTTGAGTAACCTGGGTTGACTCTGTTGTTTTAATTGATTTTTTTTTAATTTTATCATTTATCATTGAATTATTGACATTTGAGCGTGTTTTATTAAATATTATTTAAAAAAAACTACACGCATCAACGTGTGATGAGTTAGCTCGAGTGCGAGGTGATCAAGTTAATCCGAGTTAGCTTGCATTTTCTTACTAAGTTTTTTTTTGGCTAAGTGTTTCTTTCTGAAGTCTAATTTTTTTCCTTAATTTTTTTATGAGGTTTTTTTTTTTCAATTTCATCTTTTTGCATGAAATAATTTGCCCTTGAGCCCTGTTAGTTTTTCACTTTTCTTTTTATTTGATTATTAAGATGGAAGGTTGGTAAAGTTAACCCAGGTTAGCTCATGTTGTTTTAAAACTTTTTTTTTGTTGAACTTTTTTTTTTCAGGTACTTCTTTTGAGTTTTTTTTTTATCTCGATCTCATATTACGGGTTGTGGATTTGTCAAGTTAGACTGAGTTAACTCGGGTTTTATTCTTCAGCATTATATTTTTTTGATTTTTTTCATCTTTGACATTAGGTTATTAGTTCTTGAACTTTACAAAAAAAAAATTTGTTTTCCTTTCCGCGAGTTATTTCAATTTTATATCCCGAGTTATACTTTAGTAAATTTAACTCAATTTGTCTTAAATTATCATCGTTTAAATATTATTTTTTATGTTGAAAAAATTTAGATCAGCTTATGGCATAACGCAGATTACTTATCTAGTTAGTACCAACCGGATTGGTTAGGCCCCTCTCTTTTAGGCTTCTTCCAGCAAACCGTTATCCTTGACTCGTGTCCGTCAGCTTACTAGAAAATTTGGAATCCCCCCTGGGAGCCCTCTTCAGAGGGTGCGTGCAAATTCGTGGAGGACCACCTCATTGTAGAACTCAAAACCAATTAGACAAGCCATTAAACAAAGCAAGAACAAGACTCAGGAGGACATTCATGTCATTGAGACAGTTTTATAACTACTTTGACAAGGTTTATAAGAAAAGAAACCCTGCACTGATGGAGGGTTTACGACATATCACCTGGGCAAAATGAGAAAAGATAAAACCCAAAAAGAGCATTATATACTTGCTAGCTTTTACTAAACAAAATATCCATACCACAGCTAGATACATCTAATTTCATTGAAATTGGTTGCCTACAACAGTCCTCCACCGTTACACAACATCGACCACCCAAATCCTACTTCATCTGGCTAATTTTAATGCCACCCAACCGCACAATACAACCTAATCAATAATATTATCCATAATCTAGTCATCTTCGCTTCATAATCGCTTGCTGTTAAGCCGAGGCATTACTATCTTCAAAGGACAGAGAGGACCACCTCCACAAAATCTCATTTACAAAGTTGTTCTCCTGCACAATTGACTCAAAAGAATGAACAAATATGAGGGAAAATCCCAGTATATATATTAAAGCACCACTCTGTGAGGTCTGCAATGCAAGACCTGCATAAGAAAGCAATTTTCAACAGCTGCATAAACTGGACAAAGGCATTTCAATGTGTGGATAGATATCTCCATTTGATGGCACAAAAAAGGTTCCATGAATTGGCAGTAGAGAGAATTACTTCTGCTCTGAATTGATAACAATAGTTTGTTTCAACCTTTAAAAAATCTCTAGGCCCATAGAGTGTACAGGCACAACATCCTTGGCCTTTGGATCTTTACTGATTAATTGCAGAGGCGCATCCAACAGTGGTGGGTTCTGCACACATACAACATTCCAGAGATGTAGCCATTGCTTAATCAAAATTGGTATTTCCAAGAACCAAAAGGAAACATTGTTTGGGCATGAGAAAACTGGGAAAGAATTATTCCTCCAACATAGATGGGAGTACTACCATGCAGCGTATGAGAGGCCAATTAATTCCACGGAAAAAAGGATGTTGTTTGATTTCATTAGCACCAGTTTTTGATCCTAATCGGATGGCAGGGTTTCTGTTCAGCAATGCATTAATCAATTGTCTGGCAGGAAGACTAACCTGGAACATCAAGATAGGTCAGTAAGCAAATAATTTGTCCAGAAGTTTCAACATTAATGATGACATAGACAAATCTGCCCGCATTTATGCTTCAATATTAGTCATAAAGGAGAGAGATCTAAGTTCAAATTTACTCCAATCATCCCTAACCTAGTATTCTTTTTTAGATTTATATGATTAAATGTTCCAAGACCTCCCCTTATTGTGTTTTAAAAAACAAATATGTAGAGGTAACCAATTAAGTTAATTGATGTAACCCAAAGAAAGAAATCATTGCCATAGGGAGTTTGAACAGAAGTTATTTGTTCCTTTTCCAGGTTGAGGGACAAACAAAATCTCAAATACGGACTGCTTTTATTGGACAGGAGAAGCAGTAATTAAGAGGGAAAAAATAATTTGGTTAAGACAAAGAAAAGGAAGAAAAAAGCAGAAATAGTACAAAGAAGAAGAAAAAATCCAAGAACCAAAAACTAATTCTTTACATTTTCTATGAAAACATTTCAGATTTAAGCTTCAAAGTTTCTGATGATTCCTGCTTCCTAGGAAACAGAAGTTCCTGATGGCAAACAATGTTAGCAATATGCAAGGAGAGCACCATTCATCATTTTAATCACAAGAGGTGATAAAATATTGACAAACTCGAGAACTAAAAAGCAAAAGTATTTTATGCAATTAGGATAACCTGTTGCAAGTTAAAGATCTTACAGGGATGCTGCTTGGGAAGGTGAGATCTTTGTGCAAAATGTTGGCAAATGTCTTTTGCCTGTTCTTTCCCCTGAAAGGTGTACGACCATATAGCATTTCATACAACAAAACACCTGAGTTCCAAAGTAATAAACAAAAAATCATTAAAAAAGGAGACAAATCAAATAATGCATGATATCAAGGAGCAAATTAAGCAGGAGCGGCAACTATCTTCAAATGCAAATAATATATCTTTTACTACTCAGGCCTAAAAACTAAGGCAAAATTTCTCAAGCTGCATAAATCATCCAATGACAGAACATGCAGCTTGCTAGCTATTTGTTTCAACCACCAAATATGTAACAGCACACTAGGGCCCAATGGTATTGAGCAGTCATTGAGCTATCCTATCAAGATGATGATAGCACCAACAACTTTGCTTCTGCATAACAAGTAGTAAATCTAAAACGGTCATGCAATCCGTAGCATGTCATATTTGCCTATCAGGTATGCATAACTGCAAACAGTTCCGATCACAGTAAAGGACACCGTCATCAAACTGTCAGGTACACTTAAAGAAGCTTGAATAATATGCACAAATGAAATCTCTGTAGAAAAAACATTATGATTTCATCAATCAAGGACATTTTATGTTACACAAAAATGGCAGCTTTTGAGGCTTATATTTGCAATAAAATGGCAAAGAATAAAATGAGGAAAGAAAACAGAAGCCACAAAAATGGGATGCAATTAACATTTATGTATCACGTATGCACAATATGCTTACCAAGAGCCCACCAGTCAATTGCACTGCCGTGGCCCATGCCTGTGATTATTTCCTTAAGTCAAGAAACTCATTAGAACTCGTGTATGAATAAAATATTATACAAAATGGCAGACATAATTAATTCCAAATTATGTAATAAACATCCTGTTTGATTGATTGATTGACATTGGTTGATCAATAAGCACTCACAAGCTTGTTTCAATAAGTTTGCTGAGAAGGATTTGAATACATGCGTGCATATTTCTTACCAAAAGAAAAACACCCGGTCTTAGAATATGATACAAATTCAAGCGCAGATCCGAATTTTCCAAGGAAAAAGAATAGCCTTTACAATATTAATAACAACTGTCTTCAAAAACCACTGTATTCTTGAAGGGGAAAGAGACATGTTCCCTTTTCTATGAACAAAAATTCTTTAGGTTCAACGTAATCTAAAATCTTAGTGGCCAACATATTGGAGTTGATCTGTTAAAAATATGAGGTCATAAAATGAAGAAACACTTTGACTCCTCCAAATAGTTGTTTTAATTCCCACCATAAATTAAAAACTCAACTGCAGACTCAATCCAAGAAAATTGCTCTCAAGAACTTCCAAAACCATTCTAAATTCTTGTAGAACATAAACTTCCTAGGTATTACATGGATTAAATTATTTCAAGTAAACAAGTGTATAAAAGTTCAGCACAAGTTAAATTCACCATACAGGAGCAATATATTCTTCAGTCCCAACAAAAGAATTTGATTGTGTTACTGGTTCCGCAACAAATGTTGGTGGTGGTTGGCTCCTTGATCTTCTTCTCTTATTAGGTGGTGCATGCTTTATAATCTGCAGAGCACAGTTGAAATTTACATGTAAAATGAGCCCTGATTCCCACAATACAGTAGTTTTAGAAAATATGTAAACTTGTGATTCCAGCGTTATCACGGCATGCATGGTTAAAGGGAGCACACCAAAAAAAATAAAATCCAAACAGCTTTTAGGGTGAGTGAAAGAATGACATGTTCATGGTTCGTTAGTGCAAGGACTGAATCAAGCAATACCACACAGTCCATGGTTTGCAGTTTTCCTTTATTCCACCCAATGCAAGGCATTGTTGAGTTACAGAATTGTATTGTGAAATCAAAGTGATAAAAATTGAAGACTTTAATAACTTCAAAAAACATTGATTAAAATTTTGTAAAAGTAAAAAGAAGGGGAAGATGGCCAGCCCACTATTCAATCATTTATCAAGAAGATAGGATGTCGTTGGTATAATGAATAACAGTGATCCATGGGTAGGAAGTCAAAGTGAAAGCAAATATGTAAGAAATGAAAAATATGATCTTTTAACAGGAAGATAGTGCCATACTTGTGGTTTACAGGATGTCAAAAATGACAAATCAAAGTCACTCAAAACAATATGTCCATCCTTCTGAAGTAGAATATTTTCAGGCTTCAAGTCACGGTAAACCATTCCTGTATAATGTCATAGAAAATGAAGTTAAAATAAGAACCAGAAAGAAGAAGAATTCCTTACAATTGATGCAAAATATATATTATTATTAGAGAACCTACTCTGATGTGCACATCTACAAGGTGATTAAGCTTTTCTGGTTGATAGACCAACCTTGAAATTTAGGGTTTCAACTAAGATCCTTTCCCCAAAACAAAGACTATATTGACATATAAGCATGACATAATGCCACTCAAATCAATTATTTAAAGAAAGCTAGATAGAAACCAATTAGTATATGTTGTCTGGAAACTGAAAACAACGTTTTTCTCAGTTTAATCATCCCTATGAACTCAAGGGCATATTTTATTGTGAAATCTATCCCCTCCAATGCACTTGCACCCATTATCACAAGATACGACATCAACATAAAGGAGAATTTATTTTTTGGAATAATGGGAAAGGAAAAGAGTACACACAAGGATGTGCATCGCACATCATAGCATCTACAAAAAATGCGCAGAAGCATCGGGAATGAATACACTTGCATTCATTCCTCTGTAGTTTGTCATACTTTAAATCATGACAACTTGAAGAAACAAAGAATTAGACATGAGTTCTTATCATTTTTTGCTAGCATTGATGGTAACACACAATACTGAGCTCCATTCAAACAGGATTTAGGATGATAGCAAGTTCCTAAAACTTCTAGCAATATTCTTGGACTTCAGCTCAGCACCTGCATGCATTCTTCTTGGTGTTCTTCCGATTTATGACTTGAAGAGAAAAATAAAAACTAAAAACCTTAAACCAAAGCACAGAGAGCAAGGCATGCACTTTCTGTTCATAAAGTACCTAAACAATGAAGATATTCCAAGCCAATCACAACCTCCGCAGCATAGAACCTGGAGAATAATAACAGTTGACAGTTAAATAGAAAGCTTGTTCATATAAGAGGTAGTGATTCAGAAGGCAGCAATTGATATAGACAAAGTCGATATGCTTTGTGGTTAGGTCCTTTCAAAATTCTGTGATAAAAGTATTTGTTTGGTAAGAGAGCTCAATGATAAGGAAAATCTAGGCCTAAGCATTAGCTTCTGGGTAAAGCGAAAGATAATCCCACACCTTTAGGTGCATGAACCAAATCCAAATTCTTATCATAATTTACCTTTACTGTAACGAAACTCTACCACAAGAAACAGTATTGAGTTTCTAAAATGGGAATAAAACAATTGTATTTGGAAATGGTAAGAGAAGAAATGGCTTTGGCATTTTAAGACATTAAACGAAGAACTGGGAGTACCTTGCAGATTCCTCCTTGAATAAATTCATGGGTTGCTTGTCAAGCAATGCAAATAACTCCCCACCAGGAAAAAAGTCTGTTATCAGGAAAACATGTGTAGAAGTCTGACCAGATAAAAACAGATCAGCATATTTCACAGTATGCAATAGATCAGTAAATCTAAGCAACAAGTATTGAAATTTTCAGCAAGAGCATTCCAGTAGTGATTTGACTAGGATCAACTGGATTTGAACCAGCGTAGGCATATTGCCACCGAATTTACAGTCCTTCGACATTAACTGCTCGGGCAGCGACCCAAGAAGAAAAAATTCCAGACTTCTTAAGAATCCCCCATCAACTTCCTTTCGTACGTAATACCCTACCCCCAGGGGAAGTTGACTCCCCGCTGCCTCCTTGAAAGAGAGATGTCCTGAACCACTAGACGATGAGGGCACATTTGCCCAATCGTCAGCATATTATACCGGCCAGAAAGAGAGAATTCTTTTATATAGTATAGAACGATGCGTTGGATATGGTGCCATTTGCGAAGAAATGAGTTCATGCGCTTTCTTCCCAGTGATGTTATTGTCAACAAGTGATGGGATCTTGATCGGATTCAAAGGTCGCTGCCTACTTACTTCTTTACTCCTCCACCTTACAGTCTATACCCTGCCTGCCTTGGTCTCAGTCGGTGCGGGTACACAGATTCATTATTGGATTTTCTAGCAGTGAAGGTGCTGATGAGATGATGAACCAGATAGGTAAGAGGCCATGCAAATTCAATTTTTAGCATGAATTTAAGATCTTATGCATTTAAGCTGGTTCATCATCTTAAAAACAAAAAAAAATATGAATATACACAAATACAACAATGTAAGGCTGAAAAATAGTGGACCTGTGTATTTAAAATTAATTAAAAGAAGGGTAAATTACAATAACTCCTTACCCAAACTACAGAGACTGCCCAAAAGTTTGGAGATACAACAGAAACCCTTTTTGTACCCAAACTACCCATACTGATGGGTGATTTCGAAAATGCTAGGGGCATTTCGTGATATTTTCTTAAATATGGAGGGTTTCAGTCAAATCATTAAACTTTTGGATGGTTTGTGTAATTTCACAATAACTTGGGAGGGTGATCACAATTTACCATTTAAAGAAAGAAAAATTATGAAATGATGGGGGGAAAGCAACCAAAAATAAAGCACCCTTAAAAATTCTAGAATTTCAGCCAAACAATAGTCTTTTACCATCTATGCTACAGAAATAGTTGACTAGTTGCTTAGTTTGCAGTAGTAAAGAAAATAAGCATCTAGTCATCAGTTACTCATAAATAAGAAAACAGGAATTTGGGAACTTGCACGATAAAGTTTATGAACGTAGGGAAAAAAAGAGAGAATACCTGAAAAGAAGTATACAGTGTTGGAAGAAAAGGATGATCCAAGTGCGAAATGATTTCCCTCTCAATACATGCTCGATGAACCTATAAAGTCATCGTATTGATTATGATAACATTGGACCTTTATGTTATCAGACATGAGTTATTTTCAGCAGAGATCTATGATGTTGCAGTTTCCATAACAGTCTGGGATATTGTGGAACTTAAATCAAGATAGGTTTCGAAGAGTCCATATAGCCTTGCTTTCTGTGAATCCAAGTTAATAGTTTGAAGTTCTTATTAGATAGTGTCATCTTGGTAGTTCTAAATCTTCAATTCTCAGAGGATAAGAAAATAAGTGTCAAGAGTCTACATTATGTAGTTTTCATTTCTTAGCCAAAGTATGTGTGATCATTCAGCTTTGACCACTCTCCAAGTGTTTTCATATATATATTTTCAATGGATAAATTTATATGTTTGATGCGTGAAGGACTTCGAATAATACAGAGTATCCTCACACTTTAAAGGACATAAAAGTGATCCGAAAAGGACATTGTATGTTCTCAAAGCACATCTCATGTGGTGAAATAAAGAACATTTCAGAAACAAAACCAAGAAGATATAAAGAAAAGCTTAGGTCAATTTCAGGAAGCATATACAACAACACAAGTCATGTACGATCACAAAAAATATCAAATGAATATGAATTGAGTGATAAATTTGATAGAAGTTGCTAGGTATCTCAGAAATAAATTTTGGTTCTTCACACCTTGTTAGGGTTTAGCATCATAGATTTTTCAATTGCCTTCATAGCATACAGCTCCCCTGCACCTTGAAGTTCCACTAAATGCACACTAAAAGACATAAAAATGGTTTAACATAAACATTGGGAAACTCTATTGACATGTGAGCAGAAATAAGCCAGTCACAGTTCAAGCCTGATATGATCAACAGAAAGGCCGCGCAAGAAAAGGAACTGAGCAGTCATTAGAGTGGTCAACAATAAATTAAAGAAAAGCTGTCATGATGCTTTCTTCCACTATTTATTAATTTCCAATCTACAAAAACACAGTAAAATGTGATGGAAATCAACAGTAACTAAAGATAAAAAAATAAGAACACGCATGGAAACCTCCTATATATCGAACTAAATGAAAACAGTTTTCAAGTTTACAAACTGCATGGTGCCTCACTCATTAGTTTTGACTATCCTTCTTCCCTTGAATTAGTTGTACAGAAGAGAAGAGAAAATTAATCGCGCCAAATACAGCTTTATCATGATTCCAAGCAAAACCAACATTACATGTGCAAACAATAGAGGAAAAGGGGAAAGAGAAAAACAAATCAAGTTGGAAATAGATTAATGACCATCATAAATCATGACACAGATCGATCCATGCACAACGCAGCTATTTCAATCAAAGACCTAGTAGAGACATGCTAATACCTGCCAGTATCACCACAGCCCAAGGGTTTTATGGGCTTGAAATGATGTAGCCCAATTTCTTCACCACGAGAAGTGATCTGAATACCAAATGGATTGATTTTAACATGCAAAACAAGTAGAGTTAATAAGAAGAGAGCTGTAAAACAAAACAAACATCAAGCTTCTGATTTCAGAAAGATAAGGTAGTATTTGTTTTTCTGACAAATTTGCCTGATAAGGAAGGCATAGGTTTCTCTCATGATTTATGAGAATGACTTCTTTTCTAGTTGTCTGTCTCCTAAAAGAAAATAGAGCCTAGGCAAGTTGCATGAAAAGGATAGCTAGCATAGATTATTTTACATGTAGCAGCCGAATCCCTAGCTTCTCGTTATTACCACCACAATTGCTTTGTTAATAAAGTCTGCATAGAGTAATTTATTAATCCATTCTTACACTTATGCAAATGAAATTGAGCTCATAATTAAATAGGCATTAGATGGTACGTACCAAGCCACCAGCACGCAATACTTTTTTAGCATTTACTGCACCTAAATCTTGCAACTTATCACTTCCTAGCTCATTTTATTTTGCCTTAGAGAAAGCTGGATCGGGTGCGTTTGGTACGTTAGACGAAACATGAGGGGTGGGACCAGACTGAACTGG
>Ga0307511_10003167_pt1 | contig 16941 bp, 20 predicted proteins | sample 13_EM_MG_FD_200266 | JGI IMG/M metagenome (GOLD analysis project Ga0307511, IMG submission 200266) | Populus trichocarpa ectomycorrhiza microbial communities from riparian zone in the Pacific Northwest, United States - 13_EM | ecosystem: Host-associated > Plants > Roots > Unclassified | place... | reverse complement strand
TTGTCAATCACAGTGTTCTCCCTCCTGACAGGCGGATCATTAGTGATTAACCCCTAGCCTCCCTTGTTCCCCTCTGCTCAGTCCAGAGAAGCTATCCCTCCTTCTCTAGTGCCGAAACACATTACCTTGGCCTCTATTCTCTACCTACCCGAACTACGGATATTCCGGAGCCGCAAGTTACGCCAACACGTACGGGAGTGGTCTGTCCCGACCCACTCTGAAGAAATCCGCAGTTGCCCCACAACTTCGTGTACCGAGCTCTAAAGGAGACTAGCATCGGTTCAGTAGGCCTGTTGGCGAGGTCGGTTCTGACAAGACCGGATGATGGCGCAGGAGGGGTAAGGATGGGACGAGTTGTCCCTACAAGTCTTCTCTCCACCCTGGTTGTATCAATAAACGAACAACTGTTTGTCCCTAGCGGCACACTCCTCATCCGAAGGATGATGGTGATTGCCTTTGCAACCAAAGGGCTTGGAAGAAATGAGTTCAGCTTTGTCGAAACCGAACAATCCGGGAATGCCACCTGGGAGTCAATCATTACTACCATCAAAAGGAAGTAAAGAGGGACACCAACCTGACGACTGTCCCTGACTCTCTCCTCTCGGATAACCCCTACGGGTCATCAGCTTCTCAGGAAGAATGGTCCTAGGAGAAACCAGAACAGCAGCAATCTTCCTCGGAGCTTGGCACCCCTGGTCGAAATCAAGGAAGGGGTCGGTGAAGTCAATAACGTCCTCATGGCAGTAGATGTCGGACATAGCGGTGAGAGTGAGGTAAAGGGGTAGTAGTAGGAGTGGAAGAGTATCAACGGAAGACGATGAAGACAACCAAGGCCAAACCACAAACCATATATATATCAAGTACCGGCCTTCAATCAAGTCCCCTATCTTCATCGGATCTTTCCGAACCCCTATCTTCCCATCAAACCATCAACCCTGATGGTTCTTCGTGACTTCCTTCTTTAACCTTATTTGGATTATCTCTCTCACAATCTTTAATAATCTTTCCCACACAAGATCATCTAATTTCTCACGGTACACCTTCTACATTCATTCCTTATCTTTACAGTGCACCATCACTTATCTTAACGTTCTACCTCCGTTCATTCATTACCCTTCCTTCACTTCTTCACTGTTCACCCATGACCGATCGTTTGCTTGTCCGCTTAGTCAGATGCCTACATGATCACGAACTTTAGTGTTCTGATGTATTCCCCAGACTTTGTCAATCACAGTGTTCTCCCTCCTGACAGGTGGATCATTAGTGATTAACCCCTAGCCTCCCTTGTTCCCCTCTGCTCAGCCCCAGAGAAGCCATACCTCCTTCTCTAGTGCCAAAACGCGTTACCTCAGCCTCTATTTTCTACCTACCCAAACTACAGATATCTCAGAGCCGCAAGTTACGCCAACACGTACGGGAGTGGTCTGTCTCGACCCACTCTGAAGAAATCCGCGGTTGCCCAATAACTTCGTGTACTGAGTCCCATAGGAGACTAGCATCGGTTCAGTAGGCCTGTTGGCGAGGTCGGTTCTGACAGCCCAGCACATCCCCTCCGATAGAACTAATACAACAGCTACGCTATCATGTTATTTGATCAATCTGAAATTTACATGTGACCTGTTACCATCTGCAAACGAGTCCCAATGTACCAGCACAGCTATAATAGAACAACGGAATTGCAGCTCTGTGGCATTATTACAATTGGTAGAACCATTCTAATGAGACAGGTTGATTGCAATGGACGTCTGGCATTGTAATGAACAGGTTTGTCTATGTGAATATCCAGCTATAGTATAATCCAGCCCTATTATAACCATTCAGAATACATGACTGCAATTGCAACGCTGTATTGTAATGCGCACCACTTTGTTGTAACCAATTTTAGGTCCCTTCTAATTCCCCCTGGAATTATAATACTAGTAAGCAATTATCACCGGTTGCAATACCACCCACAGTCCCAGTGATGACTAGACATGAATGGAAGTGGTGATCTGCAACCAAGCCAGCGATCACATTTCTGTTCACACTTGTTTGGCCCCGTCAAGGCGGCTCAGGAACGCAACCTGTAGTCTACAAAATGCGTGCACCGGCCAGTTCGGATACAGGGCGAGATAATGCGGGGTCGTAATATTGAAAATTTGTACAATACGAGTGACCGTGGGTGGGACATGGTCCGATGGGATCGAAAGGCAAACGACGGAATTGGGCTCCATCCAATGGAAAAGGGCCCATCGGAGTGCGGACAGAGGCTATCCGAAGATCCGGGGACTTTGGGGGGAACAGAAAGCCGAACGCTCACCTCCGCTACCCCCTGAGCGCGGCAGGCGTTCCCAGGCACATCCAATCCTCCCTGAACAATAAGTCGCCTAATAATTGGCCCGGGCCCAGAATACAGGGATACCGGGCAATAGGCGACTTGTCCGTGGTGTTCAAGGTAAGTATATACGGTCAGGCTACCTATGCTAGCCTATCTAGCCAACCCGGGTTCCACCGGACACAGACACCCACGGATGACTTATTCCTATCGTCCTCATTGGGTTACACAACCTGTGTGTTTGTCCCGGTTCCGTTTCCGAGGCCTAATGGGAGGCGGGACGGGGACTCTGGGGGCCGGAGGTCTACGATTGGCGTTGGCTGCCCGCTCCCTTTCGCGTGCATCCAGAAGCATCCTTTCGTCCCACAGTTTACAGGCGGGATCGTTACTGCACTTTTTCCCTCCGGTATCCCACAAAGCTACGAAAATAGGTGGTAAGTCAAAATCAGAGGCCGAGAAACGAGACCTACAGCCACAGCTGAAGCAGAATTCCATTTGACACCGACACGTCATATGATTGCACCCATGGCTTCGCTCAACGATTGCCTGGCACCCGGGGCATCTGCGCCACTTTTCGGACTGGGATGGGTGGACTCAGCATTGTTCTTTTAGATGGCGTGAATATAGGATACCTTGGCCAACTCAATGACAAGGTGGTCTTCCGGGGACCGCTCACGCGAGGGCAGGGATTGGTATTTCTCGCAGGTCATGTCTTGGGTCCTGCACATCAGACACGGAGTGGGAAGGTGTCAATTTGGTGCAGCTTACCTTTATGCCACATCGCTTTGCAGGGTACGCAGACCCACTGGAAACATGCCGGACATTGAGCCTTAGGATCGACATAATCTTCGTCAATCTGCACCAGCACCGAACACTTCGGGTTTGGACAATATCGTCTTGGGAGCGAATCAAGTAACTTTCTGTGATGCTTCGGCCGAGAGACGTCAACAAGTGAGAATGAGGCCATTTGGAGGTTGGACGTACCCAGCCAGACATGGACTCCGCATCAAACACCTTCTCCGCCACTTCATCCAGTATTCCAGATTCCCAATCCGTGATCGGACACTCGGGGCATGGAATCGGGAACAGTGATATTAGTACTCGGTTCCCCGGTTCCCCCAGGGTTGAGTTTCCCCTTGATATATTCGGTCAAGCATGAGATGCAATACGTGTGTTCTCCAGGGCATGGGATGTAGAGACCGAATGGTAACCTGGCTGAATTATTTGCAACTAGGGAGGCAGAAATGGGAGATTCTGTAACCTGGAACGGTTCAAGGCAGACGCCACATATCGGGTAGGGGCTAGATATAGGACGTTCTGGAATGGAGGGAATTGGTCAGGTGAACGCTGTGGAAAGGGGAATAGAGTTTACCTGGAAGTGGTTTATCCAATTCCTTGGCTTTACCCTTGGCTTTCGACGGCACTTCGGAATTTCCGGAGAGAGCAGGGATGGACGAAGACACATCAGATATTGCTGGAGTAGGGGGTGAGACTTCCATTGTGTCCTGTCCTTCACCCTCGTCGTCCGTGCCTTGCGCCTAGAAACAATGCTTCATATTCCAGTGTACCATACTAGCGACGAACTCAACGGACCGTGACGGTTTCCGAGCCAAGCACCCTGAGGAGCAACGGTTAAAGTCTTAGTATATGAAGGATGTTCCGCCACACACCTATCAGCATTCTGCATCTCAGCGGCATCGCAAGTATTGCCTGGCCATCCTGGCGGAGGAGGGAATGGTGTAAGTGTGGGTTTGGGAATGGATTTAGGAATTGTACTCGCTGAAGTCACAAAGTCCATGTAGATCACTAGACGGGTCGTTGGGCTGTACAGACAACACTTGCGGTAGGGGTGGGGATATCGGTAGTGGTTGATCTGGCGAGCCAGAAGGCGAGGGCGGGGTGTCGCCGGTACGGGATCCGTTGGGTAGTTGTGGACTCCCATCACCGGTTTCGCTGACGAGCAGGACCCCGTGGGGTTCCCGTTTGGCTGGGTTGGCTTGGGATTGAAAATATGGATCGAGCTCGGCGAAGTCAATAGGTTCGTGCGGATTGCTAGGCGGGTTATTAGGGAGGTTGGATTCTGCGTAAGGTTGGATTGGTTGCGTTGGTATTGGGGTTGGTTCGATTGGTGGGCTAATTGGCGTGGGCTCGATTGGTAGGCTAATTGGCGTTGGTTTGATTGGTGGACTAAGAGCCGAAGGAGCGTTTCCAGGAACGTCGCCGGTATGCAATCTGTTGGGTGGCTGGAGAGTTTCATCGCCAGCTTCCCTGACAAACGAAACATCGGCTTCGCCGATGGTCGAGATCCTACGGATTGTTCGTTCGGCCTCCGCCACGAGGAGTTCAACCTGGGGGTGACCGGAGTAGTGGACTCGAGGGTGACCTGGCTGTGTCGCGTCACTGGGCACGCATCCAATAACAGCACGGCCAGATGTAGCGACAATCGTGCCCGTCGCGCTGCACTCAAGGAGACCGCTGAACAGGGCATCCATCCACTCCCTCGCCTTGTCGCGTTTCGCGTCACTAAGCCTAGCCTCCTCGTCCATGAGCCTGGCCTCCTCATCCATGATCTTGACATTCAGTGTGCGAATTTGTTCACGAAGGGTCGCGAGGAGTTTTGTTTGTTGACGAAAGTTCTTCTCCCGAGAACTCATATTGTTGAGCCTCTTTTCGGTGTAATCGGCTCTGGACATAAGGGACTTTTTGTTGCGGCGCATCTCGCCGAACGGCTGCTCCCTGGTACGGACAACCTTCAGACATTCTCGAACGCTCGCGATACGATCAGCGAAAGATGCGAGAGATGAAACCCAATGATTTAACAGGGTCGCACACGCGGAGAACATGTCCTGGGAGGCCTAGTTGGTGACCGCGTGTGACCGATAGGGTGGGAATTGGACGCACCTCGAGGTCTTCACCCTCACCAGCGGCCCACGCCCGCAGAGCGTCGGTGGACTCGACAAAGTCTGCGCTGAGATTCTGTATCCTGGAAATGGGGATCAGAATTCGGAGGGGTCGATGCGGCGGCATGAGCGTACGACTGCAAGACGACCTTCTCAGGCATGATAACCTGCTGGAGGAGTCCCAAATCTGAACTTCCTGGCGCAACGGCGCGAATGGTCGGGCTGTGAGCCAGTTTTGTCCCCGCGTTCTTGAACATGGTGGTCGTTGGGGGGTTGTATGCCACATCACGTAGTACGCCAAAGTGCTTGACCCCTGGACTGTCATGGTGCCATCAGGCGCGGAACATAATCTCGGCGGCTGTGACCCCGGCATTGGCCTCGGCTGTCCATCTTTTTTCTTTTTGAATCTGCACATTATCCCCCACCGCAAAGTACCTATTGCGGCTAGGGCCATGTGAGTAAGGAGCGGGGGACAGGGTCCAGAAGGGGCCAAAGGGTTCATTCCCACAAGATACGGCCCCTTCGCCGGCCCGTGACGCGGAAGGATCGAAAACAAACGGCTAACTGGGGCCCATCCCGTGGAAAGTATTGGAAGTGTCTCGTGGCGGTTGGAATATGCCGGGTCGATGGACTCATCCAAGTTTAGACTTATTGTCACATCTGGGGGTTTTACTCGTGAGCGTCGGACTTGAGTTGGTGACGGGCCTGACGATTTCGTTAAATTGGTTCTCGGTGAGAACTTTTCACGTCCCTGGCCGTCGACGTCGTGTCCAACTTCACTTTGCCTCAGACCGCTGGAGAATTGTGGAGCGAACGGGATATATGTTTGCCATCCCGTACGTTCGGGATACATAGTATGTATCCTGGCAAAGCGTACACGGCCAACGATTTCAGTCTGCCAAGAGACACCGATTCCATCCGCGGCCCGCTGAGGCTTCCCCGCCTGATCGAGGATCGGCCTGGCACGGGCCCGGCGCAGATCGGGCTTGGGGCTGGGACTGGAAGTCAGGAAGGTGACGAAAGCGGGGAAAGAGCGTCCGCCCGCTTTCTGATGCCGCGACTCATTCCCACCGCCAAACGACTCGCAGGAGCTGACAGCACACCGCCCCAGTAAACCGTCTCGTCCCGTCCGCACTACTCGCCCAGCATTTCTATCGCCAGACTCTTTCTCAACCTCGGAAGGTGCCGTTTCGAGAAATTCGAGAGCGTGTACCGCAGTTCTTGAGCTTGTGGCCTCGAGGTTCCGGACAACATATTTGGGTCGCGAATGACGTACTTAGGCCTCGATCAATGACATCCCGTGCCAGGAACAGGCAGGGATCAGATTTCGTTAGACGTGTTCTTTGCCTCTTAAAGACCCCCAGACGCGAAAACGAGCTCGTTTAGTGGCTTGAGGATTTGCTGTGTAGTGACTTGACACCCGGACGTGTTGCGCGTTTCCGCATACGCATCCTCGGAAACCACCATGTTCAAGAGCGCGGCGACGAAGCTGGCTCATAGCTCGGCTATTCGTGCCGTTGCACCAGGAAACTCTGATTTGAGACCGCTTCAGGAGATCATCACGACTGAGAAAGTCGTCTTGCAGTCGTACGTCCATCCCGCCACACCGACCATACGGATTCCAACCTCCCACCTCCAGTCTACAGAAACTCAGCACGGACTTTTGCAAGTCTGTCGACGCTCTGCGTACATGGGCCGGCGGTGAAGGTGAAGACCTCGAGGTGCGTCAACTCCCATCCTTAGGTTATACGTCATCATTAACTATAGGCTCCTAGAACACATTTTCCGCATGTGCGACCCTGTTATATCATTGGGTTTCATCACTCGCGTCCTTCGCCGACAATATTGCGAACGTCCGAGAATGCCTGAAGGCGATTCGTACCAGGGAGGAAGCGCTCGGCGAGATGCGTCGCAGCAGAAGGACACTCATGTCCAAAGCCGATTCCACCGATAAGAGGCTCAACAAGATGAGTCCGGGGGATAAGAACTTTCCTCAACAAACGGGTCTCCTCACGGGCCTTCGTGAACAAATCGACGCGCTAGATGCTGAGATCATAGACGAGGAGGCCAGCTTCTACGACTCGAAACGCGACAACGTGAGGGAGTGGATGGGCGTCCTGCTCGGCGGTCTCCTTGAGTGCAGCGCGACAGGCGCGGTTGTTGCCACATCTGGCCGTACCATTATCGACTGTGTGCCCACTGAGCCGACCCAGCCAGGGCTCCCTCGAGCCCACTACTCCGGTCACTCCCAGGTTGAACTCATCGTGGCAGAGGCCGAACGAACGATCCGCAAGATTTCGACCATCGGCGAAGCCGGGATTTCGTTCGGCAGCGAAGCGGGTGTCTCGTTTATCAGCGATGTCGCTGGCGAAACTTCCCAATTGCCCAGCGGGTCGGGCGTCGGTAACGTTCATGGAAACCCACCTTCCACTCTTAGCTTGCCAATCCAACCAACGCCGGTCCAACCGATCCAACCGATCCCAGTCCAACCGATGCCGGTCCAGCCAATCCAGCCAATACCGATCCAACCGATCCAACCAATCCCGGTCCAACCGATCCCAGTCCAATCGATGCCGGTCCAGCCAATCCAACAAATGCCGGTCCAGCCAATCCAACAAATGCCGGTCCAGCCAATCCAACAAATGCCGGTCCAGCCAATCCAACCAACGCCGTTCCAACCAATCCAACCCTATCCATCGCTTACACTCCCCAACAACCGCCCTAGCAATCCGCACCCGGTCCAACCGATCCAACCCTATCCATCGCTTACACTCCCAAACAACCACCCTAGCAATCCGCACGAGGTTAACGACTTCGGAGAGTATAATCCTTGGTCTCCACCCCCAACCTACACACCTGGACAGTGGTCCCACCTCTCTCAATTCGACGAACCCTCGAATCCCGCAGGCCCCAGCGTGCTTTCGCCATCCCATCCTCCACGTCCGCTTGGCCTTACTCGGGATGTCCACGGGCTCGCCTCTTCATCTTCCAGCTCGGCGATTAGACCAACATCAACGCATCAGTCGGCGCAGGAGCGTATCGTGATCGAAGAGCAGATCATGTTAGACGCTGAAATCGCGAAGCATCTACAGGAGGAGGATGGTGACGGTGATATCTACACGGATGAGATGCAGGAAGCCGAATGGTACGTGACGGGGACTTTGGATTTTTGTGTTGGGAATCTGACCGATGCATCTCAGGATGTATGACTCGGAGACCACCAGGGGTACATTGGTCCGTTGCGTTTGTTACTGTTATGGCGTGTTGGATTACTAATTACCATTTATAGGTGCAAGGCGTGAATGGTAAGGACAAAGGGAATGTTACAGTGGAAGTCTCACCCCAGAATTTTCAGACACGTTCTCACCCATCACTTCCATCTCTGAAAATACAGAGATGTGGTCGGATGGCAAGGGCAAAGCCAAGGAACAGGAGGAACCCCCTCCGGGTAGATACCTTTCGTTTTCTCCAGCATTCCCCTGACTGACTCCCCTCATTTCAGATTATCCCGTATCTAACGCCTACCCGATATGCGGCATCTGCCTTGAACAGTTCCAGGTTACGTACTCTCCGATTTTGGCCTCCATGACGCCGAATTCCTCTGCCAGGCTGCCATTCGGTCTTCGCCTCCCATGCCCCGGAGAACACACATACTGCCTCTCATGTGTGTCCGAATATATCAAGAGGAAACTCGATCCCAGCGGAACCGATGAAACGAACACCAATATCACTGTGTTCCCGATTCCTTGCCCCGAGTGTCCGATCGCGAATTGGGAATCCGGAATACAGGATGAAGTGGCGGAGAGAGTATTCGATGCGGAGGCCATGTCTTCTTGGGTATATCCAACTTCCAGACAATCTTACGGTCTAGTTTACTGACACATCTCGGCCAAAGCATCACCGAAGACTGCTCGACTCGCTCCCAAAGCGATATTGTCCGAATCCAAAGTGTTCGGTGCTAGTGCAGGTAGACGAACATTATTACAATCCCAAGGCTCAATGCCCGGGTTGTTTCCTATGGGTCTGTATACCCTGCGAGGCGATGTGGCATAATGGTAAGCCGCACCAAAATCACAACTTCCCTCTCCGTGTCTGACGTGTAGGATCCAAGACATGACATGCGAGAAATACCAGTCGTTGCCACCAGATGAACGGTCTCCGGAGGACCAACTTCTCATTGAGTTGGCCAAGGTATCCTATATCCACATGCTCTCGAGGAACGAGGTTAAGCTCACCTATTCCAGTCCGAACAATGGCGCAGATGCCCTGGGTGCCAGGCAATTGTTGAACGAAACGAGGGTTGCAACCATATGACGTGTCTGTGCGGAATGGAGTTCTGCTTCCGTTGTGGTGGTATGTCATGTTCTCCGGCCTTTGATTTCGACTTACCACTTACTTCCACTTCTCGCAGCTTTATGGTCCACGACCTTGAGGAAGTGCGGTAACGATCCCCCCTGTGTATTGTTCGGCGGGGGAGTGCTCCTGGATGGAGTGAACAACGCCGGTCCTAGACCTGCCTCGCCCCCGTCTCCCTCCCCCTCTCCTCGAAGCATCACACCTTCTCCTCCCCCGTTCATACACAGAGGTCGAATCGGCATACCTCCGCCTGTACTGGCTCAGACCAGAGGTCGAAGCTTCACACCTCCACGGTATAGAGGTCGAAGCATCACACCTCCATTGATTAGACGTCCAGTCACCCCACCTTCCCCGCCACCTTCCCCGCCACCAGAGTTTCAGCAAAGCCGGGGGCAGGGAAGACCTTCGAAGCTCCATAAACGGTCGGGGACTAGGGATTGCGTAACCCAATGAGACACAAGAAAAAGAAAGCTGTTTCAGTCGCGATGGTCACCTGGGAACTGGGTCGGCTGAATGTAGATAACCTGACCATGGACTGTATATTGAACGTCACGGACAAGTGGATCATTACTGGATATCCCTGTACTTTAGGCTCGGCGTTAGTCGTAAACCGTACGTCCGGGAGCGTTCGGTTTCCTGTTCCCCGCCCTGGCAGTTCCCCGGTCAGAAAGGCTTGCGCGTGCACACGGTATGGCCTCACTGGCAGTCTCACCCACTAGGAAACATCTATATCACCTACAACATGAATCTACAGCTGGGAAATATCTATTATACATACCCAACCAAAGCACTCTACAACTGCCACGAATTGTGCAACCCAATCGTATCATCAGCAGGGCTCATCGGCCCAGCAGGCAACTTTTTACTCTCCACGGACTTTGTGTTGGTTCCATTCACCTGAGGTCTATTCGTCGAAGGGCTGCTCGTCTTTGCTTTATCCGCCCTTGTCTCCTCCAGCCCGCTCAAATACGCCTCGTCCACGCCACCGGTGACGTACTCGCCCGTGAAGACGGAGCAATCGAATGTTCCGATCGCTGGGTTGAACTGCCGCACGGAGGCAACGAGGTCTGGGAGGGTCTGATAGATCACAAGATCGGCTCCGATTTCTTCGGCGATGTCAGGGATGGACCTTTGGTGTGCGACGAGTTCGGTACGGGATGGCATATCGATACCGTATACGTTGGAGTGTCGAATTGGGGGTGCACATGAGGCGAGGATGACCTTTTTAGCACCGACCTCCCGAGCCATTCGAATAATCTCCTTCGAGGTTGTTCCACGGACGATGGAGTCTGTCCAGGTCAGGAGTTGCGAGGGAACGTGAGGGATACGGACAGGACTGACCATCGACGATCAGGACATTCTTTCCAGAGAACTCGAGGGCCATGGCGTTCAACTTTTTGCGGACATTCTTACGCCTAAGGGATAGTAGGAATCAGGGACGGATAACAGTCTCTGGACCCCAATCTTTCCTACCTCATTTGTTGGCCGGGCATGATGAACGTTCGCCCAATGTATCGGTTCTTGATGAATCCCTCCCGGTACGGGAGTCCCAGTTTCTGAGCTAGGTTCAGCGCGGCGACGCGAGATGTATCTGGGACCTAGATAGGGGTTTGAGCATGACGAGACTTTCACCCTAAGGCTTCCCACCGACCGGAATGACCACATCGGCGGATATATTCTGTTCAGTCAGAACGCGCTGAACCTCATTCGCCAGAGCATCGCCCATCGCCATCCTACTCCTGTATACGCTGATCCCATCCAATACGGAGTCAGGGCGGGCGAGGTAGACGTATTCGAAGATGTCCGGGGCAAATGTTGCTGGGGCGGAGACTTGGCGCCTGGAGAGCGATGATCGAGTGATAATAATCGCTTCACCTAGGTACGAGAGTTCAGTCCTGGTTACACGGGGTAGGAGACTGGTAATACCGGGCTTGATGTCCTCCCAATCCGTGAAACCGCTGGCATCGGCGACGACGCTCTCACTTGCAACGATGTAATCCTTGCCCGTTCCGGACACGCGGGTCGCCATTCCAACGGGACGAATACCATTGGGATCACGGAAGGCGATTATTCCGAAGCCCGCCAACATAGCGACGCAGGCGTATGCACCCTTGCATTGTTCCATGAGTCCACCAATGGCGTTGAATATGTCCTCCTCGTTGATTCGGAATTTCCCCGTCTGCTGAAGGTTGTCGGCGAATATGTTGAGCAAAAGTTCGGAATCGGAAGAAGTGTTGATGTGACGGTGAGCACTGGCATCCATAAAATGGAGCAAAGGATCTGTATTGATCAAGTTACCATTCTATCGGTGGGTCGGACCCGAGAATGGGGGGTTAGCTGGAGGGATACGTTCTAACCACCGAGGTTTGCTCACATGGGCGAATACGATGCCGTACGGCGAATTGACGTAGAACGGTTGGGCCTCAGCGTGGTTGGACGTGCCGGCGGTTGGGTAACGAACTAGATTTTGCGTGGGTAAGATTTAATCTGGATCAGTGGAAATTTGATCAACTCACCGTGTCCGACACCCATGCCCCCAACCAACCGGGAAAGTGAGTTTGCGTCGAAAACGTCGCAGACCATTCCGTTTGCCTTGCATTGGTAGAACCGTCCTTTGGGTCCACAAGTGATAATTCCACAGGCGTCTTGGCCGCGGTGCTGCAGCAGCGCCAGGCCTTCAGCTATCTCCGTCGCGGCATCTATAGACGGGTCGTGTAGCAGCAAACCTAGAATACCGCACACTGAGAGGGTCAATAAGGAACCGAGGGGGCGGATTCGAGGCGAAAAACACTCACTGTTGCGAGTTACGTAGGGGATGTGGTAAGAGAGGAGGGACTGACCAGGGAGCGGAATCGGAACTCACGGCCTTCCGTCAATTTTTCTCACCGACTTCCATCCTACCCGACCTCCGGCTATACGACTCCCCAAAAATCACACCAACATGAACGAAGGTTATCCTATCGGATTCCAAGATTTTCCTCTCAACGTCCTGCTGAGGGTCAGTTCATCTCGTCGGGGTTGACACAGCCACCGAGAGTCAACCGGTCGTCGCGAAACCAACTTGAACCTTTACGCTAATCCTGCTTCAGATCTTTTCCGGCTTGTACCCGCAGGACCTTCTGAACTTGGACAGAACTTGTCTCGAGTTCCACACGGTTCTACTTGACCACCGCTGTTGGGAACCGACCTTCCAGAACGTCGGGTTACCTCCGTGTCCACCTGACCTCTCTCCCCATCAATACGCGACTTTGGTTTTCAACCCATTGTGTCAGGTGAGAGTCAGCTGTTTTCGACCGCAGATCTTGTGACTGATCTCCGCTAGTTTTGCTACCGCTCCCGAGGGACGAAAGTGTATTGGCTGTGTCGTGTCCGATGCTGCAACAAGTGTCTGTATATCAAGTATGCGTCCACACAATCGATGCCCTTCGAGTTCGTTCACGTCCTCCAGTTTCAGGTCGTACAGCGGATGGACTTTCCCAGATTCCTACGATTCCTACGTCCCGTACATTCTCGTGGGAAAAGGTTCGGCCGTCCCTCTCGTGGACGATCCGTCGTCTCTGACACGCCACCCAAGAGCCTCTATTTCGTCCCGAGGATATCAAACAGTTCGAAGCTCGGCTCTTGCAGTCGATGGAGGACACCGCTGGTGACAACACCTTCCTCAGGCAAGCCAAGGTGATGATGGCCGAAAGATTGCAGGTTTGGAGGTTTCGGACGACCAAAAGCGTTTCGCTAAGTTTCTTGTCAGCACGTTAGGTTGTGCGTGGAGTGGCAGGATTCTTACACGGCTAATTCACGAGGGAAGCGCACTTTCCAGGAGCGCAGAGAATCGTAAGTCCTATGTCGTCGCTGACGGTCACCTTAACCCCAGGCTCCGATTTCTAGCATAGTCGTCAAGTTGACGGAGTTGGGTTGGGGGGAAGAACTCGCCCTTATGGATCCCGTCACGGAGGATGTATTCTCAAACCTTCATGAAGTCAGGCAACGCCAAAAGCTCAGCTCCAGGAGTAAGCCGCCTCTCAATCCCCGACTGAGTGATTGACTGACAGCCCTTCTAGCTTGGAGGATGATGAAAACCGGTCTAGTGAACTTTATGGAGGGCGTCAGGATGAAGCGTCTTACCAGGCTCTGGCTTGCGGGACTCTCAGACCGACTTGCCGTCATCGGTGACTTATACGAACTTTACCTCAGTCACTGTCCTATCGAACAGCCTCGACCAAACCTCGTGGACATCTGCACATCTGACTACGTGCGTCAGCTCATGGTACTTCCGGGCGACCCCACAGATATCTCATGGGCTCTCTCTGGTCTTTATGGTGAACTTCCTGGAATCGTCGAAACTTGGCGTCTGGCTTGCTCGCGTCGGCTCCTGGAGTTAATGCCACCCCGCAACGGAATGATATACAACCCTCTATATCGACTGGAACTGGCAACAACCTTTTTTACCTGCACTATGGGCTGCCCCGAACCTCTCGGCTTTCCCCGTGTTCTCGTCCACAAGTGCACCAACTACATGGTTCAAGTGCCGACCTTCGAACTCCTCAGCACGGATAGGTCTCAAGCTCTCAGCGCAACTCTCGGAGAAGAACCTTGGAACCTTCGTGACGACAGGATCGTGTTCAGTCCCAAAGCCTCGCTGGTGGCTCACAAAATTGTCGAGATCGTTGGGTTGGACCCGTATTGTACGACCGCGAAGAGAATGGACGAGTTAGACCTGTGGTTTGGATGTCCGCTCTGCTCAACGGATGAGATGAAGTGCCTCATGTCCTGGGATGCCGCTGTCAGTCTCCATTTCTATCTACGTGCAGGTTCTTGGCTGTGTTTAAACTCTGGCGTTCTGTTCTGTGTGTTCCCAGGTCTTTCATGCAGTCAAGTTTCACCAAGAGAGCACCACCTATCTGCAATGGCTCATCCTTCCGACGTGTCCGATCGAAGCTGAAGACGTCCGGAATATGGTGTCGATGACAAGGTTTGATTATCGTTGCGCACTTTGTGGGAAGCATCTCTCGATGGCGATGGTTCCGGGTCACATCCAGGAGAAGTGAGTAGTTCCACCTTGTAGCATTATCTCTCATGACGCGCTGAACGTGCTCTTTTGTAGGCATAAAACCTTTAGCACGGAGAACGTCTACGATTTCTGTTACAGGCACTTGGACGCTCCACCTCCAAACCCGATCATGATCAGGACGGAAGTACTGCCGTTCGCCACGAATGCCGCTGTGAGCGACGCTTGGTTCTAGGGGTAATTTTTCGCGTTTCATGTACAAAGTTGTTGTGCTCTTGCTTTCCCTCACGCTTTCGCATACATTTTCCGAGCTTTTCTCGCATCAGTTTTTCGTCTCACATTCCCAAACCTTCCACGGACCCTCTCGCAAGCATCATGAAATGACCATAGATAACGCAATGCATGGAATAGGAATAAAAATAATAGAGCATCATCACATTAAGCAATATTATGCATCATCTGTGAGTCGAGCAACGTCCTCTTTTTTCGCCAAGTCACCCACGAAAGGACCCCTCCCCTCGGCCCTCGCGTCCATCTCTTTCCACATACCGCAGTCCTTCCCCTCATTCTCGACCTTCTTCCCCGCCTGACAAGCCCACCAGTATCGGTCTAATCGACCGTCTTTGTCACGTTTCCCCCGCATGTCGGGTCGGAGGATCGTAGATTCCCCACACTTACAACGTGGGATCGTTGATGGACGGTAGTCGGGTCGGAAGAAACGGAAGGTGATGTTGATTCTGCAAGTGCTGGATTTTAGTTGGGAGTCTGGGTCTTTGTCGAGGAGAGAAGGGGAAGTGGCGGATAAGGGAGGGTGGTATCGAAAGGTGTCAATGACGGTTTGTGGGATTATTGCGTGTTTGGACACCTCTTGCGTTGGGGGGTGCATTATGAGAAGCTACGAGAGGGAATTCGTGAAATGTTCGGGGCCGTTCGGTTAAGGGTGAACGCACAGAATTGTGGGAGAGTGGGATGTCAAGTGAACGTGGTTTGCGGGTTGCCTCTTCTGATTTCGAGACGACTTCGCGCAATCTGAAGATCCGCGACACTCCTAAGCTCAGGCTCGCGATGGTCGGATATGGTCCAAGGTACGTCCTGGGTTTCTCGGGCCTGATCAATCCGAGTTCGCAGGAGGCTACGACAAACACATACAGCCCGTCAGAGTGGAACCCCACGTTCTCTTTAGCGCCTTCGTAACAGTTCGAGGCCGCGACGTTGGCTATCCATCTTCTGTTTCCTCCCCACTCAAGGTCAAATTGATTGCGCTTGCGCATTTCGAGATTCACCACGTCCTCGAGCAGTCTGCATGCTTCTTCCATGGGCCCTGGGAAGGGGTTCGGATCGGCGGCTCCAAATTGTGACCTGAGCGCACCATCAGTTGAGCTTCGCGTGGATGTGATTGGTGATTACCAGTAGTGTGCGGCCTCTTTCCACTCAAGGTCGGTAATCTCGTCCCTCCCACCGTATCCGGGCACGGCGCTCATGTCACGGACGTAAAATGAGGTCTTGTGTGGACTCACGACAGCTCTCTCGAATAACCAGAACCGGTTCCTGTCCCATGTCTCAGCTTCGTTGATCATAGTTTCAAACAGCTTGATAGCAAGTTCTGGAGGTAGGACTTGGGGATGTAAAGTGCATGCCGTGTGTTTGGCCACCATCTCTGGAGTTCCCAATGTCAAGGGAGGTAGCTGTGCCGGAACTTCTGGGAGAGCGGGTGCGGAGGGGGGTTTGAGTCTAGTCAGCGCGTTCCCGCTAGAATCTGGCTTTCCGGATCCTTTGACCTTTAGAGAGGAGCTAGAAGTAGAGGGATGTCGATGGTCGTCAGCAGAGACACTCATAGAACGCGCTCGGGCGCTCCCATCTCCAGAATTTACGCGTTTTGAGGGCGGTTTCGAGGTGGGAGGATGTTTTTGAAGCCAGTTATCTAGTCCGGCGTGTCTCTTGCGTTTCTTTTTGGTCGATGTACGACTGGATCCAGCCGCAGATGAGGATGACGGTTGGGAAATGAGTTTGGCGGCCGCTTCCTCGACGCTTCCTTCGCATTCTAGGAGGGCTTCGAGCAGAGATTCGTGGTCAATGTTTTGGTGAGATTCGGGCAGTAAGCTTGAGAGCATAACGAGCAAGGTTTCAGTGTCGTTTTCCATTGTCGAGCTGGGCCCGCGGTATGAGACGGCGGAGGTGCCGGAAGCGGAACAACGGACATGCCAGGCGCTCGATGGAAGTGGCAGTCTGGCAGTCTGGCGCTGAGGCTCATCATTCGACCTCGAACGTTCAACTTCGAAGGATGGTAAAACTCTCTCTTCCGGTGCACGAGGAACAACCTTCGCAGGAGGCCTCGTCGTCGTTTGTGAACACTCATCTGTCATTGA
>Ga0307511_10003166_pt1 | contig 16947 bp, 22 predicted proteins | sample 13_EM_MG_FD_200266 | JGI IMG/M metagenome (GOLD analysis project Ga0307511, IMG submission 200266) | Populus trichocarpa ectomycorrhiza microbial communities from riparian zone in the Pacific Northwest, United States - 13_EM | ecosystem: Host-associated > Plants > Roots > Unclassified | place... | reverse complement strand
TCCCGTCAGTATTTCCAGATCCAACCATGAGCCAACCCAAGGAATAATTGTTTTGGTCAGTGGAAGCCGAGATGTCGCGCACGGTATTGCAAGTAAATATGGTCACCGGGTGCCGGAACAAATAGAAATCTTAGTGCGTGAAGCAACCTGCACAGAGACAGCCTCAGGTTCCCTTCCCCAGTGGAACCAACACCCTCGAGCCTCCCTGAGGAATCGCCCATTGCATGGGCACTGGCAACGATATCCCAAAATGGGAGCCAGTATTTCGCCTGGAAGTGGAAAGGGTAGCGGAACACTAGGGTGCTACGTGACCGACGAAGGGCGGACCATGACATATGCGATCACAAATGCACATGTGCTCGAGAATGAAAACGATACAACACCCCTACCGAGGAAGACACCCCCACAAGATGTGGTAAGCCCATCCAATCAAGATCGCACTATCCTCCTATACGATCTCATCAAGCTCAAAATCGAAGCCCAGACCATGTTCAAGAGCAGATTTGCTCGGTACTTGACGTCTTCTGAGGGTGACAAGGTCCGAAGGGGTACATTGAAGGAAGCTGTTCTGGTGGCTGAGCGAAATGTGAGAGAGTTTAAGAAGGGGGATAGTGTATTCGGGAAAGTTGTTGATGGGTTTCGGGGGATTGTTGAAGGTTCATGGATTGACATCGCAGTTGTGAAACCGGCAGAGGGTATTTTTTTCTCCAAAACTCTGCCTCGACCTTTTGCTAATCCCTGTCTAGATCGAGAAGGTAACAATGAAATCACTGGCTTGGCCACAGCGGATTTAAGGATAGCAGGATGGGGGGTGCCGCATGGCGGTTCTAAGGTGATTAAAGTTGGCCGAACAAGTGGTATCACCCAGGGAGAGATCCTGGGGATATTTACCAAATGCCGGATCCCAGACCCAGGCAACCGTGCGAATAGACTGATCACCCACGAGTGGGCGGTAACTACAGATGAGGAATATATCAAGATGGACAACAACGGGCATCGATTGCATTTTATGGACCGAGGGGACTCTGGCAGCGTGCTAGTTGGCCGAGATACTGCGAATAACGCCAGTCCCGTGATGGGGCTACTATTCGCGGCCTTCATGGGCCAACGGGTTGCAGATATTGCATGCTTTACACCATCAGACAAGGTTGCTCGGGCGCTGCGTTCGCTAACGGGCCAATATCTCATGCCATGCCACCCTGAGGTACCAGCTTCTGACAACAAGGAGGTGGTAACCGGAGAGCTCGAGTTGAAACACCACTGCCGATCTTCGGAAGCGGCAACGGCGCCAGCGGAGGAGGACGAACCGGAAGGGCAGCCTATGGGGGAGGTGCTCGATCCCCCTGACATGGACTTCACAGCACCCATATATAACATGTATGTAGATATGTGAGGTGGACAATGATAAGCAAGTCTGTACGTTCTACACTGTACAGGGGTGGTTGTTGTGCGATTACTCAGGTCTCCTACCACTGTACCGCAGACCCCAGTTGATATGGTTTTTCGTCGGATAAGATTTGGACGCCCGGCCACCTGCGGCCAATCTGACAAACATTGTGTCAATAATTTTTCCGACCCTGCTGCATTATGTCAGGGACACATCCTGCAGACAATTATAGTTCAATATAGGGCACTTTAGAGAAAACCACCAACGTAAACCGCAATTCCTGTCTTCTCAGTCCCGTTGTTGTTCATTTCACATAGAATTAATATTGGAAGTACCCACATAGAGCATTCTCTTTACCTACAGGCATACTCCATATGAAGATACAGATACTGTACTTAAGTATGTATTCAGCATAGAATTATAGAGTTTTTTAAAAGATAAAAAAAAATAGCATTAGGCCTGGGCACGAGCCTCACAAGCTCGAGCGCGCAGCGCCAAGCGCCAAGCTTTAGGGGCGCATGCTTAACTTTCATAGACTGAATTTCTGTAGTCTGGTTGGCACAAGCCCCTCGGAAGATAAAAAGTCGCAAGTCGGCTAGTCACGTGAGGCTCGAGCCTGCGAAGCCATGTGAGCCAGTTAGAACCCAGGCCTAATTATAGACGTTCGATGTCGATGACATCTTCCGAAAAGTAGTTATCTCACAAGTTCGTTTAACGCTAGCATTGAAATTCCGCCGCATAGCCTAAGCCTGTTTTAAGGCGTAATAGATAGAAAAAAAAAGAAGAAAAAAGGGTTGGAAGTAGAGTACATAAATTACAGGTGGCCCGTCCTCAGATTATGCGGTACGCGAAACGTGGATTGTATGTTCCACATTTTAGTGTGTGAAAAAAAAAATAAGCATGATATTGCTCTGTTACAAATACTGACTTTCACCGACATCAACTTCCAAGGACTGAGCGATTACGAGAACTCAACAACCAGGACCACCCCGACGTCGGCTTTTGCCATATTTAACTCAGCGCGCTCCCACGAGCACTTTGATCTAATTTATTTATCTCCATTTGCGAAACTACAAAATCCCCCCGAGGGTAAAGTTTCTGAACTTTTCCACTCAAAAGTGGGCGATTTTCCGCTAGCGAACCTACGTGGCAACCGCCCCAATTTACATTGGTCCAGTCCACCCACACCAATTCTCTGCGATTCCATCAGTTTCTACAGCTCAGCCGCATAACTGTTCCAAAAGTTTCTATAAGCCTCTACCCACTATATAGCAACCATTGCTACACAACCCGCTGCCCACTGTATAGCAACCGTTGCTACATAACCCTCTGCCCACTACATAGCAACCGTTGCTACACAACCCAGATCCTTGTCTTTACTCCTGTTCTACTTAACCAATCATCAGCTCTCACTCTATTAGAATAAATTTATTTTAAGATTGAGTTTTATTAGTGAAGATTAATATATTATCATACTGTAAGGGTGTTTTTTTTGGCCTAGTAAAAGATTGGGCCTAGGGTAGTACTAAATTACTATTCAAATCTGATGGAGAAGAGAATCTTAAAGTAAGACACTAATTTATCTTAGGGAATATTATAAACTAGCTTATAATATCGAAGTTCCGAGAACTTGAAGGGGAGGTCAGTCTTATGACATCAGTATCTAGCTCTACTAAACACTATAATGAATACTTAGGCGAAGATTTTTTTGAACTTGCTATTACTAGTGTCAAGAGAAAGGGAGGAGCAGATGAGGAAATCTCTAAGGTTGTAGAGGACATCATCATTAAAAGAGTTATAGAACTCTTTAATAAAGGATTAGAGATTTAAGCTGAAGTAGCAAATAGATTAATGAAGAGGTTAGTTATCTAGTACCAATCGATAGAAACAATGGATGAATGTTACGGCTACGCTATAGGCTAGGAGGTTACTACCAACGAACGGTGGGAGGCCTGACGCTAACCCCGCTTTCTTATATATATATATATATCATATATCTAGTTTTTGGCTCTTCGAACAATGTTCTAAGTTCAACCCCCACCTATATGTGCACTCAGTTATGCCCGAGTTTGTGGATCGTGATATCGCTGCCTCTATTTCTCTCCATTCTCTATGTTCTGACAATAATTCCATAGTCACCAGCTTGCTTCTAACAATAAAGTCTTAAAATCAATCATAATCAGACCTTTGAAATCCTTACCAGAACCGAAGTATAACATAAGATACCAACTCAACTTGTTGACTCCGAAAAGGATGCTCATAGAGGAGATAAGAATTCTAGCTATCCGATTAGCAAGGATTGAAGAAGCCTTGAAGGAGGATGATGAGCTAGAGTCAGACAATGAGATGATAAGAAAAAAGTCATTATTGAAAGGAAAAGGAAAATTGACTAAGAGAGGGGTTACTCTTGATATGCTACAGAAGAAGATAGATATTTTTAAGGAGGCTGCTGAGCCCTAAAAATTTGAGGAGGTGAGGTCTAATTTGTTTGCAATCTACTCACCTAGCTGGAAGCTGGAGGATAGCTAGAGAGGTTGGAGTCAGGAGGCAATACAATAGTAGATTAAAACTATAGTGGAAATTGTTATACTCAACTCTAATAATGACATGGATTTAGATGATAAGTCCATTCCAAATGGCTCTTTTACAAGGGATAAATTATGTAACAGATACCAAAGGAAACTACTCATTGCTAGTTCCTCAAAAACTAAAGGTAATGAATAGATGACAACAGTAGATGGAGTACTCGTAGTACTAGTCATTAAGATAAAGGTAGATAGAAATGATGAGAAGGTACCAGAGAAACTGAATGTCAATAGATATATAGTAAAGAAGCTGACATATGATGAAGCTAAGAAGATACCAAAGGAGATGAAAATAGAAAATAGTAGCTGTAAGGAGGATAAAGAGGAGAATGAGAAAATGGGAAAAGAGAAAGAGAAAGAGAAGGAGATCGCATAGAATAGACCTTATAATACCAAGACCCTGGTAGATTTAATCATCTACATTATGTTAAACTGAACAGTGATGATGGTAACAAGTAAGCTAGAAAAAGGTAAGAAGTGGTATAAGGAAGTGATATTCTCAGTATGCTGATCTATCAGTACCTAACAACTTATCCTGAACTAACATCTACTTGGCAATTTCTTACTAAGATAAACTAACCTACCTGATTAATTATATTGGGAGAATTATATCTAATTTCTTTATTATCACATGTTAATAATAAGTCACCTGTGACTCAACACTTTCCTATAACTTATATGTGACTCTAAAGATTATAACTCACTTAATGAGTCAGAGATGGATTTCAAACTATATATAACTTCCTACTATAGCACAGCCATAATAGTAAGTCACAGTTAGTCTTGGCATATAATACTTAAGGGCTATAGGTCTACATCTAGTAAAGGAGAGCAGACCTAGAGAAGAGAGACATAGAATAGTTAGATACAACAAATATAAGAGTTCTACTAGTTAATTCTAGTTCCATAAGGACTCATACTTAGAACTTAGTAATCCAAAACTAGAAACCAAACACTTAGCTTTTAAAGTACTTAGTAGTTCTAGAATATTAGTTCAAGGTAAAATTTCACTCTAAATACTTTAGGCCCCTCTTAATATTTTTTTAACCTAAGAAAGACTTCTATATCAAGGCAGGCTTGATCACCCTGGCCAATAATCTTATGCATAAGTAGTAAAAGAAACTACTTATCAAGTACTATAAACCTATAGTAGATAAGAAACTATTGTAGAACCTAGTCTGATAGTCAGCAAAGAAATAAATAATACAATAAGCAATAGTACAACAGAACCTACATAAGAAATATAACCGTGACAGAAGCTGTAATAACTATATAAGTAAAAGACAAAAAGAAATAATAAAAACCAGTTACTTGAACTAGTAAAATTCAGTACCAAGTAAAGGCTCATAAACAAACCTAGTTTGAAATATTAGTAAAGAACTAATAAGAACAACAAGTAATCAAAAAAAAAACTCACTTGCAACCCTCACTGCATCCCCAACAAGCAGAAGAGTAGTACCGCCCTAAAGGATACCTAGTATCCAAACCCTAAGAAAACCCCAAGGAAAACCACCAGTCACACCTGTCCTTATACTACCTGCAAGGACACTATCTATACCTCTCCTGCCAGAAAGAATAAGCCTTCCTAGCAGTTTAACCCCTAAGTCTCAAAGAGGTACTTCTATCATAAGTGGGAGGAATACCCCTAAGAGTAGTATTAAAGCATTCAACAAACTTGACCTCCTTAAACTTCTTTGGCCTACTAAAAGAAGGATCAAACTTGACAGAAGAAGGCTTTGGTCTAGTCCCCATCTACCCAAAGAAATAGTCTTTAGGACTATTATAGGAAACTGAAAAAGATTCCTTCTTATCAGGATCCACAAAAGAAAGAATAGTAGGAAGGAAACAAAGCCTTCCCAAATCATCAGTGGTATAATTCCTAAAGATAAACATGTTTGCTACCTCTAGGAACGGAAAGAAAGCTGCCAAAAGTGGCATCAAGAAGGAAAGAAGGAAGGCCTTACCTCCTGAAGAGGCAAAAGCACTACTCAAAGAATTAGTACCTCCAGAAACACCTAAAAAAGCTATCCCAACTGGATTAGATTTCCCAGAAAAAGATATAATACAGAAAACAATTACACTGGAAGAAAATTGTTTAATATCAACAAGAATAATTAGAACTCTAGTTGTAACAAAACAATACTAGGACAATAATCCAAATAAATGGAATTAATACATGAATCAAATCCAAAAATATTGCCTCCTCAATCAATAGGACCTAGCTATTAAGGAAATAGGATTAATCTTCCAAACATGTTTGAACTACCTGACCTACTAAGAAGCATCTAAGTAAACTAACCATGTATTAGAAAATATGGAACTGAATATAGAATTCAAGTCAAGACCACCTCAACCAATATACAACCTAGTAAAAGGTATACTATGGCTGGTAAAAAACTGGCCAGAAAGAGAACAATACCTTATGTTAGGAAACTTATATGAACTAGGAACTCCAGAAATAATAAACCTATATAATAAAGAAATAATTGAAAAGGAAGAGGAAGAAACTATATGGATTGAAGAAGATCCATTCACCAGTAAACTTCTGACCCAATTAGGAAAAGAATCAGGAAGTGGATCAAAAGGAAGACTATAAACACTTCAGAAAAAGGGTAAAGAAGTTGAAAAACCACCACAACTACCTCAGAAACAAAAGAAAGATAAATTCTTACCTCAAAAGAAGAAGAAGGTCCAAATAAGTCTAGAACCAGACCTAGATCTAAGTAGTAGTAGTTGTGAATCTGAGAATAAGACAAACCAGTCTAACTTTAATAGTACAGAATCAACCAAAAGTATAGAATCTGGAACAGAAACAAATAGGTCAGTAAGAGAAATAACACCAAGTTAGAGGGAATGGGAAAAGGTTACTGGAATACTCAGAAGGTGACAGTATTTACCAACTAGATGCAAGAATGAAGCACCACAGGAACTTAAGTTCCATTATCCTCCTCCTCCTCCTCTAGCTTCTCAAACAGTTGGTAGTGAATAAAAACAAAAATATAGTAAAATCTTCCCTTACTAACATAACTCTATGATTGACACTACTAGATTCAATCCATAAGAGTGGTATAAGCCAACAGAAGCAAGCAGTAAGTCAATTCATAAACCAAGAGAAAACATATATATTAAGAAACTACAAGACATGGCATATTGGAATGAAGAACAAAGAAAAATAAAGAAAAAGATCTACAGACACCTCCAAATACTCAACAATAGGTGGTATGCAACCTAGCTAAACCATATGCAACAAACCCATAAAGATATACCACCTCCACTTGATAATGACTCCAACATCCTATATACCACCATCAGAATCTGTACCAAATATGGACAAAAGGGATACTGAGGAGTTATGTGTACAAACCTTACCTCTAAACCAAAATACTTAATTGGCAAATGTACCTTCTGTAAAGGACATTACAAAGCCAACACTTGCAACCTCAGAAAAAAGTTGATAACTGGCAGTGGTTATGCTAATGTACAATATGTCAAAGACAGAATGGTACTTGAAGAGGATAAGAATGACCTCATGCACCCTGACCTTATAGTAGCAAACTGGCTACAAGACAAAGACCTGACTCAGCAATATGTAGAATGTATAGAAAAATACAACTTGTATAAAGTCATATACAAGAGAGCAAGAAATGGAGAAAAGATTCTTACTATCCTATACAAGAAGAAGTTCCTGTATATCCTTAAAAGAGCAATATGGAAGCTAGTAATTCTAACAAGCCTCAAAATTAGAAGTAAGTCAATACAAGAATATCTCCTCCAACTAGCTTATGCTTATACAGGACATGAAGGACTAGACAGAACATACCAGGAGCTAACTAGCAAATACTACTAGCAGAACTCCTACAGTGATACCCAAGATTATGTCAGGAGTTGTAGAATTTGTCAATCTACAAAAGGCTCCACCCAATTGCCAATTGGATACCTAATCCCATTGAATATACTAACCCAACCATGGGAAAGTATTGCAAAAGATTTTCTAAGTATGGAACCTGTCACTATTCCTTGTTCTGAATTAATTCCTGGTTACTACAAGTTGAAAGAAGAAAGATCTCATAATATTTCCTTTGATAAGTTATTAGTCATTTCTTGCAGACACACTGATTTTACTTTCCTTATACCTTGTATTAAAGAACTTAATACTAAAGATATTCTTGATATTTTTCAAGTTGAGAAATAGATCAAACCCACTATTGGACTTCCTTATGAGATTATTACAGATCAAGAGGTTCTTTTTATGTTAGTAATATTTCAAGATTGGGCAAATTCAGTTGGAGTTAGGCATAAAGCCTTCTCTGTATACCATCTACAAACTGATAGAGTATCTAAATGAAAAAACAAGACTATTATTTCTATGTTTGCTGCTAAGAAGCTGGAAAAAGGTATAAATTGGGTATAGGCAGCACCTTCTATTCAAATAGAGCTGAATCCTGCTATTAGTGGACTCAGAGGAAAATCTTCTTGACATATACCACTAGGCTCTGACCCAAAGCTAGGATCAACACCCCTCCCCATAGCAATACCCATCTTTTCCAACCCAACTAAAAGATTCTATAAGGCTGCAGAAAACCTTACCAAAGCCAAGATCTAGCAAACATATCAAGCCAACAAAGAAAGCAAGGCATCTCCTACCTATCCTATTGGATCCCAAGTCATGCTGTCAACAAAGAACCTTCCAGCCAGATACAACTCCTCTAAACTATCTCCTAAATAGATAGAACTTTTTAAAGTTACCAAAGAGTTAACATTTACCCAAAATGTTGAACTTGACCTTTCAGAAAACCCTGACCTTACAAATATTAGTCCAGTCTTTCACACCTCTCTTATCAAACCCTATTTCCCAAACCCTATTAAATTTACAGGCAGAGAAATTGAAACCAAGCGAGGACCTATTAATAAAGAAGAAAATAGGTATGAGGTAGAAAGAGTTATAGAATACAGAAGTCAACCAGATACTGGACTTCTTCAGTTCAAGATCAGATGTCAAGAATATGACTACCACCAAAATCAATAGGTAAATGACAAGGACATTGACCACTCATTAAAAAAAGATTTCTGGCTAAATAGGAACAAAGGTACTACAAACTCCAAGATACCTGTTAACAAAAATCTCTGGTAAAATGGTAAAGGAAAAAGCAGGGAAGAAACTCTAAGAATAATTACTGTAGAAAGAAATAGGATCAGTAATCTCCATATTTTCTCACATGCTACTATTGTTAAGCCATCTGTTAAGGAACTAATTTATATTAATAATACCATTGGTTATGATCATGTCAAGGAAGCTTATGTCATACACTAAGAAGATGGATTTCAAATTTAAGTAAGGAGGAATATAAGGAAGTGATATTCTCAGTATCCTAATCTATCACCACTTAATAACCTTACCTTGAACCAATATCTACTATGTAATTTCTTACTAAGTTAAAACTAACCTGCTTAGTTAATTATGTTGAACAATCATATGTAATTTCTTTTATATCACATAATAACTATGAGTCACCTATGACTCAATAATTTCCTATGACTTATGTATGACTTTAAGATTATAACTCACTTAATAAGTCAGAGATGAATTTTAAATCATGTATAACTCACTACTATGGTATAGTTACAATAATGAGTCATAGCTAGTCTTGGCATATAATACTTAAGGGCTATAGGTCTGCATCTAGAGAAGGGGAGCAGACCCAGAGAAGAGAGATACAAAATAGTTAGATACAACAAATATAAGAGTTCCACTAGTTAATTCTAGTCCCATGAGGACTCTTACCTAGAACTTAGTAATCCAATACTAGAAACTAAACACTTTGCCTTTAAAGTACTTAGTAGTTCTAGAATATTAGTTCAAGGTAATATTCTACCCTAAATACTTTAGGTCCCCATTTATAGATAGCAGCATAAATGAAGATGAGATAGTAGGGGGAGGTTGATATGTGGAAGGAGGAAAGAAATACAAAGGTGTTATGCTAGGCAAGTTGGCAACAGTATGAGATAGAGAGGTATGTGGAGTAAGAGGAGCACTGGAGGATATACTAAGCAAAACCTATATTTTAATACTTTCAGACTCACAAGCAGCAATTGTGGCAGTAAAGAAGGTAGGGCATATAGGAAGAGCAAGGACCTGAGATCTTAAGGCAGTATTGGAGAGGATAAAGAAAAGACAATCTAGCCTAGGTCCTAATGCAGTGTCACTCGGATTGGTCAAGGCCAATAATGAGCTATACAGCAATAAAGAAGCAGACTAACTTGCAAAGGAAGCCATACACCTTTACCAAAAAGATCCTCAGATTACAGAGAGAGGCCTGAAGCAAACGTGGAGAAAAATGAGAGAAGCAGAGAGAAGAGTGAATAGAGTGGGAATGGGTAGAGTAGTGAAATAGAAGCGGAAGGCAAGGGTTGCATACATCCAATGCTGCACTAGTAAAGGTAACCTACAAGCCTAGCGCCATAAGATCGGAAAAACAAACAAACCCGAATGCCAGAAATATGGAAGATATACGAAAACAGGCGAGCATGTTGCCTTGGTCTGTACGCATGGAGAGGATGTTGGTTGGAGGTGGAGCACATGGGAAGATATGGTTGATAGGGCGAGGTGGGCTAGGAAAGAAAAGGATGGAGAGGGCCTTTATATGGTAGATCTGGTGGAGACGTTTTTCTCTAAGATTGATCTGCTTTGATTTCCTAGAATGTTTCGCGTCAGGGGAGGGCCGGTAGGGGCATGGCGGTGGAGGATTCATATATGTAAGGGGAAGGGCTGGTAGGGGCGTGGCGGAGGAGGCATACACTTATTTGGGGACGGACCGGAAAGAGGGTGTGGTGGCGGAAGGGGGTAGTTCATTAGATATTTCCTAGGCTCGGAAGGCTGGACGTTTATGTAGCCTGTTTTCCCGTGGGTGTACCGAACCTTCAAAGGGGAGGGAACGGGGGCGCCGCATAGCCTTAGGCTGATTAGGCGTATAGACTCCAAAAAAAAAAAAAAAAAATTCTGACTTTTCTGGAATCAAACTATTTCGGCTCCGGCGAGTATCAAGGGGGGGTGATCAGACTTCGGCAGATATCGGACGTTTACCCAAGTGAATTCCTTGCGCAGGCCAAGAGAACGGGCAGGGGTAATTTTTACAGCTGCCAATCCCTTTTCAGCGCAAAAGGAAAGAAAGTTCATGCATCTAGGCGGGCATCGATGGGTAATGAGATTAATGTTCGATGTCGATGACGTTTTCCGAAGGGTGGCAGGCTTGGCGTGACGAGTCATTCTATGGAATTTCAAGACAGTGATAGGCACACTGGACAGAATTTTAAAGCTCGACTCTATATCGATCTATATACCATGGAAATATGTATACCCAACCACCTTCGTAATGGCATTATATATACGATAGAAATACAAAACGACTGCAGGATTTCATCTTGTTCTAGAACCTCCGTAAACGGTATGTTGTAGAGCGGATCATGCCCGGACTGGGATTTTAAATACTGCGATCGTCGGTGAATACCGTGTGTGCATGCTCGTTTACTCCTGCTTATAATATTTACCCCATCACAAGAGCGCACATATTTATATTAACTGAGTTCACAAAAAAAAAGAAAAATTTGACCCAAAGCGGCTCGCGCGAGTCGATCCTATCACGGGAGCCCACTTCAACAACCAATTAAGTAGACCCACCTGATACAGATACCTTCATCCGTTAGGATCCGCATGCGCAAGCCCCATTGGTGCACATATGAGGCTGTTGTTACTGGTAAATCAAGTGTTCATGCAGAGTTGGGGCCCCTGTAGCAAAGTATACGAATTGCCGAGACCACTGAACGAGCTGATTGATCGCGGGGCCCACAACACATACCTAATCATGGTATCTGATATATACAGATGTATAATCATTTGATTAAAATTCGTACTTGAGACTAGCAGTACGTAACTAAGGAGAACATCGTGATAAGTCTATGCGAGGCGAAAATTCACTCCCCACTTCAATACGCCGGGATCTTGAAATGTTGTATCAACACCGAATTATCCCCTAAACTACATACACATACATATGGAATGGCCCCTGTCTCACGGTTGTAACTTCAAAAGCAAAGCGAAACACATGTGAGCTTTGGAGCAATTCTATCTAATATTCATTATGTATGACACTGATGTCATATCTTCTACACAGTAACTCGAGTTTGAAAGAATGCATCTGGACATTATGAAAGCAAAGGAAAGAAGTATCAACGTAGTAACTACGATACATTTTACTTTGAGATGCAGGCAGAAGTCCAAAATCGTACTTTAAAAAATTCGTACTTAATCTAATGAAGGGGAATAGGCATCGAGCGAGCTTTATGAGTATATCTATCTCTTCATGCGTGTGAGCTCACACATGTACCACACTCTATAGTGCCTTAATGACTGGGCCCAAGGTGCTGCATAGCTAGATTTCCCACACTTGTTTGACTACCCTCAAGCTACATCTGTCGCTTAGTCATCATATAGCGTCACTGTCCCAAGCTCAAAGTAGTAACGCTAGCTCAAACTAGTACTATTATTGGTCCAACCAGACTAGGGATGCAGGGCCTTGAGCGATCTATAGCACCTATTGAAGTAGGTAAACGCCTAGATAGAGTATATGTTAATACGGGGAGTATTGGGTACGTTTTCGCTCAGATTCATATGTAGCGGGTTCAAGGACCATTTTGCCCCTAAGTTAGTATCGTATATATGATATAGAGATAGAGCAGTTATGGCGCAATCCGTCGTGCCCCAACTAACAATAGTATAGAGAGTGGACATACAGTAAGTCTTGGTAAAATACGAAATCACACCAAAAGTGGCCATCGTGCGAAAAATGTTATAAACCAGGTTTGGCATTAAATCACAAGGAAAAAATTGCAGATTTAAGCATTAACTAGGCTGTCTCTTCCCTGAGCTTTGCAACCAGCTAAAATATCGTGGTGAGGCACAGTGCTCTGTAGAACTAAAGCCATTTCCAAAATCGTTATGATATAGCACTAAACTGTATGGGGCATAGCGCATTTCCCGAACATTTCGGCCCCCCCACGACTTTAAAAATCTCCAGAACAGCTGGTGGGCCACTACAGGCCTATAAACTTGGAATTAGAGACCCCATATTAAGCTTAAACTCTATCCAAAAAGCCGACCCCCAATTCACAAGATGAATTCAATTATGCAGGTGTCTACGAAGGGCGCTTTTGGCCATTTTGGCTGTGGTTTCCCTGTTTTACCAAGACTTATGTCCACTAACTGTAAATAGCACTAGCTCAAAGTTGAAACGCAAGCCCAAAGGGGCAGCGCTAGCCTAAAACAGTATCACTAGCTCAAAGGGGTAGTATACCAACCCGAAAGGGGCAGTATCCCGCCGTCTTTTGACTACATGTCTAGTACCCATAATCGGATTCTGCAACCCCCTGCTCTCAGCATTGTTGTATATCTACAGATAACTGGCTATATTCTCTTGCTATATAATATGATTATTACAAATATACCTGCGATATACCACTCTATCCAGGCCTAGACTGCGTTTCTGATCAGAGATAGCGGTCTTGAGGCTTGTTTTATTTGCCTAGTTATGTATGCAGAGGGGCGCACAGTATGAAGGGGTTCATTTGTGTCGCTGCTTCATCGCCTGCCGCTTGCCTTTTCAATTGGTCATTGCTAAAAAAAACAGGTTAGCTTTTATCCATGCATGACCTAGGTTACACATAGCGTTACAAAATAATACGCATGGCAGACCCCGGGAGCGGCCCCTGTCTGCCATAAAAAATGGTTTCACACGGCATGCAGGTCTCAGACCCCAAGAGGAACAGTTGCCAGTCGTTGCGAAAGCTCAGAGCAGGGGTAGTGATAGTGTAGAAGCTCCTCGAGCCCACATGTATAATAATCATAGATTCTACCCAACCGAAAACGAATATAGAATAACTTAAGGGAATATAATCAAAATGGTATAGTCTCGGAAACAGGTTTGGCCACGCCAGAACTATCGAAGAACAAGATGCAAGGGGAAAATATTACCAAAATCCCACCCCGCTCATCAGTCATCCGCCCCTAAACTCGCACATGCACCACACCACAACTCAGCAAGAACAACGTATCAGACAACCAAACAATTAAGCAGAGTACCAATATTCAAAGTTAAAGCAACGTATTCATTTTGATTTCCACCGCCACCATACCATTTTGTCCTTCTGAGCATCTTCCACCTTCCCTGTTCTTCAGCTATTCCTGAGCCTCGGCGTCCTCAGCGTGCTCAGAACCTCTATCAACTCGTACCTCTACCCACGTCAGCCATATTTCTGGTGATTCTACCGCCTCAATTTCTTCATCAATCATGTCCTCCTCCTCATCGCTACAATCCTGAGAAAGACTTAACTCCGACTCAAGTTGCTTCTTTTCTTGGGTCGCCAGGTCGATATATGCTGACCCAGTGCCAAATTGTGACCAGGATCTGCTTCGGGAAAAGGCACTGGTGGTCGGGTATGGAATGGTAGGCTCGGGGAGTGATGGTGCAGGCCAGTGTGATGTAGTGGAAGCACTGCCATTTTCGGGAGTGATATAACCATAATATTCAAGTGATGTAGGCTCGTATTCAGAGGACCCGAGCGGGGTAGGAGAGGGTATAGCAGAATTGTGAGTGGTATAGCTTGGGATGTTTTCCAGGGGAGCGGTGGCGGTATCATAATAATACCTGAGAGAGCTGAGGGTGGTACCGGAAAACTCAATGGCAGATTCGGGGAAGACGCGGGCTGGCGGGGGATGGTGTCCCGGGGAAGTAAGTGAATATCTGGGAGTGGGGAATGTAAGAGGGAGTGAAGGGTCGGAGTCACCAAAGCCGAAAAATGTAGCGAGATTTGGGGCTGCTAGGTGGGCGCCGCTGCTCTCGGGAGAGGTGGGAGCATTTGAGGATGAGGAAGTATTGGAGAAGACAGAAGGGACTGAAGTGGCCGATGTTTTCGTCGGGGACGCATCTCGCTCAGGCGAGGGCGAGTCCGTGACCACCATAAGGCTCTCCCTGCTCCCTAGACTCCGATTATACCGTTCAGCCCTTGAATCGTCATGGGATTCCGAAGCGAAAAGGTTGTCGCCATATGGACGCTGTTCGTTGCCAAAAACTGAGGGAACGCTGTTAGGGAGATTTACCAATGCAGCCTGGTGCACGATGCTGTTGGCGCCCTGATATGTCAGGGCTAGGTGGCGGAGTACGGGTCCGGAGTGCATGTCCCTGGAATATGAGGGTATAGGCATGGGTGGTACATAAAGTTGGACGTTTTCGTGGACCAAAGCGCTGTGCGCTTCAAGAGAGGCAACCACCGAGGGAGAATTGTGAGCCTCGATTACCGTTTCCAGATTATACCCTGCGTTGCTGTGTTGCCTGGGGTGCGTTGGGTAAGTTCGAAGAAAGCTATATCCGGCGCGAAATACATAGGTCGTTCGTGTGAGGCCTTCATCTGGGCTATCCTCAGGATATCTTTGAGCCCTCATCAAAGATGGTGGGGGGGAGGGGAGAAGGTTGTGGTTGCTGTTGGACATGTTTGCGATTTTTCTGGTGCTCTGTAGGTATATCTATTTCGAATGGTTAATAAGAGAAATCGGGGACGGAAACTAGTACGAACCAATAATAAAGAACGCGAGGGAGAACGCTTGTATGAAGCAGAAGTATACAAGTATTCAGAGAAGGAAGAGAGCTCCAGGGCTCTTGTTGGGTATAATTTTGGGCGACCCGCACCTTTCTATATTTTCGCTTTGCAAATACCAAAGAAACCTATGCCGTATTTTCCTATACAAGGATGACATAGAGAGTTTCTGCTGCCCCTGCTAGCATGGATTCGGATTAGCATGACAATGGAAGTCGGAAGTATTGAGTTGTCGTGCACCCAGACTAGCTACATCGGGGTTGCCAATAGTCTGGTTGGTAACCAGACTAGGTTTTCCCCAAGCAATGCTACAACCCAACCAGACTATGCTACAACGCCTGCGAACTCTAGTCTGGTTTGCGAACTCCATCCCATCCCTTGTCAAGGCCTGTCCACCAACAGCACGCAACGCCAAAGGCAAGGGTGGCTATGGGACCAATGACATGACGTATAGGTACTGCTAGAGGAGGGACAATAATTCAGTTAAATACGGAGGCGGGGAACAAAAGTCTTTTCCTCCTTCCGATTTGGTAAAACGGGCTTGGCGCGCATATGCGTTGCCGGTGGCATGCCTCATATGCAACATTGTTGGTAACAATTACGGCATTCCACACTCAAATAAGCAATTCAGGGCATCATATGAGTAACAGCAAAAGCTCAATGCATCACCACATATCTGATATCAATAACACTGTCATTGCCTACTACGTTAACCCCGCCCTGATTCGATGAAAGCGAGCTAGGGGGTGGTGCATAGGCTATGCATATGCCAAGATTATGTGCACCATGCCCGTTGTCCCAAATCGGAAGGGAACAAGACTTTTGTGCTAGTGGTATCTAACTGCTATATCCTCCCCTCCCGGACAGAAAAAATATGAAAGGTACGTACCATTTCCAAGAGCGCCCAGTATGCCCTAAAAGAGATGCGCTCCCCCCACTGCCGAGGTTGGTGTCGTTACAGCGCCTGGCTGTGGCTGTTGGTGATGCCCTGGATGTTGTCCTGAACTGCTAGGTGAGAATTCCGAGCCGCCGAGTCCTACCCCCGGGTTCCCGGTGATTGGTGTGTTTGCTCCTCTCTGGCTATAGTATGCGGGCATATGCTCATGCTGCTGTTGGGGCATCTGTTGATATTGCGGATGTGGTACCCCCGGATGCGGGGGGAGCGTAAGCGGCCGTAGTGGTTGCATTGGATTCATATTGTGCGATGGTTGCTGCTGCGGTGGAGGATTTAGTTCTTGCCCTGGAGCAGGCGCTGGTGCACTGGGACCGGGAGCAGAGGGGGTGTAGCCGGGGGGGAGACGGCGGGGGTCGGAGGGACTGGAGAGGAGGGGG
>Ga0307511_10003165_pt1 | contig 16947 bp, 12 predicted proteins | sample 13_EM_MG_FD_200266 | JGI IMG/M metagenome (GOLD analysis project Ga0307511, IMG submission 200266) | Populus trichocarpa ectomycorrhiza microbial communities from riparian zone in the Pacific Northwest, United States - 13_EM | ecosystem: Host-associated > Plants > Roots > Unclassified | place... | reverse complement strand
ATAAAATTAGATAAAATATTATCAGGTATAAAATTCAGTCTAAACTAATTTAAAAAAAATATTAAAAAAATTATCACACACTAAAAAAAAATAAAAAAAATAAAAATTCAGTGCAAGTGAACAGTGTACCGATGTACACTGTTCATGTTAATTGCACTGTTCAATGAACAGTGCAATTAACATGAACAGTGCAAGAAAAGCAGGAAAAAATTGCTTGCCAAAACCGCAGGTGAAATGCCAAATTTTCGTGGGTCCCATGGCCAAAACACAGTTGCTGAAAATAACCAAACATCATGCTATTGCGTTTGATAAAAAAAGCAGAAGCTAACGTTCAGCCAAACACTATCTTAAGTATTTGACCTGGTTTTGACCCGAAAGCACTAGTTCAACCATGAACGAACAAAAAACCAAGATTTAACCCAAAACTAAATCAAAACAGAGATTTAAATCAAAACAAAATAAAAACTAAAAAAAAAACGTAAAAAACATAAGATTTTTTAACAAAAACATAAAATGAAGAACAATAAATAACATTCAAACTCAAACCCAGCAACGTAAACATCAAACTAGACTAGATTTCAATCAACAAAATGCAAGGTTTTGTTTACAATCAAGCATAGATAAAAAATCAAGCATCCATTTACTTTGATTATTACTTAAACATCATGATTTTTATCAAAATAGATTTCAGTTCAAAACCAAAACCCTAAGATTAAAACCTATAAAAACATGTTATTGATGTATGAAAATCCTAGATTATTTACTAAAAATAATATACAAACTTGTAGAAACCAAAATCAAATTAAAATGAAACCTAAAAGTAACACTCAAGACAATGTTCTTCAGATGAACATGAAGAACATGAACCGGGGTTGCCTAAAAAACCCAACATTCACTGTCAAGCCTAAAAAATACATTCTAGGCCTCCAAACTAAGCTCTCTTAGCCCCAACAAGTTACATTATCATAAACAAACATGTTTGAATAAAAACACTAACAAATAACCTTAAATGATTAAGAATATGTATAAAATTTCAACTTTCAAAACTGCAGCCTTATTATCAACCAACAAAAACATCAAAACTCAATCCAAAATTGACTTTTTAAACACTTGAGACCCAAACTAAACTAAGAAATTAAGAACATGCATTAGCAACCTAGAAAAAGTTATCAAACAACTATTATTATCTTTAACAAATTCCAAAACTACTATACTTCATCAAAACCAAACACACAAATACCATTTAAACATCCTAAAAACATTAACAACAACTTCAAAACAAGATTAATCAATCAAAATAACATTTTCATTCATCAATCCATGTAAAATGCTAAAACACAAAAATAATGCCAAAAAAATTCAAAAACGACGTTAAACATTGAAAAAACATGAATAGCCAGGCCACATGGATTTCACCCTTGAGTTTGCATATAGTTATACCTTCTCTAAGCTTGTTGGTTATAGGTTGCTACTTCTCTTCTCTTTTCCTTCATTCTTTCCCTTTCACTTTCTATTCTTTCCAAAGCTTATTAGATCTTTTATGTTAGGTCTTTGAACCTTCACACTAGGGTCTTTTTATATAGACTATATGCTCATGTTTTTCATGAATAAAAGGGGAAAAAACATCATGCAAGGCTACATATATTAGAAATATTATCTAAAAATAATTTTTTTATTTTAAAAAATAAAGTTCATCCATATAAAAGATAAAAAGAATCATAGATAAATCATAAAAACTCTTCAAATTTAAATACATAACTAAAAAATAATTGTCATTTAAAACAGGCTCTCCAAAAAAATGAAATAGAGAAGGGGTACTAATTTAAATATAAATTAAATAATTTTAGAGAAAAAATTATAAAAAGAATTATTAATTTAAAAAAATTAGAAAAAAAAAATCAAAGGCCAGGCACTGCTGGGCCTGGCAAGCCAGGTGGCAAGCCCGCATGATTAGGCCCTTAATTTTATTTATTTTTGCAATTAGGGTAGACAACATTTCATCAAACCTAATTTTTTTTTAAAAAAAAATCAGACGACGTGTCGCTTGCTGAAGTAGATAACACGTTATCTAATTTGCTCAGATTCCGGTCATTACAATGGCTGAAAAACTGGGGTTTAAGTTTTTTTACCCTAAAACCCATTTTTCAACCTATTGTTGACCTAAAACACCTATAAAATATTGTAGGAACCGAGATAAACCTATCTATGACTTCAGAAAATAAAATAAAAAAAACCGCCCAAAAAACCAAAATCAACTCAAATCCAAAAATCAACCCAAACTCAAATTTGTTTTTTCACAAACTTTAAAGTTAAAAAAACACCTAATATGAACTCCACTCATCAAATAGAACCATTTGACACAAATATTATCCGCTTTGGTGGCTTAAATTGGTGTCAACAACACTTTTATCTCTCTATCGCTGAAATCTGGCGACCTCTCTTTCTCTCTTCTCTCTCAACTAGGGATTAAAAAATAATAAAAATAAAATTTTATACAAAAATTAAACTGGAAAAATATCGAGGTACTGCAATTATATAATCTACGTGATTTTTAAAGTTTAAGGACCAAAATGCATCTTTTGCGAGACTTATGACATGCCTCCCATGTTTGATGCCCTTTTCATTTCGGTCCCTCTTTTTTCAATACCACCTTTTCATAAGAAATCAAAATCAAAATCAATTGGTCTTCAATTAGGACTAAATTGTTGAAAAAACGTTCGGGGATCAAATTTTAAAAACACAAATTTTGCACAGCCCATCTATAATAATGTGTGAGAGGATGAGCAGTGGAGCCTTGCACAGTGAAAAACTCATATCTTTTAGAGTAATACTTAATTCGGTAACAAAAAAAACTATTTTTCTTTTCTATTTTCAGAGTTTTTATTTTCCTTCTAGTTTTTCATTTGCTATAAAAAAAATGAAAAAAATGTGTTGATTTATTAAAAAAGAAAGATGAATTTCTCCACAAAAAATAATAGAGATATGCCAAGATTATAACTATTTTTTTTATAAAAAATCAAAACTATAATTTATAATAATTATTTTAATATTTTGTATTTGTGATAATCTAATTATAATACTAATATTATTCCATCAAAATTATAAATTATCATAAAAAGCTATATTTGAAACTCAATTTTTTTCTTTATATTAAGTTTATAATAAAAATTAAATTTATGATACTAATTAAATATGAAAATATAACAAAAATAATTTTAATCTTTTACATTGCTAAAAAACACTTATATATGTATATAGATTATACTGTTCATATTATTTTATTTAAAAAATATTTAAAATCTTGTATTGAAAAACTATGAAGAACCTCTGTAATGCATTTTTTAAATTTAGTATAAATTTGAAAATCTGGAAAACTAGTTTTCTAATTTCCTTGGTGGATATATATTGCTTTTGAACATAAAAATAAACAGGCCTAAATATCGTGCGGAGAAATGAGGATTAATCATACAATTTGTGTTTGTACTCTTAATTAATTTTGCCCTTTACTATTTTTATATGGTTGGTTTCTTTACTCAATAAATCTTTTTAATTTGGTCCCTCCATTAAATTGTTGTCCAATTCTTTGTGAATTCCAGAGACATTTTAGTTGTGTTTGTTTTGGTGGTTAATATTTTTTTTTTGGTAAGTTTTTGATTTTTTTTTGTTTTAAATTATTTATATATATATATTTTTAGATTGTTTTGATATGTTGGTATTAAAAAAGTTTTAAAAAATAAAAAAATTATTTTAATATATATATTTTTAATATTTTAAAAAATAATAGTTATTCAATTCCAAACATTACCTTTATCTGGCGCATCAGGTTCCGTTTCAAGAATCCGTTTCAAGAATTGATAGTTATAAGTTGAACGGAAGGATTATATTAAGAAACGTGTTGGCGTAGAGGGGCAATATGAGTAATATCAAAGACTATAGGGACCAGATATGCGGTTTCCCATAAAACAGGAATAAATAAATAAAAAAGGAAAGATAGGGTTGTTAGGGAAGTATAAAAATCAAGGGGGTTGTAATAGTAATAAAACAGGAATAAATACTGTAGTTGCATTTTAATTCTTTACTGACAGGTCCTGACATAGGCTACTGTCTCCTCCGTTCTTTAGTTGGTCACTCCTCCATTCCTCCCCTCCCCTCCCCTCCCCTCCCCCTGCGCTTTCCTCTCTCTCTTAGAAAATCGACAAATTCGAAATCAAACCCTCAATAAAACCCTACCCCTAACCAAAATTCAAAAATCCTAATTTCTCACATCTCTCCATTTTCAATTCCTCTCTTCCACCCCCCGAAACCCTAGAATAAAATATATAATTCCAGATTTCATGTTTTATTTTGTTCTTCTAATCCTCAGTTTTGATTTTCGCGATTGGCAGGAATGAAGAGAGAGCTAGGTTTTGTGAGTTCACTCGGTCGGACGACCCAGTCGAGTTCCTCCTGTGTTCAACCATCTGACGATGATCTCAATAAGAGGATCAAAGTTACTAAGGTAAATGGTTTCATTGTCTATACTCGAGGAAGGAAGACTAGAAACAACAACAACAACAATCATGATTGTGATAAATTAATTGCGGCGGAGGATGATGATAGACATATTAAGAGAATTAAGAGCTTAGAGGAATCGAAAATTGATGTAGCAAATGCAATAAATGCTTCGATTAATGATGATAATTTTAAATGTCGTCAAGTTAATAACAAGACTGTAATTGGAGAGCATATCAATTGCAATAATGTCGAAAAGGGGATTTTTAAAGATGAGAGTAAGGGATCTCTGGCGATCAAAGGGGCAAACGAGATGGCCGTAGTTGTTTTTGGTAAGAATGGTGAGCCTAACAGTAATAATAGACCGAAGAGGGTTACCAAGTCAAAATTGAAGATTAAGTTGCAAGCAGTTGAGGTTACTGTTGAAGGACCAGAAGCTATTGAAGGTGAAGCCCTTTCTAGAGTGGATGTGGAGATGATAGCTGAAGGGAGTGCCTTGACGCCTCCAAAGAAGAATTTAGAGTTGAAAATGTCCAAAAAGATTGCATTGGATAATGTACCATTGACAGTTAAAGAGCTGTTTGAGACTGGTTTGCTTGAGGGGGTACCTGTTGTTTACATGGGTGGCAAGAAGGTATAATTACTTTGACACCCTATTCCCTAGTGTTTTACATCCTTTTTTTTTTTTAATGCAGAGTGATGGTTTATGATTTTTTCCCTTTTGTTTTTCTGTGCTTTAGTTTCAGGCGTTTGGTCTTCGGGGCACAATCAAAGATGTTGGGATTTTGTGTTCATGTGCTTTCTGCAATGGACGTAGAGTGAGTATTCGTGTTGCTCTTATGTGGTTTGATATCCAGATTGGTTTCATATATTGAATGATCCTTCCATGTTTTTGCTTATTTCTTTTGTCGCATTGTCACTAATGTAGGTTATTCCACCATCCCAATTTGAGATTCATGCTATCAAACAATATAGACGTGCGGCACAGTACATATGTTTTGAGAATGGGAAGAGCCTGCTTGATGTATTGAATGCATGCAGGACTGCTCCTTTGGACTCTTTGGAAACAACTATTCAAAGTGCCATTAGTGGTTTGCCAGTGGAAAGAACTTTCACCTGTAAAAGATGCAAAGGTGAGCAATTTGCTTTTCTTTCATTTCATTAAAATTCTTATCGAAAGGATATCCAAAGCTTCTTGATGTTGAATCCTTTGGTTGTTGAATGATGTAGGTATCTTTCCTTCTATTTGTGTTGGCAAAATTGGGCCTTTATGCAACTTATGTGCAGAGTCAAAGGAATCTCATCCCACCCTAACTATTGGATCTAGTATAATATCTAGGTATGTGTTTTTTTTTAATGGTTATCAGTTGCAGCTATTAATTCCTGCACTTTCTGATTTCTAATTCATGCATTTTGGTGAACTAAGCTTGCAAATTTTATTTTAATCTGTTGAAATTTGGTTGTTTAAGTTCATGAAAGTAATGTAATTCGTGGGCTTTGGTGAGCTAGGTTTACTGATTTTCTTTATTTTTTCCCCTAAAACTGGTAGTTTAGGCTCAATATGATGATGTTCTGATTTATTGTTTATTGTAATGTTTTGTATTTTGCTTACTACAATAAGGAAAGTAGGATAATTTATTCTTGGAATTCATAAAAAGCTTTAGTGGTCCATGCTTCATGGTATGTTTGAATCACCTTAGAGAAAAAATTTAATAGATGTCTTTTTTAGAATATATGATGCATCATCGAAAATTTTTAATAGATGTCTTTTTTAGAATATATGATGCATCATCTAACATAATTTTCTCCAGTTGGTCTTATTATCCTAAGTTAGATGGTTTCATGCCTACTTTTAAAAAAGTGTCAAAACCTGCCATCCTTGATCTTAATTAGTTGGATAATAAATCTGAAGACCATAACATCTGGCCAGTTTTTATTAATGCTGGCACACTGTTCCTTTAGGCTCTCATTTCTGTTTGTTTTTCCTTTGTTATCTCTTATTAAGTTCTTTCGGGAATGTGTGGGTCTCTGGCGTGCTTCTTGCAAACTTGTGTTTTGCCTTTGTATCTTTTGGTTATGTTAATTGCAGAGAAGAGTGATCTTTTGATTCCTGATTTTGGGTGCTTGGGTATGCAAACATTCCCACAATAACATCTGGCCAGTTTTTATTAATGCCCACTCTTCCTTTAGGCTCTCATTTCTGTTTGTTTTTCCTTTGTTATCTCTTATTAAGTTCTTTCGGGAATGTGTGGGTCTCTGGCGTGCTTCTTGCGAAATTGTGTTTTGCCTTCATATCTTTTGGTTATGTTAATTGCAGAGAAGAGTGATCTTTTGATTCCTGATTTTGGGTGCGTGGGTATGCAAACATTCCCTTCAGAAATTTTGCAGATGCTTTCATCAGTGGAAATTTGTCTGTTTTATGATGGGGATAAGTAAATAAACTCTGTTTGAGATGATCCTTCTATTTATATGGTTAGAATCAGGATGCTAGAGCATGCAATTTGACAATACTTGAAGTTATGGCTTTAAACATCAAAGGTCACTATTACACAAATGATTTTGATATAATGTTATGTTAAACATGCAACAGATTTCGGAAGTCAAATATGTAATGGATGTTAGGATCATTATTATGCTTTAAATGGCTCACTTGTACAAACAGCCGCTTCCTTGCATAATACAATTTCAGACTTAAGCTTTGACTGTCATGTAATGCCTGCACATGTAAACGTGACTGTGATCTCAATCTAAAACAGATTTCTTATTGCCTGTATTGCTCGATGCAATCGAAATGCTTTATGTGAAGTTTGGCATATCACTCATATTGCAAATTTAAGCCATGCTCATAGCTTTGTGGTGGTTAATCTTTTGATTAGTGTGCATCATCTACCCTGTTCATGTCTATGGTTGGGCTTCTATTACAAGCAGTGTTGTCAAAAGGTGCTTAGGTGCTTGCTTAAGCGCTACAGGCAAGGTGAGGCCACATCGCCTTTATTAGCCTCAGGCGATGAATTTTAATGAAGCGCTGCCTAGGCGAGCGCCTAGCACCTCGTGCATTTTACAGGTTTGGTCTTTGACAACACTGTTATTACTTTAAATTTTCTTGTTTTGTTTTAAGGGTGAAAAATATAATTATATATGACTACGTTACGGTATTTTATATTTTCTAATGATCTAATCTTAATTGGGAAGATATATATTTTAGAGTTATATATTATAATATAATATAATATAATATTATACATATATATTTTTTGTTAATTTATAGCATTCTCCTTGGTTTATTCGAGTGTGCACCTAACCCCTCGGGCATTTTACAGGCTTGGCGCCTTTTAGCGCCTTTTGCCTTTGACAACATTGGTTACAAGGTAGCCTTCCCTCACCTTCAAAATCCTTGGTGTAGGATCCATTTTCAAGACTTTCGGATGATGCCATGATACCTTCCCAGCATACTGACGAGACCTAATTTTCGTGCTTATTATTGAAAAATATTTGTGAATGTTTTAATGTTTTACACCAATCCTGTGTTTTATCTTTTCTATTAACACAAACAGTGCATCTTTTGGTCAGACTTGAACTACTATTGAAGGGAGTATAGCTTTTTCTAGAGAACATTATAATGTGCTGAAGCTGTATTTTTGCACATGGGGTGATTGCTGGTGAAATATGCTCACTGGCTGCTTGCCTTACAATTGGTTTTAGATGGCTGATTGCTTTTGGTTGGCTTTTTCTTCAGCTTACCATCATAACTGATGTTCAAGTTGACATGCTATTTAGATGTCTTTTCCAGTGGATAAATTAATATATAAATTAGCCTTGCTTGTTTCATAATATTTCAAGTGCATTGATATACCATGAATGTCCAGGTGTAATAATCATGATCTCAGCTTGGCTAATTGTGTTTGAAAAGGACTCAACAAAACATATTAGGAGAAGATTCTAAAAGAATCCACATGTCATGCCATGCATGCATGAAAAGTCTTGCACCAATTCTTTGTTTTATCTTTTTTATTAATACAAGTGGTGCTTCTTTTTGTCAGGCTTGATCTACTATCATAGGGAATTTAGCTTTTTCTAGAGAACATTAAAACGGGCTGAAGTTGTATTTTTGCACATTGGGTAATTGCTGGTGAAATATGATTACCAGCTGCTTTCCTTGCAAATGATTTTAGATGGCTGATTGCTTCTGGTTGGCTTTTTCTTCAGCGTACCATCGTAACTGATGTTCAAGTTGACATGCTAATTAGATGTCTTTTCCAGTGGATAAATTAATACATAAATTAGCTTTGCTTGTTTCATAATATTTCAAGTGCATTGATATACCATGAATGTCCAGGTGTAATAATCGTGAGCTAAGCTTTGCTAATTGTGTTCAAATAGGACTCAGCAAAACATATTAGGAGAAGATTCTAAAAGAATCCACATGTCATGTCATGTCATGTCATGCATGCATGGAAAGTTTTACATCAATTCTGTGTTTTATCTTTTCTATTAATACAAGTGGTGCATCTTTTTGTCAGACTTGATCTACTATTGTAGGGAATTTAGCTTTTTCTAGAGAACATTAAAACGGGCTGAAGTTGTATTTTTACACATGGGGTAATTGCTGGTGAAATATGTTTACCAGCTGCTTTCCTTGCAAATGATTTTAGATGGCTGATTGCTTTTGGTTGGCTTTTTCTTCATCTTACTATCATAACTGATGTTCAAGTTGACATGCTAGTTAGATGTCTTTTCCAGTGGGTAAATTAATATATAAATTAGCTTTGCTTGTTTCATAATATTTCAAGTGCATTGATATACCATGAATGTCCAGGTGTAATAATCATGAGCTAAGCTTGGCTAATTGTGTTCAAATAGGACTCAGCAAAACATATTAGGAGAAGATTCTAAAAGAATCCTCTTGTCATGCCATGCATGCATGAAAAGCATTTATTATACATCTCGTCTGACAAGTGCCATTAATACAGTAAATAGCTTCAGCTTTTTCTATTTTTCTATTTTTAAATTTTATGTCTCTGTGTGTATTATCAAATAAGGTTTGCTTTTTAGATGGTTATTTTGCATTTAGTACAATCTGTGTTATTTCAGCTCACCAGAACAAGTTTTAGCCTTGGAGTACTTCAAACCTGCTTCATTGTCTACTTTCTCACAAGATAATACTCTACGGAAGAAAAAAAGAAAGTCAGTATCCTTTTTTTTTGTCGTGTTTATTGTTTGCAGTGTAGCATATTAATGCTAATGTTTAACTTCTTGCTTTGAACTGCTAAGCAACTTTTTAGTTATTGTTTTCAAAGCATGTGGAAACATGCTGATGTATTTTAATTGTCATCTTGTTCTGATGTTGTACTCTGTGTTCCTTGTTCTGCTCTAGCTACTCTTTCCCTTGTGTATAAGATTCGTATCTTTGTGATTTCAGGTCTTCAAAAACAGATTTGAACAAAAGTGCTCCAGTGCGTGTGTCCTCAAGAATTCAATCCAAGATTACATTAAAGTCAGTATCCTATTTTATCTTGCTGTTGTGTTGCTTATTATGATATTGTGTTCCGGCTTAGGGTTTAATTTTCCTCTTCGGGCAAGTTCATAATCTTTATGGTTACATCAAAAAGCCACCTGTCCCACAACATTTTAGGTTGTACTCTTAAGTGGCATTTCAGTTTATGCTTTAGTTGGCAGTTTGCCATGTGCCTTTTTTGTACATTAAAGTCAGTATCCTTTTTTGTACACATGTTTAATCTGCATTAATTCAGACCAGAAGAACCAGATTTGATTGCAAAACCATCCAAAGTTGCTTCAGTACATCTCTCTCCACGAAAAAGGAAGTATAAGAAGATCTCACCAAGGTTTGTTTCATTTTTATCTTGTTGATATTCTGTTTGGTCTAGTCATGCTTTCACCTCTTTCTGGCTAGTAAATAGTTTTGGTTATTAAATTGCATGAAACATAGAAGCGTAGTTGTGATATGATATGGTCTTCATTAAAAATTATGCTTACTCATTTCCTTTTTGTCCCTTTTCAGGATATCAAAGTCAGTTTTATTGTCCAACTCCTTCAAAAATACAACACCGGGCATCTCTTCACAGAAGACATATCAGTGGAAAATAACAACAAAGTTGGTTTCTTCTTTCTTTTCCCCTCTTATTCTCTCCTTTCCTTCTTTGCTTTTGGCTTGAATGTTTCTTCTCATAGTTTTGAAACCCGACCCGGTCATCGACTCGGTCTAGTGATCGGGTCACGGGTCAGATGGGTTGACCCGGGTCAACCCGTTTCAACCCAAAAAGGAAAAAAAAACCTATATAAAACATTTAATTAATTACAAACCCTTGCATAGGCTCAATTATATATACTGGTAAAGCAGCAGCGAGGCAGAAGGTCGCAACAGTACCCCCCTCTATCATGCATGTTGCCGTTGGACTCCAAGGCTTGGAGGCTATCTACTCTGAAAGATTTCACATACATGTCTTCTTTCAAATTTGAGGATTTCTAGCTAGCATCTTCAGTTGAATGTTTCAAATTAATTAAGTAGGATAAAAAAATAAAATATTTACTACTATATATAAATATATATAGTAGTAAATATATATATAAATATATATTACAGGGGCTAGTACCAAGTTGTGTATCTTAAAGGGATAACTTGATAAGGAGCAGAGAGACGAAGAATTCAAGAGAGAGGAGCTTTCAAAGATTCCACTAATAGACTAAAAATAAGTGAATTAGCTAAATTATGATACCTAACTGACTAACTGTGGTATCTGCATCAGCAATGATGACCCGAGCAATTGCAGTAATTCTGCATCAGTGCATTGTTCATCTCGTTGTTTTGGTCTTTTAGCCAAAACAACGTCGTGTGACCTTTATACATATAAAAGAAAAAAGAAAGCCGGGTCACAGCCGGGTTTACCCGGGTCGGCCGGGTCCCGGGTCGACCGGGTTTCGCCGGGCCAACTCCCAGGCGGGTTTTTGCTTAGACCCGGACCGGTCCCATGCCCGGGTCCCGGGTCGACCCGCCGGGCCGGTCCGGGTTTCAAAACTATGTTTCTTCTCATAGCAGTGTTTTATGTCTTCTGTTATTGCTACTAATCGGGCCCTTGGTATCTTATTTTCTCAAGAGATCAGCGGTTGCATAGATTGGTTTTTGAGGAAGGTGGATTGCCTGATGGAACTGAACTAGCATACTATGCTCGTGGGCAGGTGATTAGTATCACATATTCTTATCCTTTTACTTTCTTATTGTTTATAGTAAATAATATAAATTCTTCTGCACAGAAATTGCTTGGCGGGTATAAAAGGGGCTTTGGAATACTTTGTCATTGCTGCAATTGTGAGGTAGTTCTTATTGGGTAAACTTCTTGACTCCTTTATCATCTGTCAGACATATTGTCAAGGACCTATGGTTTATGACTAATGTGCAGGTCAGCCCCTCAACGTTCGAAGCTCATGCAGGATGGGCTACTCGCAAAAAACCGTAAGTCTTCTTTTTTATTAGATGTGACTTGCCTTTATATTTTGAGCTATTTTTCTCCTCACAAAATTTCATGATTTCTTGTTTTTACCCCACAGCTATGCATGTATTTACACATCTAATGGCGTATCGCTCCATGACTTGGCAATTTCTCTCTCAAAAAGTCGGAAGTATTCTTCTCAGGATAATGATGACCTCTGCATCATTTGTGCAGATGGCGGGGATCTTCTGCTTTGTGATGGATGCCCAAGGGCCTTCCATAAAGGTGAATGTAAATTCTAAAGGTTATAAGAAAAGTAAACTTTTAAATTGCTGATTAACTAATCAAATTGTTACCTACAAGAAACTTAAAAGCTGCTTCTGGACACAGCCCTCTCCTATCTCTGGTTTGGTTGAATTTTTGACCTTCTGCATTAGTTTTCTTTTGACAGGTCAATTAATGCCATGCTAACAGTGCCTTGTGAATTAATTTTGAATCATATAAGTATTTTAATTAGTACATTCGCGTATGATTTTAATGTTTTATAGAAAATTAGCTTAATTAATATTAATAGTTATTATTAATTAAGAGTATTAGTTCATTTCCTATTTTTGATAAGATTCTTTTAGCACTTTCTTGCCTTCCAATATAAAGCACAGTTATGCATTCCTTTATTGAAGGTCATTTTATCATGAATAAAAATTGAGAATTCAAGTTTCACTTTGAATGGAATCTCCTCTTGTTTCTTTGCACTTATGGATTCAAGAAAAAATGAACATAGATGAATGATATTTGAGAATTTGCTATTCTACAAAATTGTTTGCTCTTGTGGACCTTAAGAACCCCAATTTCTTTGTGGATTCAAAGGCTGTCCAATTGATTCTAGGTTTTTCTGTCCTTATTGTAGCTCCAACATGAGAAATTTCTGTATATTTTAATTTTCTTGACCTATGAAATGCTTGCTTGTATTCACTATATAGTTAAGGCACAAAAATTAACAGTGTTATGAGTCCCTCATTTCTCGAGAATGATGGTCCATTTTAAGTCCTGTAAATTGAAGTTTAATATTCAAATTCTGATGTCCTTTGTTATTAACCTATTAATCTTCTTTGATGAGTCACTGTTTGGACTTTGGGCAGCTGAGAACCGAGATGACAACTTGCTAGGCATACTCGTACCAAGCTTTGTAGCATTTTCAGTTGTACACCTTCCATGAATTTTTGTGTGCTGTGTCAAAGTGTTTTTAATACCATTACTGGGGTTGAAAACATATATTTCCCAGCAATTACTTGTTCCTTTTTTTGAACTTGGTTAAAAGAAAGATCTTCCATGACTTTTATGTTGTTGTGAGAAATTAGCGGCTCCAATTAGTATGCCTAGTTTCATTGCATTATATATTGTTCTTTAAGCATGAAATGTGAGCCATTACTATCACTACTCAGCATTTGTGTTTATGCTTTGTGAAATTGACAAATTATCGATTTATTTATGATCAATTCATCTTTATCTCATAAGACTATGTAAGTTGCCTCTAGATGATTTCCTGACTGCACAATTTTATTGCCTTTGTAGGATGTGCTTCTCTATCAACTGTTCCCAGTGGCGATTGGTATTGCCAGCATTGCCAGAATACGTTCCAAAGGGAAAAGTTTGTTGAGCATAATGCAAATGCTTTCGCAGCTGGAAGGGTTTCAGAAATTGATTCTATAGAACAGATAACTAAGAGATGCTTTCGTATTGTAAAAAATGTAGAAGCTGAACTTACAGGATGCGCATTATGCAGGTCATAACTACACTGATAAACTGGAATAGTTGAGCTTATTTACTTTGATACAACTCATGACCCACGTCACACATTTTGTAATGAAAAGTTGTCGCTATAAATATGGTTTTTGGTCTTTTAATCCCTTTGGACTTGGCTGCAGCTTGATATATCTTTAGTATTTGTTTTATGCAGAGGTTATGATTTTATGAGATCTGGATTTGGTCCACGCACAATTATACTTTGTGATCAGGTAATTTTCAAAGTTGTTCATGTCTTCTTTTTTGTTGCAATTGAAATTGAGTGATTTAGATGGGGAAGTTCTTTTGTGTCAATAGTGCATGCATCTATATAATTAACTTGATGTTCACTTTTTGATTAGGTGCTTTCCTCTTTTTCATGTCATCTTATTCTTCTGGTTCCTCTATGTGGACATGGAGTTACATTTTTAATTCATTGTTGCTTGAATTTGCTTAGAGGATTGGTACGCTTATTATTTATTTATGATCTGTGCCAGTGTGAGAAAGAATTTCATGTTGGCTGTTTAAGGAGTCATAAGATGGCAAATCTGAAGGTTAGTTTGTACAGGATCTTATTTTCCTTTTAAGATGGATATCATTTGCATAAACTCATTTTCATCTGTGGCGAACATTCTAGTCAATTTGTGGATAAACATGTTGATGCTACTTGTTTGGCAGGAACTGCCAAAAGGGAACTGGTTTTGTTGCATGGATTGCAGTAGGATCCATTCTACTTTGCAGAAGTTGCTCATTCGTGGGGCTGAAAAACTCCCAGACTCTCTTTTGAATGATATAAAGAAGAAGCATGAGGAAAAAGGTTTAAACATCAGTAACAGTATTGATGTGAGATGGACGCTTCTTAGTGGAAAAATTGCTTCTCCAGAAAATAAGCTTTTACTCTCACGGGCTCTTTCTATTTTTCAAGTAAGTGCTGTCCATGTATTATGGAATATTTCTTTGGCCATTGATGCCTGAATATAGTAATCAGTGCTGCTGCTGCTCTAAATTAATAGCTGTTGACAGGATTCTGGATTTTTGTTGTTATTGGGTTTTATTGTTTTACCAATTTGAGGACTTCAAATCTAATAAATGAAAATCTTTTGTTTCTGTCTTAGTTTCAATCTTTAAAGAAGAGTGCTGGAATATCATTATGGAATTTATTTTTCTGTCCTTTTTGGAAATAGTTTTTTTGCTATGCAAGAATAGCACGTTGGCTGTGATGTGCAAGGTGCTTTTCACCTCAATGCTCAGTCAAATGCTGTTTAAAAGGAAAAAAAGAAGTGCTTTTAGGAATGATGCTCTTTCACACGAAGTTTTGATGCTTTTAGTCAGGTATCATGATCCACTGGCAGATTTGTTTTCTTAATTAAAACTGCCTTTTAAAGAATTCCTGTGCATTGGTGTTCTAATATTTAATGAATTCCTATGTGCCACCCTCACTCCCTTTTTCCTTCATCTGGGCATCAAACCTTACCAGTCCTTGACATATGAGAAATATCGCGTGGGGAATCGGAAATGCCTGGGGAAGAACCCTAAAGTCAGTCCTCTCCGTCTGCTTCCCGCTCTTTCTTTTGTTCTCATTCAAAATCCTTAATTGAAGGAATTTAAAGCAAGCAAGAGTATCATTAAGAACATAACCTGCATTGATCTTTAGTGGTCAACATGCTTATTATCATTTCTTTGATTTTTTGATCCAACTATCTTATATATATTTTTTTATAATCATCATTCTGATTGTCAATAAGTTTCGAAAGAGGATTTAAGTGCTTGTGTTGAAAAATTATGGAGCTTTTTGAAAATACAGTGCAGAAACTTGTCAATCCCTCACTGACTGCTGCAACCCAACTTGATAAACAATGCATGCCTCTGACTGCTCATTAGGAGGATGCTGTTATCACTTTTTAAATCCCTACATGTGCATGCTTGCAGTGATATGTGAAATTTGATGATTTGTTTTCAAAGTCCTCTTTTGTTGATGGTGTCATGGAAGCATTGTTTTTTTTTCCTATAACTGTGACAATGTTAATGTTAAATTTAATCATTTACTTCACAATCTTACCTATCTATATCATAATGCAGTTCTATTGTGTTCCTTTTATGTGCTTCTGTATTTTGTGTAATGCTTCATCTGCAAATAAAAGTAACCAAGATATGCTAAGCTGACGTTTTTGTCCTTTATTTTCCAGGAATGTTTTGATCCTATAGTTGATTCAACAATTGGACGTGATCTTATTCCTTTGATGGTTTATGGGTAAGCATTCATATTTTTTCTCCCATTATATACAGCATAGCATTTCATTGCCAGTTTCTGCAGCCATTAACATTAACTATTTTTCAGTAAGAACTCAAAGGGCCAAGATTATGGGGGAATGTACTGTGCAGTGTTAATAGTCAAGTAAGATATAGTTTTGTATCTCCAAGCTGGTTATATCTGGAGCTTTAGGAATGTTTATGAATTCTAAATCTCTAATTTTGCAGCTCATGTATCGTATCAGCGGGTATACTAAGAGTTTTTGGGGAAGAAGTTGCAGAACTTCCCTTGGTTGCAACAAGGAATGGTGACCATGGCAAGGTGAGGATAATCAGCTGGGCTTGATATTTAGTTATTTCTCTGGCATTTGTTTGCACTCTTAAGCTTTTTCTGTGAGCTTGAATTTAATTTTTCCAGGAGGGAGTTGTGTATTTTGAGGCCTCTCCAATCCCCAATAATTTTTAGAACACGAAATTATTATATATTATACTTTTCAGCTATTGTGATATAGTTGTGAATCTTGATTTGCTTACTTTCTCAGGGATACTTTCAATTACTGTTCTCCTGCATAGAGAAGTTGTTGGCGTTTTTAAATGTGCAGAATCTTGTGCTTCCAGCCGCTGAAGAGGCCGAATCAATATGGATCGAAAAATTTGGTTTTCAGAAGATAAAACCTGAGCAGGTATGAAAGTTTCTTAATGAAAGGCGCAATTAAATATAGTTGTGAATCTATTGTTTACCTGTCTGAAATTGATTTTTACTTTGCAGCTTAGCAAATATAGAAAAAACTGCTGCCAGATGGTGCGATTTGAAGGGACATCTATGCTACAGAAAGCGGTTCCCACCTGTAAAATTGTTAATCGAAGTATCGAGTCCATTGGATTATGTAGAAAGGAGTAATGGGGAGTCTTTTTATATATATATATATATATATATATATATATATATATATATATATATATATTATTTTAATTTTTA